>JACCDI010411664.1_pt1 | contig 30469 bp, 23 predicted proteins | sample 7442791 | NCBI WGS metagenome assembly JACCDI01 (sample SAMN15323434, study PRJNA562643) | freshwater metagenome | isolation source: river surface water | place: USA:Blue River Watershed | collected 2017-08-15
GGAGGTGGTAATTGAAACATCACACGAGCTGCCACAATCACCGCTGGATTTAAATCAACGGCAGTGACCTTGGCTTTTGGAAACGCTTTATGAGCAAACTTTGTTAAGGCCCCTGTTCCCAATCCCAATTGAACCATGTGGAATGATTGATCAGTATTTTTTTGATTTGATTTCTTGTTAATTTGCTTGAGACGTTTGTCATGCGGATCTAAAAATAACAACCCAGCCATCATCTGTTGGGCGTACTCCAACTCAATGAAGTCAGGGTCATCTATGCGCATGGCTCCTTGAACCCACCATGTCCCAAAGTGTAAAAAACGCACCCCCTTCTCCTCAGAGAATGTCACGGGCGCGAACTCTGGCTTGGGATCACTCTTGAGTTTCTTTTTCTTGTTGTGATTGCTGTCTTTTTGATGAGCCATCATGGCCTCCTGGATAAGAATCAGGCCCAACGCTTGTTGAGCCTGATTCATTTGATTGGACACGTCCTTAGATTTACTTATTTAGTCCAAGCCCTGGCATTACGGAACATGCGCATCCATGGGCTTGCACCATCTTTGATTTGGTTCCATTGTGATGGAGCCCAACTCATTTGCGCTGTTCTGAATACACGCTCTGGATGAGGCATCAAAACAGTAAATCGGCCATCCGGAGTGGTCAAACCAGTGATGCCATCCGGAGAACCATTGGGGTTATACGGATACGTTTGAGTTGGCTGACCATGGTGGTCTACAAATCTAAGGGCCACCAAGCCCTTGGCTTGAGTTTGTTCTTGATTACCTTGCTGACTAAAGTTAGCAAAACCTTCACCATGCGCCACGGCAATCGGCAACTGGCTGCCGGCCATGCCTTGCAAGAAGATCGATGGTGATTGAGTCACTTCTACCATCACCAAGCGTGCTTCATATTGCTCTGATTGATTGCGCGTGAACTTGGACCAAGTTTCTGCACCCGGAATGATGCTGGCCAAGTTGGACATCATCTGACAACCATTACAAATACCTAAACCAAAGGTGTCTGTGCGATTGAAATAAGTTTGGAACTGGTCTTTGATGCTTGGATTAAATAGAATGGATTTGGCCCAACCTTCACCCGCACCTAAAACGTCACCATAACTGAATCCACCGCAAGCGACCAAGCCCTGGAAGTCTTTTAAATTGACACGTCCTGAGATCAAATCACTCATGTGCACATCATGGCTTGAGAATCCTGCCCAGTCCATGGCATAGGCCATCTCTAAATGAGAGTTCACGCCCTGCTCACGGAGGATGGCGACTTTAGGCTTGATGCCTTTAGAGATATAAGGTGCTGCCACATCTTCATTCGGATCAAAGCTGAGCTTTGGCTGCATGCCTGGATCATTGATTTGATCAATGAGCTCATTTTCACTGTCGGCACACGCTGGGTTGTCACGCAAGCGGGCGATTTGCCAGCTCGTACTTTGCCAAAGTTTATGCAACACATGACGAGGCACATCAAAAATTTTCTTGGCGTCGCGCCAGATTTCTACTTGGCCGTTGGTGTTGGGTTTGGCCACCACATGACTGCAAGCGTAAAGATTGTGTTGCTTCAAAATCTCAAAGACCGCATCGCGCTGCTCACGCTTGATCTGAATCAAAGCACCCAACTCTTCGTTGAAAAGTGCTCGAAGGGTCAAATCATTTCTTCTACCTGACACTTGCTGTGCCCAGTTCTTGGCGTCACCATAATCAGACTCGTGGTCTTTATCCAAAACCAACATATCCACATTGAGGGACACACCCACATGAGACGCAAATGCCATCTCAGCCGCAGCGGCAAATAAACCACCATCTGATCTATCGTGATAAGCCAGCAATAAGCCTGCTCTGCGCATCTCAATAATGGCTTTGGCCAGATTCCTTAAATCTTCTGGGTTGTCTAAGTCAGGAGTGGTTTGACCCGCTTGGTCAATCACTTGAGCCAAGATGCTACCGGCCATGCGGCTCTTTGCTCTTCCTAGATCAATCAGAACAATTTCTGTATCAAGTGCCTGCCCTGCCTCATCTTTGATTTGTAGCAAGGGAGTGGAAGTCTTGCGTGCATCAGCGACTGGCGCAAAGGCAGAGATGATGAGTGATACGGGTGAAGTGACCGATTTCTTTTCTTGGGTTTGTTCATCTTCCCATTGGGTGCGCATGGACAAAGAGTCTTTACCCACCGGTATTGAAATACCCAAAGCTGGGCACAATTCCATGCCCACGGCTTTGACAGAATCAAATAATTTGGCATCTTCACCAGGATTGCCACAAGCAGCCATCCAGTTAGCAGACAGTTTGATGTCTTCAATGCTGTTGATGTCAGCAGACAAAATATTGGTGATGGATTCAGCAACCGCCATGCGGGCAGCAGCTGGTGCGTTCATGACAGCCAATGGGGTTCTTTCTCCCATCGACATGGCTTCACCACGATAGCCCTTGTAATCCATGAGAGTGACTGCAGCATCAGCGACCGGCACTTGCCAAGGCCCAACAAATTGATCACGGGCGTTCAAGCCACCCACGGTTCTGTCACCAATCGTAATCAAGAATGATTTGCTGGCAACGGTTGGGTGTTGCAATACCCAACTGGCTGCTTGATCGAGTTGCACATCAGTGAGATCAACTTCAGGCAATTGCTTGTCAACTCGTTTGACATCCCGGTGCATGCGCGGCGGTTTACCCAATAAAACTTCCATGGGCATGTCAATGGGTAAACGCTGATCAGATCCTTCAGCTTCCTGAGTATCGATCAAAAAGAGTTGACGCTCTTGGGTGGTCTCACCCACCACGGCAATCGGACAACGCTCACGCTCACACATGGCTTGCAAAATGGGCAGGCTTTCTTTGGCAATGGCCAAGACATAACGCTCTTGAGATTCATTGCACCAGATTTCAGCAGGGCTCATGCCACTTTCTTCCAATGGCACTTTGCGCATATCAAAAGTAGCTCCTAAGCCAGCACCATCGGCCAATTCTGGGAAAGCATTGGATAAGCCTCCCGCACCCACATCATGGATCGAGACAATCGGATTTTTTTCACCCAAGGCACGACAGGCATTGATGACCTCTTGAGCACGTCGCTCAATTTCGGGGTTACCACGTTGCACAGAGTCAAAGTCCAAGTCGGCTGTATTGGTGCCTGTGGCCATGGAACTCGCAGCACCGCCGCCCATACCAATGCGCATGCCTGGACCACCCAACTGAATCAAGAGATAACCAGGTTTGATTTCTTTTTTGTGGGTATGACCATCATCAATCGCACCAATACCCCCCGCAATCATGATGGGCTTGTGATAACCACGACGCTCACCATCAATGGTTTGTTCAAACACTCGGAAGTAACCACCCAAGTTAGGACGACCAAACTCATTATTAAAAGCGGCACCCCCCAATGGACCTTCAATCATGATCTGTAGAGGTGAAGCAATGCGCTCAGGCTTGCCATAGGCTTGTTGATCCCAAGGCAATTGACTGCCGGGTAAATTCAAATTGGAGACTGAGAAACCACAAAGTCCTGCTTTGGGTTTACCACCAATACCTGTGGCTCCCTCATCACGAATCTCACCGCCCGACCCGGTCGAAGCACCAGGATAAGGTGCAATGGCGGTGGGGTGATTGTGAGTTTCCACCTTCATCAAGGTGTGTGTGAGACGTGTTTTCTTGACATACTCGCCCTGCTCATTGGGGGCCCATACTTCAGCCTCACAACCAGCCATGATGGCGGAGTTATCAGAGTAAGCCACGATGGTGCCCTTGGGTTGCAACTGATGCGTATTACGAATCATGGCAAACAAGGACTTGTCTTGCTCTAGACCATCGATGGTCCAAGTGGCATTGAAAATCTTGTGACGACAGTGTTCGCTATTGGCTTGAGCAAACATCATGAGTTCTACATCGCTTGGATTGCGATTGAGCTTTTTAAAGTTATCGACCAAGTAAACGATTTCATCATCGGACAAGGCCAAACCCATGTTGGTATTGGCTTGCTCGAGTGCTGCTTGACCACCTTGCAAAATATCAATGCGTGTGAAGTGTTTATCTGCGAGTGTTTGGTAGAGCTCAGCAGCCGCATCCACACTGGGCAGAGTAATCTCAGTCATGCGATCATGGATTGCAGCCAAAACCATTTGACGCTGAGTATCGCTCAAGGCTTTTTTACTGGTCCAAAAAAACTGAACGCCACGTTCAATTCTTAAAACATTCAGGCCACAGTGATGGGCGATGTCTGTGGCTTTACTGGCCCAAGGTGAAATCGTGCCCAAGCGTGGGGCCACCACCGCTTGATCTTGCTTACCCGCAAATAAGCCTTTGGCTTCCACCAAAGTGAAAGGTTCACCATAGTTCAACAGTCCTTTTAAGACCGTCAAGTGATCATTGGCTATTTGAGCATCAGACCAAACAAAGTGCACAAATTGAGCTTGAATCTGAGTCAGCTCAATACCCTGCTCTGATAAGGAACTTAAAAGACGCTGTTGGCGAAATTGAGAGAGGGCTTGGGCCCCATTTAGGCTTAAAAAACGACGATTTGCAGGCATCCTAGAATTATAAAACGAATGGGATTCTTGCTATTGTTTTTAAAGCTTTTTTCTTGGGTTTAATGGCCAGAAATGATTCGGCCAGCGTTCAACACCATCACACGCTGACAGCGACTGGCCAAAGCCATGTCATGGGTCACCAAAATCAAGGTAGAACCCAGTTCTTGGTTGAGTTGAAAGAGCAACTGAATGATGGTTTGGCCGGTTTGCTCATCCAAGCTTCCGGTCGGCTCATCAGCAAATAAGATGTCGGGCTGGGTTACAAACGCGCGCGCCAAAGCGACTCGCTGCTGCTCACCCCCAGAAAGAGTTTTGGGGCGATGCTTGAGTCGCTGTCCCAAGCCGACTTTTTCTAACCAAACTTGGGCTTTTGCGGCAGCCTCTGCTCTGGGCATGCCCGATAATTCAAGGGGCAATTGCACATTCTCTAAAGCCGTCAAATGATCAATCAGTTGAAAAGACTGAAACACAAAACCCACATGTTGAGAGCGTATTTGCGCACGCTCATCTTCAGTGGAGCCAGAGATGTCACGATCCATGAGCTCCACCTGCCCCTCGCTAGGAGTATCCAAGCCAGCCAAGAGACCCAATAAAGTACTTTTGCCTGAACCACTGGTTCCCACAATGGCCAAACTTTCAGACGCGTTCACTGAAAAGTTGATATCGTGCAAAATGGTCAACGGGCCATCGACCGTCTTCACCGTTTTAGAGAGATGGGATACTTTGAGGACCGTATTGAGGCTTGTTGCTTGCATAGGAGCTAAGTTTGAATTTTCAGAAAATTGTATTAAATCGATGTGCGATATTTAAGCGTATGCCTCACATGGTAATGGTGTTTGCACTCTTGTGCTTCGCCATTTTGAATAGCCCCACAGTCTTTGCGCAAACTTCCAAAGTATTGATTCTGGGTGACAGTCTCTCCGCCGAATATGGCTTGCCACGTGGCACTGGTTGGGTGAAGCTATTGGAAGATCGCATCAAAAAAGAGAAGCTTTCATGGCAAGTCGTCAATGCGAGCATCAGCGGTGAGACCACCGCAGGCGGTCAAACACGCCTGCCATTATTGTTAAAGACTCATCAACCCAAAGTGGTTGTGATTGAATTAGGCGCCAACGATGCTTTGCGTGGACTGCAATTACCAGCCACTGAACAAAATCTTCGAAAAATGATTCAGGCATCCAAACAATCGGGTGCCAAAGTCTTGTTACTGGGGATGCGCATTCCACCCAATTATGGCCAAGATTACACGAATCAATTCTTTGCTATTTATGGCAAGTTAGCAAACTCTGAAGAAGTGGCCTTATTGCCCTTTTTCTTAGAGCGCGTGGCCACACGCATGGATCTGTTTCAGGCTGATCGCATCCACCCCAATGAAAAAGCTCAAAGCATCATGCTCGATGGCGTTTGGCCCAAATTAGAACCTTTGTTGAAACAATAAAACCAAGCTTTAAGCTTTAAGAGTCTCTAAGGGCAATTGAACGATGAATTCTGCGCCACCTGTTGGTGATTCTTGATACTCAATGCGACCTTGGTGCCTGTCAATGATGTGTTTGCAGAGCCACAAGCCCAAACCCATGCCCTCTTTTTTGTAGGATTTCATCAAATCAAAGATGCCTGCTCGCAAAGGTTCTGGAATGCCGGGCCCATTGTCAGAAATCTTAAACTGCACCGACTGATTGATGATTTGAGTCTGTATCTGAATTTCTTTTTTTAATGTCTGAGAAGTCGATAGAGCATCAATTGCATTATTGACCAGATTAATAATGACTTGGCTGATTTCATTGCTATTCAATGGCACCAATTGACTGACATTCAAATTAAAGTTCATTTGAATGTTCAAATCACGGGCACGAGGCGTAATGATGGACTTGATTTGCCCAATCAATTCATCCAAATCAACATGACTTGTTTTGATTTCATCTTGCCTAAAAATATCCCTCAAAGTAGACACAATGTTGGCAATGCGTTGATTGTCTTGCTGAATATTTTGAATAACCTCTTTGTATGCTTCAGGACTTAATTGCCCATCTTTCATTTGACGTTGCATGTATTCAGTATTGAGACTAATCGCCGCCACGGGTTGGTTCAACTCATGGGCAATCGAAGCCGACAATGCGCCCGTGGCCGCCGTTTTATTGGCAATCAATAAAGAAGAAATCAATGCATCACGTTCAGACAAGAGATTTTTAATGACTTCATTTTCATCGAGGGCTTTGGCCCTAGACAAAGCCATTTTTTCAGACCAATAACCGCCCATCGCAATATAGGCCAAGGTATTGGCCACCAATTGAGCAACCGTCACCACAATTAAGATTTCGGGTAACTGCTCAACTTTACGAATACCCGCCGCTTGGAAAATTAGAATCCCTGCACGTGTGAGAGCCAAAACCAATTCAATGCCTGTGGCAATTTGCATATAAGTTAACTGCGATGAAGGCTCTTTTTTCTTGAATTGCTGTAGCTCAAAAATTTGCATGGTGAACATGACAAAAGCCAAACTGACCATGTAGAACGTTCTTAACTCATAACTTCCATATTGGCGCAAAAACTCAAATACGATAAAAAATGGAATGATTGAGAACCTTGCCCAACCATTAAAGCGACTTGTGATGGTTTGATTGAGTGATCGGCAAAATAACCACTGGGACAAGGCAGCGATATAAAAAAGCGTGTTGGCAATGGTGAATCCAAATTGTGGCCTACCAACATCTTTGACAAATAAAACGGCTGCCCCGAAAAAAAACAAGGCCAGAATACTGGCAACCAAAGACTGCACCCAAAAGGGACTGGGCTTCACTAAATTTTTAGATTGATAGGTTCGAGACAAACCCAACCAAAGTCCGAGCTGAATGGCACCTAAAATAAAGAAGTAAAGAGCAATGAGTGGCTTTAACATGAATCGTGGGATGTTGAATTCATTGACTCAGAAAAAAGCCCTGACTCGCAGGGCTTTATTTGATTTATTTAACTGCATTGACTTGTTTGATACCCGCACGAGATTTGACACTTTCAAAATAAGTGGCCGCTTCCGACTGCGTTCCTAAGTCAGCCACTTGTCTGGCTTGATTCGCTCTTAACTTGGTATCGACTTGTTGGGGTTGTTGAATTTTGTTGACGCGATAAATCACCAAACCACCACCGTTGCCTTGAGCACTGACCACAGCTGGCAATTGTTGAGGATTGGCCCCCATCACTGCATCCATGGCTGGACCTGTCAAATCAGCCGGCTTGTTGCGTGAAACCCATTTGGCAGCTGTAAATCCAGCGGTGTCATTGGGATTCTTTTGCAAGGCTTGGAACTTTTCTTGGCCTGTTTTTACAGCCAAATCTTGAGCCATGCGGGTAGCGACTTGATTTTTTACTTCAGCCATCACAGCCGTCAATGGCAAAGCAGCTTGTGGCGCATGGGTCGTCACACGAGCGGACACGATTTTTCCAGGAGCCAACTCTAAAGCTTCAATATTGCGACGATTTTTAATCGCATCATCACTAAAAATAGCTGCGAGCATTTTGGGATTATTCAGTGGGTGATCAGCACCCGCGCCGCGTAAGCCACCACGGGTCACACTCTTGGCGGATTGAATCGATAACTTCAAACGTTCAGCAGCAGGCTTTAAGCTATCGGGCTGCTCATAAACCAAATTGGCGAATAAATCGGCTTTTTCTGAAAAAGCGTTGATGTCGGCTTTGGAATCAGCGCTCAATAAAACAAATTCAACATCCACTTGCTCAGGAGATTGATAGGCATTGATATTGCCTTGGTAGAAAGACTCTAAGTCTTGTTGCGTTGGACTGACTTTACCTAAGAAATCCTTGGGTGAGAAACGCAGAGCTTGCACTTCTCTTTCTGTCTCAAATGCAATCGAGACCTGCTCAGCCACTTTACGTGAACCAATCCCCGTGGCGACCACGGCAGTCAAAGCATGACGTGTCATCAACTCATAACGACGGCCATTTTCAAATTGATCCACCGTCAAGTTATTGCTTGCCAATAATTTTTTGTAGCGTTCAGCATCAAATTGCCCATTGTTATAAAGAGCTTTGATTTCTGGAATTTGAGTTAAATCACGGGCCAAGGCTTCAGGGCTAATCGCCAACTTCAAGGCTTTGACTTCATAAGCCAACAATCTTTGCTGCACAATTTCACTCAGAACTGCTTGCTTAAAAGGCACACTGTTCACCAATGCAGCGTCTACTCGACCTTGTTGTTGCTGCAAACGATCTGCACGCAACTTCACCGCATTGTCTAACTCTTGACGGGTGATGGGTACGCCATCAATTTTGACCAAATTGCTATCTTTACCCATGTCTCGCATGTAACTCTCAACACCCAAAAAGACGAAGGATGGCAAGATGAGCAAGAGCAACAGCCCCATTAATATTTTTTGGTACTTGCGTATGGATTCAAGCATGGATTTTTATGTTTGACGTAGAAAAAGTCAGAGGAAATCTGTGGTGGGTGCTGAGAGGGTCGAACTCCCGACATTCGCCTTGTAAGGGCGACGCTCTACCAACTGAGCTAAGCACCCACAGAGAAGACGAGAGTATACAGTACCTTCACCCTCACTGCAAATTTTTCGAACTTTCAATGGAACAAGGCCCCTCATCAAAATATTCATTGATGAGGGGAATTTGCTAGTGTTTCAGAACATCGCCTGAACCAGCCTGAGCAGATTTACTCGCTTCAGCCGCTTTGGCGATTTCTTCAGGGGTTAACTCTGGCAATGGTTCTGGCATTTTTTCAAGGGCCAACTCCAAGACCTTATCAATCCATCGAACCGGCACAATCTCAATCGCGTTTTTAACGTTATCAGGAATGTCGGTCAAATCTTTGATATTTTCTTCAGGAATCAAAGCCAACTTGATGCCCCCTCGATGAGCCGCCAAGAGTTTTTCTTTCAAGCCACCACTCGGCAATACCTCACCACGCAATGTGATCTCACCCGTCATGGCCACATCAGCTCTTACCGGAATACCCGTCAAAACTGAGACCAAGGCGGTGGTGATCGCAATACCTGCAGACGGACCATCTTTGGGAGTTGCACCTTCTGGGAAGTGAATGTGAATATCTTTCTTCTCAAACGCCTCTTCAGCAATGCCCAATTTGCGACCACGTGAACGAACCACTGAACGCGCTGCCTCAACAGACTCTTTCATCACATCGCCCAATGAACCTGTGCGAATGGTGTTGCCCTTACCTGGCATGACAGCCGCTTCAATGGTCAACAAATCGCCACCCACTTCAGTCCATGCCAAGCCTGTGACTTGACCCACTTGGTTTTGCTTCGCAGCCAAACCGTAGTCATAACGACGCACAGACAAGAACTTGTCTAAATTAGAACTGTCGACCTTGATGGGGGCAGCCTCTTTTTTAAGCAACAAGAGTTTCACAACTTTGCGACAAATTTTGCTGATTTCTCGCTCAAGCGCACGCACACCCGCTTCACGAGTGTAGTAACGAATGATGTCACGAATCGCTGATTCATCCACCGCAATCTCACCGGCCTTCAAACCATTGCCCTTGATTTGCTTCGGCAATAAGTAGCTAGTCGCAATGTGAGTTTTTTCGTCTTCGGTATAACCCGCCAAGCGAATCACCTCCATGCGATCCAAGAGTGGACCTGGGATGTTCAATGAGTTGGACGTTGCCACAAACATCACATCTGACAAATCGTAGTCCACTTCAACGTAGTGATCTTGGAAAGTGTGATTTTGTTCTGGGTCCAAAACTTCTAACATGGCGCTGGCTGGATCGCCACGGAAATCCATGCCCATCTTGTCAATTTCATCTAACAAGAACAATGGATTGCGCACCCCAACTTTGGTCAAACTGGACAAAATCTTGCCAGGCATCGAGCCAATGTAAGTACGGCGGTGACCACGGATTTCTGATTCATCACGTACACCACCCAAGGCCATGCGCACAAACTTGCGGTTCGTGGCACGAGCAATCGATTGACCTAAAGATGTTTTACCCACACCAGGAGGACCGACCAAACAAAGAATTGGAGCCTTCACTTTTTCAACGCGTTGTTGAACAGCGAGGTATTCCAAAATACGTTCTTTGACTTTATCCAAGCCGTAGTGATCTTCATTCAAGACGCGCTCAGCATTGGTCAAATCATTGTTGACTTTGCTCTTTTTCTTCCAAGGCAAGTTCACCAAAGTTTCGATGTAGTTACGAATCACAGAAGCTTCTGCTGACATCGGAGACATCAACTTCAACTTCTTCATTTCTGATTCAGCTTTCTTCAAAGCTTCTTTCGGCATCTTGGCAGCCTTGATGCGCTTCTCGAGTTCTTCGATATCCGCACCCTCTTCGCCTTCACCCAATTCTTTTTGAATGGCTTTGACTTGTTCATTCAAATAGTACTCACGCTGACTCTTTTCCATTTGACGCTTCACACGTCCACGGATGCGCTTTTCTACTTGCAAGATGTCAATTTCGCTCTCTAGGTGGGCCAAGATGGCTTCCAAACGCTCAACCACTGTGGCCAACTCAAGCAGTCTTTGTTTTTGATCTAACTTAATGGGCAAGTGTGAGCAGATGGTGTCGGCCAAGCGACCTGCATCATCAATGCCTTGTAAGGTGGCCAAAATTTCTTGTGGAATCTTTTTGTTCAGTTTGACGTATTGGTCAAATTGAGAAACCACCGCACGACGCAAAGCTTCAATTTCTGGAACTTCAGTGCTCGCAATCGCCTGAGGCGTGGCTTCACACATGAAATACTCCAGACTGTCTTCAACATTGCTCACATCAGCACGCTGTGTGCCTTCGACCAATACTTTGACAGTGCCATCAGGCAATTTGAGCATTTGCAAAATCTTGGCAATACAACCCACTGTGTACAAATCTTCCACAGCAGGTTCGTCTTTGGCCGCTGCTTTTTGCGCAACGAGCAAGACGCTTTTGCCAGTTTCCATGGCAGCTTCTAAAGCTTTAATAGATTTTGGGCGACCCACAAACAATGGAATGACCATGTGTGGGAACACCACCACATCTCTTAGCGGCAACAAAGGCAGCTGGATGGGTTCAGAAGGAAGTAACAAGTCACCAGGCATGGTTTATCTCCAAAATGTGTTTGTATTTTCCTACGAAGTAAGAATACATTGAATTTGGGTCTGTTTTGGTGAAAAACAAGGGTAAAAACTAAGAAAAATGTAAAAAAATGACTATTTTGAGCATTTTTTATGAAATTTTGACCAGTTTGCTCATCAATTTTCAAGGCTAAAAGCAGAAAATCCCCTATTTAGGGGATTTTTAGGGTTTTCAGTCAGTTTCTGACTAAATGTGGGGTTGGATCATCAAGAAGCCGCTTTTTCAGACGCTTCTTGATAGAGCATCAATGGCTTGCCATCTCCATTGATGGTGCTTTCATCAATCACCACTCTTTGGACATTCTCTAGACTCGGTAAATCATACATGACGTCCATCAAAGCATGCTCAATGATGGATCTCAAACCACGAGCCCCTGTTTTGCGAGCAATCGCTTTTTTAGCAATTGCACTCAAGGCATTCGGACGAATCTCCAATTCAACACCTTCCATATCCAACAAGGCTTGATATTGCTTGACCAAAGCGTTGTTGGGCTCAGTCAAAATCTGAATCAAAGCTGCCTCATCCAATTGCGCCAAGGTAGCCACCACTGGCAAACGGCCGATGAGTTCTGGAATCAAACCAAATTTAATCAAGTCTTCAGTTTGAACTTCTTTGAGTAACTCAGAAATCGAACGATCATCTTTGCCACGCACTTGCGCACCAAAGCCAATACCGGCGGTGACAGTGCGCTGTTGAATGACTTTTTCTAAACCATCAAAAGCACCGCCGCAAATGAACAAAATATTGGTGGTGTCCACTTGCAAGAAATCTTGGTTGGGATGCTTGCGCCCACCTTGAGGTGGCACAGATGCCATGGTTCCCTCAACCAACTTTAAGAGCGCTTGTTGCACGCCCTCACCAGAGACGTCGCGAGTGATCGATGGGTTATCTGATTTGCGAGAGATCTTATCAATCTCGTCGATGTAAACAATGCCCTTTTGAGCTTTCTCAACGTTGTAATCACACGCTTGCAAAAGCTTTTGAATGATATTTTCAACGTCCTCACCCACATAACCGGCTTCAGTCAATGTGGTGGCATCAGCAATCACAAATGGCACATCTAGTAATCTGGCCAGCGTTTGAGCCAATAAAGTTTTGCCTGAGCCTGTCGGTCCGATTAACAAAATATTGCTTTTTGCAAGTTCAACGCCGTTGTGAATGGTTTTCTTATTTTTTCCAGCACCTGTGGCGTCTAAATGCTTCAAACGTTTGTAGTGGTTGTACACCGCCACCGCCAATTGCTTTTTGGCATGATCTTGACCAATCACATACTGATCAAGACTGGCGCGGATTTCATGGGGTGTTGGCAAACCCTCGCGAGGATCTGCTTGAGGTGCTTGACTGATTTCTTCTGTGATGATGTCCGTACACAAATCAATGCACTCATCGCAGATAAATACATTGGGTCCGGCAATCAGTTTTTTAACTTCGTGCTGACTCTTGCCACAAAATGAGCAATAAAGAGGCTTCTCAGTTGAAGTGGTTGTATCGCTCATCAGTGAACCTCCTGACTATTTTAGTTAGCGCTTTTCGATCACTTGATCGATGAGGCCATATTCTTTCGCTTGATCCGCAGACATGAAGTTGTCACGATCGGTATCTTTGGCGATTGTTTCGATGGTTTGACCCGTGCGATCAGACAATACTTTGTTCAAACGCTCACGCAGGTAAAGGATTTCTCGAGCCTGAATCTCAATGTCAGACGCTTGACCACGTGCACCGCCCAAAGGCTGATGAATCATCACACGTGAATTGGGTAAAGAGAAACGCTTGCCCTTGGTACCTGCTGCCAATAAGAAAGCTCCCATGCTGGCTGCCATACCCATGCACAATGTGCTCACATCCGGCTTGATGAATTGCATCGTGTCATAAATAGCCAAACCAGCGGACACTGAACCACCTGGAGAGTTGATGTACAGAGAAATGTCTTTCTCTGGATTTTCACTTTCTAAGAAAAGCAATTGAGCAATCACCAAGTTGGCCGTTTGATCATTCACCTCACCCACCAAAAACACCACGCGCTCTTTCAATAAGCGTGAGTAAATGTCGTAAGCACGCTCACCACGACCTGATGTTTCTACCACCATCGGAACCAAGCCCAAAGCTTGGGTATCTAATGCGCTGCCGTTGGCAGGATTGTGAGTGTTGTTCATATAATTGTTGTCTCCAGGGTCAGCCGATCACTTGCTTTGATCTTGATGATTACATCTTACTCAGTTCTTCAAAGCTTACTGCTTTTTCTGATACTTTGGCTAGACCTGTGACATAGGCCACCACATTGTTCTCAAGAACCAAGGCTTCAATGTCAGCCAAACGTTTTGGATCGCTGTAATACCAACGCATCACTTCTTTTGGATCTTCATAGCTGGCCGATTGCTCTTCAATCTCTGCTTTGATTTGTTCTGGCTTGGCTTCTAAGTTTTGTTGTTTGACCAACTCATTCAAAATCAAGCCTAATTTCACACGCTGTTCAGCTTGTGAAGTGAATAACTCTGCTGGAATTGGTGCATCTTTGGCATTGGGCACACCGCGAGCTGCCAAGTCTTGACGGGCATTGGCAATCAAGCGCTCTTGTTCTTGAGCCACTAAACCTTTGGGCACAGCCATCTCACAAGCTTTGGTCAACGATTCCATCACTTGGCCTTTTAATAAAGTCTGTGTGCGACGAGCCACTTCACGTGTGAGGTTGGTACGAATCTCTTCGCGCATCTTGGCAACACCTTCAGCCACGCCCAATGATTTCGCGAAATCATCGTTGATTTCTGGTAAATGAGGCCACTCAACTTTTTTCATCGTGATGGTGAAGTCAGCTGTTTTACCCGCCACATCTTTACCGTGATAGTCCTCTGGGAAGGCCAATGGGAAAGTCTTCGACTCACCTGCCTTCAAGCCCAAAGCCGCGGCTTCAAATTCCGGCAACATGCGACCTTCACCCAAAACAAATGCGAAGTTATCCGCTTTACCACCAGCGAATTCAACGCCGTCAATCTTGCCCACGAAATCTACAGTCACTTGGTCGCCTGTTTGAGCGGCCGTATTGGCACCACCATCGCCGTGCTCACCTGCTTCACCACGCACGTGGAAGTGAACGCGTTGTTTGCGAAGAATATCTAGGGTTTTATCTATTTCTGTGTCATTCACATCGGTCGTATGACGTGTGATTTCTACTTTGCTTAAATCACCGATGGTCACTTCTGGGAATACTTCAAATTTAGCGTCATACACAATAGGATCGGCCGTCATGTCGCTCTTAGGTTCAAGACTAGGTTGACCAGCAATTTTCAAACCTTCTTTTTTGCTGATGTCAAAAAACAATTTAGAAGCGTGATCGAACTGAACTTCAAAATCCACCTGCATGCCGTATTGGGCTTCGACCATTTTCATCGGAACTTTACCTGGACGAAAGCCAGCCATCTTCACTGTTTTGGACAGTTTTTGTAAGCGCGCTGCGCGTGCTTTTTCAGTATCCGCTTTTGGAAAGCTAAGAGTAATTTTACGGTCTAAATTGCCGAGGTTTTCAATCGTTACAGACATGCTGGTATCCCGTTTAAGCTAATAAAAAGTGGGGCTAGATCATTCAACTCAAATTGAGTTGCTCTGCCACCTTGATAAAACATCACAAAGCTCTCTATTCTACATGATGGTTCGCCAAAAATACCGTTCAATGAGCCTCTGCCTGAATTGAGCAAACTGTGGATGGCCATGGAGCGGATTGGAAATATTCACCAATCTCGCTAAACTGAGAATCTCATATTTCTCAATTGGTAAAGGACTCCTCCATGAAGATGTTGCAAGAATTCCGCGCCTTTGCGGTCCGCGGCAATGTGATTGATTTGGCCGTGGGTGTCATCATTGGTGGCGCTTTTGGCAAGATTGTGGACTCTGTGGTGGGTGATGTGATCATGCCTGTGATTGCTTGGCTGATTGGTGGAAAATTAGATTTTTCTAATCTTTTCATAGTCTTAGGCAAGGTTCCTGAGAACGTTCCGATGACCTTAGATGCCCTCAAAAAAGCGGGTGTGCCTCTTTTTGCCTATGGCAACTTTCTGACAATCACCCTGAACTTTGTTTTGTTGGCTTTCATCATTTTCCAAATGGTCAAAATCATTAATCGCATTAAACTGCAGGACGAAACAGATACACCCCCACCTCCTGTTCCTGAAGACATTCAGTTACTGCGAGAAATCAGAGACAGTTTAAAAAAATAAGGATTTTGAAATGATCACCACCCCATCAGGTTTGCAATACGAAGACACAGTTGTTGGCTCAGGCGAAGAAGCCAAAAAAGGTCAGTATGTGTCAGTTCATTACACCGGTTGGTTGTATGAAAACGGCCAAGCGGGTCAAAAGTTTGATTCCAGCAAAGATCGCAATGACCCGTTTGAATTTCCATTGGGTGGCGGCATGGTCATCAAAGGCTGGGATGAGGGCGTGCAAGGCATGAAAGTCGGTGGCACGCGTCGCTTGGTCATTCCATCTGATTTGGGCTACGGCGCCTATGGGGCTGGTGGCGTGATTCCGCCCAATGCCACTTTGCTTTTTGAAGTAGAGCTTTTAGGCGTTTAAGTTCTGAATCAAGTCTAGATTTTTTGGATGAGAGCAATCGCTTGAACTGCAATGCCCTCACCTCGCCCCAAATGACCGAGTTGTTCATTGGTCTTGGCTTTGACGTTGACATGGTCGAGTGACACACCCAAATCACTGGCGATGTTTTTAACCATTTCAGGAATGTGCGGTGCCATCTTAGGTGACTGGCAAATGATGGTGGCATCCACATTCCCCACCTGATAACCCGCCGCTTGAATCAAAGCCAAAGTGGCACGCAACAGCACTCGGCTATCAGCCCCTTTGTACTTCTCATCGGTATCTGGAAAATGTCGACCAATGTCGCCTAAGGCGGCTGCGCCCAGCAGCGCATCTGTGATGGCATGCAGCAAAGCATCCGCATCTGAGTGACCCAATAGACCCTTGTCATGAGGAATCTTCACACCACCCAAAATGAGCTCTCTACCAGACACCAAAGCGTGGATGTCATAACCTTGACCGATTCGAATTGAACTGCTTGTCACACCGCTTGTCATGAGTTTTCTTTCTGGTTTTACCTTCAGTCTTTGGACTGAAGCAGTAATTGATTCATTAAAGCCCAATCGGCCGGATAAGTCACTTTCAAATTGCGCCATTCCCCATGAACCAATAAAGGTTCACATCCAGCTCGCTCCATGGCACTGGCCTCATCAGTAATTTCTAACTGTTGATTCAATGAAGTTTCAAGAGCTTCTGTCAAAGCTCTCAATCTAAACATTTGTGGCGTTTGCGCTAACCATAAACCATCCCTGGGCAATGTTTTTCCAATGCAGTTGGGGTTTTGCTGTGAAATCATTTTGAGGGTATCCGCCATGGGCATCGCCAATATACCGCCAGCCACAAAACCATGTTGAATCACGGCATCGATCAAGCGACGTGCAGCCTCAATCGTTAAACCAGGTCTAGCGGCATCATGAACCAAGACCCAATCATCTTGATCAATACCAACTTCCGCCATCGCTTTGAGCGTCTTACAAACGGTTTCAGCCCGAGTCGCACCTCCGGTATGACTGAAGCGAAATCTCGCATCCTCGGGCCAAAGATTGGATATCGCTGACAGCTCTTGGGCATCTTGCGAAACACCCAGCCATACCGATTGAATCTCGGGCATGGCTAAGAATGTATTAATCGCATGCAATGCCATTGGCTGACCTGCCAAGAGTTCGAACTGCTTCGGACGACTCAAACCCATCCTTGAACCCGTCCCTGCGCAAGGCATCAGAACATGCAAAGCAGGACTTGAGTTTTTGGAGCTTTGTGCTGAATTCATACCTCAATTCTATAATGGAGAGCTTATGCAGAAGTTATCGGCCGATTCTTTGGCCCAATTAAGTCAAGTGACAAGTCAGGTGACTTGGTCACCCCCCCTACCCGGTCCCCGGGATGGGCAGCGCTTTACCTTCGGCCCTCTTCAAGGCTCATCCGACTCGGCCCTGATTGCTGAGCAAGCTTTGCGACATCGCGCAACGTTTTCCGTGATGGTGATCATTTGCGCCAATGCACTCGATGCTGCACGCTTGCATGAAGAAATTCCTGTATTTGCCCCAGAATTAAAAGTCCGCTTATTGCCCGATTGGGAAATACTGCCCTACGATGCCTTTTCACCCCATCAAGACTTAGTTTCAGAGCGCCTAGCCACCCTGCATGAACTACTGATGGGCAGTTGTGACATTGTGCTGATGCCAGTCACAACGGCTTTACAAAAGTTGGGGCCTCCCAGCTTTTTAGCCGCTCACACCTTCTTTTTTAAGAAAGGTGACAAGCTTGATGAGATGGCTTTACGTGCACAACTGCAACAAGCGGGTTACGACCCTGTCAGCGCCGTGGTTCGACCCGGAGAGTACAGCCTAAGAGGTGGCTTGATTGATTTATTTCCGATGGGCTCAGCGCTGCCTTACCGAATTGATTTATTCGGTGATGAAATCGATCAAATTCGCTCCTTTGATCCGGATACTCAGCGCAGTTTGTTTCCCGTACAAGAAGTTCGTTTGCTGCCAGGGCATGAATTTCCGATGGATGAAGAAGCCCGCACGGCGTTTCGAGGTCGTTGGCGCGAAGTATTTGATGGCGACCCAAGTCGCTGCAGTATTTATAAAGATATGGGCCTGGGTATCCCCAGTGCTGGCATTGAATCTTATTTGCCGCTCTTCTTTGATAACACGGTCACCGTCTTTGATTACGCCCCCTTGAGCAAAGGCCCTGTTTGGCTTGGACTTCACGGAGAACTTGAAGATCCGATCAAAGGATTTTGGCAAGACACGCAACAACGTTATAACTTTTTAAGTCATGACTCTTCTAGACCAGTTTTAGAACCCAAGCAACTTTACCTCCAACACGATGAGTTCTTTGGCCTACTAAAGTCTCATGCACGTTTGAGCTTACAAAAGAACACTGTTGATTCATCAGAGCCTGTGTTTTGGCCATTACCTGATATTGGCATTAATCGCAAAGAAGCAGACCCAGTCTCAAAACTCAAGCATTTAATTGCCAACACCCAATCAAGAGTATTAATCAGTACAGACAGCCCCGGCCGCCGGGAAACCATTCGTCAATTATTCGAAGAACATCAACTGAAACCTCAAGTCTTGGAGTCATTTCAAGAGTTCTTGCTTGATGATGCGAAGCTTTGTTTAACTCATAGCGCCATTCATGATGGCTTTGTTGCAAGCCATGCACAAATCATTGTCATTACTGAATCAGAGTTGTTTGCTGCCAGCGCCAGAACCCGTCGCAAAGGCAAAGACAAAGAAGCCAGCAATGTGGACACGCTGGTCAAAGATTTATCCGAACTCAAAGTCGGCGATCCTGTGGTGCATGCCGAGCATGGTATTGGTCGCTACCAAGGCTTAATCTTGCTTGACGTTGGCAATGGTGAAGAAGAGTTTTTACACTTGATGTATGCCCACGCAGCGACTCTGTATGTCCCAGTCTCTCAATTACAACTGATCAGTCGCTATGCTGGGGCTGACCCAGAAACCGCCCCATTACATCAACTGGGTTCAGGGCAATGGGAAAAAGCCAAACGCAAGGCTGCGCAGCAAATACGTGACACTGCCGCTGAGTTATTGAACTTATATGCACAAAGAGCTCTGCGCAAAGGACATGCCTTTGAATTTTCTGCGCATGACTATGAAGCATTTGCTGAAAGCTTTGGCTTTGAAGAAACGGCCGACCAAGCAGCTGCGATTGCGGCCGTGATTCAAGACATGACCAGTGGCAAACCCATGGATCGCTTGGTATGTGGTGATGTGGGCTTTGGAAAAACAGAAGTCGCTTTGCGCGCCAGCTTCTTGGCAGTCATGGGTGGCAAACAAGTGGCCATCATGGCGCCAACCACTTTGTTGGCAGAGCAACACGCCGAAACCTGGAAAGACCGGTTTGCCGATTGGCCCGTCAAAATTGTGGAGTTATCTCGCTTTAAAACTGCCAAAGAAATTTCAGCGGCACTGGCATCGATGGCCAAGGGCGAAGCCGACATTGTGATTGGTACCCATAAATTGTTTTCGGCCGACGTGAAGTTCCCCCGCTTGGGCTTGGTCATCATCGACGAAGAACACCGTTTTGGTGTGCGCCAAAAAGAAGCTCTCAAATCTTTGCGAGCGGAAGTAGATGTATTGACCTTGACGGCCACACCGATTCCTAGAACCTTGGGCATGGCGCTTGAGGGATTGCGTGACTTTTCTGTGATTGCCACAGCCCCTCAAAAGCGTTTAGCCATCAAAACGTTTGTCCGCCGTGAAAGCGATGATGTGATTCGAGAAGCCGTGCTAAGAGAAATCAAACGCGGTGGACAGGTTTACTTTTTACACAATGAAGTCGATACGATTGAAAATCGCAAGCAAGCTTTGGAAAAGCTCCTACCTGAAGCTCGTATTGCGGTGGCTCATGGTCAAATGCATGAACGTGACCTTGAGCGTGTGATGCGTGACTTTGTGACACAACGAGCGAATGTGCTTTTGTGTACCACCATCATTGAAACCGGTATTGACGTTCCAACCGCCAACACCATCATCATGCACCGAGCCGATAAGTTTGGTTTGGCCCAATTACATCAACTGCGCGGACGCGTGGGTCGCTCTCACCATCAAGCCTATGCCTACCTGACCGTTCCAGATCCAGAGGCTCTTACAAAGCAAGCCAAGCTGCGCCTGGACGCCATTCAAGCCATGGAAGAATTGGGTTCTGGTTTCTATTTGGCTATGCACGATTTAGAAATTCGTGGGGCTGGCGAGGTTCTTGGGGACAAACAATCTGGAGACATTTCTGAAATTGGTTTTCAGCTGTACACAGAAATGCTCAACAAGGCCGTGAAATCTCTGAAGAGCGGTAAAGAGCCCGACTTGATGGCGCCAATGGAAGTTATTAGCGATATCAGCTTAGGTGTACCAGCATTATTGACCAATGATTATTGCCCTGACGTTCATGAGCGCCTGTCTTTGTATAAACGTCTCTCCAGTGTAGAAACCCATGAAAAGTTGCTTGAAATTCGCGAAGAACTGATCGATCGTTTTGGTGAATTGCCAGAACAAGCTCAATCCTTATTTGAAACGCATCGCTTACGCCTCAATATGTCCTCTTTGGGCATTAAAAAGATTGATGCCAATCCGGTACAAATTACGATTCAATTTATTCCTAACCCACCGATTGACCCCATCAAGATCATTCAATTGGTGCAAACAAACAAACGCATTCAACTCAATGGCCAAGATAAGTTGAAAATCTTGCCTGCAGATAAAGAGGCATTTATGAGCTTGGCTCAGCGTTTGGAAGCCATTAGACTATTACTCAAACATTTAGGCGATACTGTCACAAAGTAAGACCACCTAACCATTTAATCATGCAAATTGCCTTATTTCATTCACATTCCATTGATGATCAACTGATTCGAGAGATTCAACAATCTCATCAGGTGAAAGCCATTCGCCTGGCATCACCCAAAACAGCCATTTTGCAGTTAAGCGATGCTCTAAACACAGAACAACGTGTTCATCTTCGCAACTTAGGCACTCTCCACCAAACCGATATTGGATTTTTACCCAAACACTTTGATGTCGCAGGCATCAAGGTTTTGGCGATGGACATGGATTCCACTTTGATCAATATTGAATGCATTGATGAGATTGCAGATGCAGTTGGCAAAAAGAAAGAAGTATCAGAAATCACTGAAGCAGCCATGCGTGGCGAAATCAAAGATTTCAGCGAGAGTTTGCGCCGTCGCGTGGCCTTATTAAAAGGGGTGCCCGCCCATGCGCTGGATCAAGTATTTAAAGAACGTTTACGTTTAAATCCTGGTGCCAAAGAGTTAATTGCTGGTGCCCATGCCAAAGGCATCCATACCCTTCTCGTCTCTGGCGGCTTTACGTTCTTTACCCAGAAACTACAAGCTGAATTAAATTTATCTGAAACCCATGCCAATCAATTGGAAATTATTGATGGCACTTTAACTGGACAGGTTTCAGGTCCTATTGTGGATGGCGCTGCCAAAGCAGCTTACGTTGAGGCAAGATGCTTGACCCTTGGAACTAATAAACATGCAGCTATCACGATGGGCGATGGTTCCAATGACTTACCCATGATGCATGGTGCCGGTCTGTCGATTGCTTACCGAGCCAAACCGATTGTGAAAGAAAAAGCTGACGTGGCTTTTGATCACGTGGGGCTCGATGCTTGGCTAGATTTATTCAATTAAAAAGTATGTAAACGTTTTTTTCACATCAGCGTTTAAGACTCATAAACCCCCACTTCGATGAAGTGGGGGTTTTGTCCTTATTGGACTTCGTAAATTAACAAATATGTGAAAAGAGGTTTATTTGATCAATAAAGTACATCTTGACATAAGTAGTTCAATGGACTACATTCAAAAAAAGCATTTGAGTGGGATGAAGATAAAAATTCAGAATGTAAAAAATTAAGAGGATTTCAATTTCAAGATATTACGAATGCCTTTTTAGATCCCTACCGGTGTATCACCGCAGATACAAGGCATGATTATGGTGAAGAAAGATATGAATTACTGGCTAAGGTAGACGAAGTATTGTTTGTTGTCATTTATACATTCAGAGAAGAAGCCATTCGAATGATTTCAGCGAGGAAAGCCAATGAAAGAGAAAAAAAGAGATATAAAAATAACTCGTATTAAGGTTAATTTTAATGATCCAAAGTCATTTCCAAAATCAAACATCAATAAGAAAATATTGAACGCCACTGGCGAAAAAGAAATAGCCAAACAAAAAGCTCAAGATGATTTAGAGGCAAAAATGGATGCCGCTTTGTATGCTAAGAGCATTCGGGAGAAATTAGGTTTTACCCAAAAGGAGTTATCAGAAAGGATATTGGTTCCCCTGGACACCATCAGAAATTGGGAACAAGGAAAACGTTACCCCACTGGGCCAGCAAGATTACTTCTGAAAATATTAGATAAATCACCAAAGTTAGTCTTACAGGTGATATAAAAAAACCGCTCATCAGAGCGGTTTTTTTGTTTGGCTTGTTTGTTGTTTGAGAATCAGAGACGCTCAAATACCACAGCAATACCTTGACCACCACCGATACACATCGTCACCAAGGCGTATTTACCGCCGGTGCGATGAAGTTCATAAATCGCTTTGGTCGCAATGAAAGCACCTGAACAACCCACTGGGTGACCTAGGGCAATCGCGCCACCGTTTGGATTGGTTTTACTCATGTCAAGACCCAAGCCCTTAGACACTGCAATCGCTTGTGCCGCAAAGGCTTCGTTGGATTCAACCACATCCATCTTGTCAATCGTCAAACCAGCACGTTGCAAAGCCAACTTAGACGCTGGGATTGGACCTTCACCCATGATGTCATTCGGCACACCGGCCAAAGCATAGGAAACCAAACGGGCCATTGGCTTTTGACCTGCTTTGGCTGCAGCATCGGCAGAAGCCAAAACAAAGAAAGCGGCGCCATCATTAATACCTGAGGCATTACCTGCTGTGACCGTACCGTCTTTTTTGAAAGCAGGCTTCATCTTGCCAAGACTTTCCATCGTGGTATTGGCTTTGACGTGCTCATCGGTATCAAACACCACATCGCCTTTGCGAGTCTGCATCGTGATCGGTGTGATTTGTGATTTAAAGCGGCCCTCTGCAATCGCAGCAGCTGCACGACGATGTGACTCAACGGCCAAAGCGTCTTGCTCTTCACGTGTGATATTCCACTTGGCTGCAAGATTTTCAGCTGTGATACCCATGTGTCCAGCGCCAAATGGATCTGTCAAAGTAGCAACCATCATGTCGATCATTTTTGTGTCACCCATGCGTGCACCACTTCTCATGGCAGGTGCACCATAGATACCGCGTGACATCACCTCAACACCACCACCAATACCGTACTCACAATCACCTAACATGATGGCTTGTGATGTGGTCACGATGCCTTGCAAACCAGAACTGCATAAACGGTTTACTGCCATGGCCACTGAATCCATCGGCAAGCCTGCCTGAATCGCTGCGACACGCGCCACATATGGGAAACGTGATTCTGTAGGAATACAGTTACCCACAGTCACATAATTAATTTGTTTAGGGTCAACGCCAGAACGGTTCACGGCTTCTTTCATGACCGTACCAGCTAATTCAGCGGGCTCCATGCTGCTCAATGAACCACCAAAACCACCGACTGCAGAACGAACTGCACTTAGAACAACTACATCACGTGCCATCTGGAACTCCCTTGAATACTTATTATGGTTAGAAAAGATCAGTCTGTAGGGCTAATCTTACGAGTAACTGTCTAAAACAGACTATTAGGGAATACTAGGGGTAATCACCCATGAAGTGCCCAAGATATCTAGGCAAAAAGCCTAATTACAGCTGAGCAATCAGATCATGACCTTGCGTTTGCAATACCGTGGCTTTGACAAAGTCACCCACTTTGTATTTTTTAGAGATCTTATCTGTAGGCAAGAGATGAACCAAGCCATCAATTTCTGGCGCATCAGACTGAGTGCGACCAATGCCCCCTTTGGGTCCCACTGAATCCACCAAAACCTTGATGCGCTTACCTACTTTGGCTTGCAAGAGCTGAGCTGAGATTTCTTCAGCAACCGCCATGAATCGAGCTTGCCGTTCATTTCTGACTTCATCAGGCAAAGCTCCTTCTAACTCATTGGCTTTGGCACCCTCCACAGGGGAGTATGCAAAGCAACCAGCTCGGTCAATTTTGGCTTCACGCATGAAGTCCAATAAATAATTAAATTCTTCTTCTGTCTCGCCCGGAAAACCGGCAATGAAGGTACTGCGAATCGTCAAATCCGGACAAGCTTTGCGCCAAGCTTGGATGCGATCAAGATTTTTCTCACCGCTGGCAGGACGCTTCATGCGCTTAAGGACATCCGGATGTGCGTGTTGCATTGGAATATCTAAATAAGGCAACACACCACTGCCCTCATCCGCAAACTGGGCCATCAAAGGCAAAATGTCATCCACATGAGGATAGGGATACACATAATGCAAACGGACCCAAGCGCCATGTTGTTTGGCTAGTTGGCCTAAGGCTTCGACCATGTCAAAGAGTTTGGCTTTCACCGGACGACCATCCCAAAAACCTGTCCGGTATTGAACGTCCACACCATAAGCACTCGTGTCTTGTGAAACTACCAATAACTCTTTCACACCGGCCTCGAACAGATGCTGAGCCTCCAGCAATACATCACCAATTGGGCGAGACACCAAGTCACCGCGTAAGCTTGGAATGATGCAAAACGTACAACGATGATTACAACCTTCAGAAATCTTTAAATAAGCGTAATGCTTCGGAGTTAACTTAATGCCTGCTTTGGGCACCAAGTCTGAAAAAGGGTCATGCTCTTTGGGCAGGTGTTGATGAACCACCTCAAGCACTTCATCAGCGGCATGAGGACCAGTGACCGCCAAAACTTTCGGGTGCACAGAGGTCACCACATCCGAGCCATCAGCGTTCTTTTTTGCGCCTAAGCAACCCGTGACAATCACTTTGCCATTTTCTGCGAGGGCCTCACCAATCGCATCCAAACTTTCTTGAACAGCTGAATCAATGAAGCCACAAGTGTTGACCACCACCAAATCAGATCCGGCATAGTCTTTGGCAATCTCATAGCCTTCGGCACGCAACTGAGTCACGATGCGTTCAGCATCTACCAGCGCCTTAGGACAGCCTAAGGAAACAAAACCAATCTTGCCGCTCAATTATTTATCGCTCTTTTTAGGGGGAGTAAAAGGAAAGCCCGTAAAAACATTGGCTTGATCCTTCATTTTTTCTTGCATCTGGGTGAACAAATTTTTACTTTGCTCAATGTAACCACCCATCATTTGCTGCATCATGGGGTTTTGACCACTCATAAATTGCGCCCAACTCTCAGGGGTCGCCCCACCTTGCTTGGTTTGCTCAGCAAACTGAGATTGCATATCAATGAAAGACTGAATGTTCTTTTCTAGCATGCCACCCACCATACCTTGCATAGAATGACCGTAGAAACGAATCATCTGAGACAACATCGGCGTAGTGAATAAGGGCACGCCACCAGCCTCTTCTTCCAAAATGATTTGCAACAAAATGGCGCGCGTCAAATCTTCATCGGTCTTGGCATCCACGACCTTGAACTCTTCATGAGCCAATACCAAGCCCTTCACATCGGTCAAAGTGACATAAGTACTGGTCTGAGTGTCGTAGAGGCGACGATTAGGATATTTCTTAATCGTGCGAACACCAGCAGATTTTGCAGATTGTTTTTTAGTGACCATATTAAGTAATTTGGGCTTGAATACCCATATTGTATGTGTAAATCAAGCCCATCATTGCTGCAGTGCAAAATAGCCCGGAGGGCTTGCCCAGCTTAGCCCATGTGTAGACCACCGTTTAATGAGAAGTCTGCACCAGTGGCAAAACCACCCTGATCGGAGGCAATCCAAGAAACAATCGATGCGATCTCATCGGGCGTTCCCAAACGCTTAACCGGAATCGTATTGATGATTTTCTCTAAAACATCTTCACGAATCGCTGTCACCATGTCTGTACCAATGTAGCCTGGTGAAACAGTATTGACCGTCACTCCTTTAGAAGCAGTCTCTTGGGCCAAAGACATCGTAAAGCCATGAATACCCGCTTTAGCAGTGGCATAGTTCGATTGACCAAACTGACCTTTTTGACCGTTCACTGAAGAAATATTGATGATGCGGCCCCAACCAGCATCGACCATGCCATCAATCACTTGCTTGGTCACGTTGAACAAAGAGTTCAAGTTAGTATCAATCACCGCACGCCAGTCTTCTGGGGTCATCTTACGAAATACCGTATCACGCGTGATACCCGCGTTGTTGACCAAGACATCAATCTTGCCGAATTCAGCTTTGACTTTATTAAAAGCCGCCACAGTACTCTCCCAGTCACCCACATTGCCTTCTGAGGCTGTGAAGTCAAAACCCAAGGCTTTTTGTTCGCCTAACCAACGATCTTTACGAGGTGAATTAGGACCGCAACCAGCAATCACTTTAAAACCATCCTTGGCCAAACGCTGGCAAATGGCGGTACCAATACCACCCATACCACCTGTTACGTACGCGATCTTCTGACTCATGCTATCTCCCCTGTTAATTCAATACTAAAAATAAAATGATGATTCAACGACGATTAATCCGTGGCTTTTTCTTTGACGTAAGAGCCCGGTGCTTTTTCTAAAACTTTGTATTTGGTGTTGCCATAATTTTTGGGGGCTGCTTTCTTTTTGCCACTCAATGGCTTTAACCAGTTTGCCCAATCAGGCCACCAACTACCGGGCACTTCTTTAGCACCCTCGAACCAAGCATCGGCAGTGGCTGGTAATTTGGCATTGGACCAGTAATTGCGTTTCTTCTTCTCAGGTGGATTGATCACACCTGCGATGTGGCCAGAAGCTCCTAAGACAAAATGAACTTTGGCACTCTTTAATAATTTGACGGACTCATAAGCCGACCACCAAGGCACGATGTGATCTTCACGTGAGGCATAAAGATAAACCGGGCATTTGATCTTGCCTAAATCTACTTTTTCACCACAAATTGTTAATTTGCCTGGTTCTTTCAATTCATTCTGGAGGTATAAGTGGCGTAAGTACCAGGAATACATGGCGCCCGGTAAGTTGGTGGAATCGCCATTCCAATAGAGCAAATCAAACGGCGGTGGTGAATTTCCTTTGAGGTAGTTATCGACCACGTAATTCCAGACCAAATCATTGGGTCGCAAGAAAGAGAAGGTATTGGCCAATTCAACGCCACGCAACATGCCGCATTTGCCACCATTTTTTCCACCAATGGTGTTTTCACGCAAGGTTACCAAGGCTTCATCCACAAACACGTCTAAGATGCCTGTGTCTGAAAAATCCAACAAAGTTGTGAGAAGCGTCAAGCTAGATGCAGGATGTTGATTTCTGGCGGCCATCACCGCCAAAGCTGTGGCTGTGATCGTGCCACCAACACAGAAACCCAAAATATTGATTTGCTTTTGGCCACTGATATCTTGAACAGTTTCAATGCCATGAATCGCGCCACCAATGTAATCATCCCAAGTGGTATCGGCCATGCTGGCATCTGGATTCTTCCAAGAAATCAAGTAAACCGTGTGACCCTGCTCAACCAAATAACGAACCACTGAGCTTTCGGGCTGTAAATCCAAAATATAGTATTTGTTGATGCACGGAGGAATCATCAAATAGGGTCGCTCATACACCTGCGGGGTTAAAGGCTTGAATTGCAAGATTTGGAAGAGCTTGGTTTGGTAAACCACGGCACCTTCTGAGGTGGCCACGTTCTTACCTACTTCAAAAGCCGTTTCATCGGTTTGCGAGACCTTGCCCTTACCCAAATCTTGTAGAGCATTCAGAATGCCGGTGCGAAGTGATTCACCTTGAGTTTCAATCAGGCGCTGCTGCGCTTCAGGATTGGTTGCCAAAAAGTTAGATGGCGACATTGCATCAATCATTTGCTCAATGCTAAAACGAACTCTTTGACGGACCTTGGCTTCAGCTTCAACTGCATCCGCCAACTTCAATAAGTGTCGAGAGTTCAGCAAATAAAAATTAACCGTGGCTTGGTTCCATGGGTTTTGCCAAGCCTCGCCTCTGAATCTTCGATCGGTGATGGGAGTGCCAGTTGGATTGGCCCACAAGGCGGCTAATTCTTTTGCATACTGCTCACGAATCTCCACAAGCTTTTCTGGAGGTATCAACGCCATGTGTTGCGGAGCCAAGGTTGGGCCTGCGCCAAAGCCTTGCATGTTCACCATAACAATCCCTTAAAGTTATTTGACTTAGGTCTAATAACTCTATTCTGCGGTGTTATGAGGGAATTCGTTATAAGAATTAACCCTATCTGAAACTTCCTTCAAGCTTACGAAATCAAGCTTAGAGAGATTATCTAAGTGATTCAATCCAGATGAAACTACCCATGCGTCCAGTGGTGCGGTCTCGGCGGTAGGAAAAGAAATTTGGGTTTTGATAAGTGCATTCCTGCCCCCCTTCGATGAGGTGAATGCCTAAAGAATGCAATCTGCTTTGAGCCAGACCATAAAGATTGGCCAAATATTTCTGTTTCTGGTCTAACTGAATGAAGTGTTCATGATCTTTTGGCTCATGTGCCAAAAAGATCTCTTTGACTTCAGCGCCCACTTCAAAGGATTTAGGTCCAATGGCAGGCCCAAGATAAGCCTGTATTTCGGTGCTTGTATTTTGTGCTGAGGCCAATTCACGCATGGCCACAACGGTTTTCTCAATCACCCCCGCTGCTAATCCACGCCAGCCTGCATGAGCCGCACCAATCACTTGTCCATCTCGGGTGGCCAACAATACGGGCAAACAATCGGCCGTCATGATGGCCAGTACGCGATTCACTTGATTGGTGACTGCGGCATCTGCTTGGGGAATTGATTCGGAGGCAACTAAATTGGCATTGAACACAGTCGTGCCATGCACTTGGTTCAGCCAAACCGGCTCACTGGGAAGTATGGTGAGTAATTCAGCGCGGTTTTGATGAACACAGTGTGAATCATCCCCCACATGCAAACCCAAGTTCAAAGAGTCAAAGGGGGCTTGACTCACTCCACCATGACGATGAGTGATCAAAGCTTGAACCCCTGGCGGACGAGCCCAATCTAAGAGACGTAGATGTGGAGAAATATTTGAAGGAGGCAAAGAAGATTGTGTCGCCATGGTTTTTATAGGTCCCACTTAGACCAATCGGGATTGAGATCATTAGCCGTAAAACCAAGCTCAAGACCCAATGACTGCATGTCTGCCGGTAACTGGGCATGCCAAACCAGGGTCTCTTGAGTGCGCGGATGGACAATCCCCAGCAAAGCCGCGTGCAAGGCTTGCCCCCCTCTGACAAAGGACAATGCTTGAGCCTGAGCTGGAGATTTCTTTTTATACACAGGGTCTCCCAATAAAGGGTTACCAATGGACTCCATGTGGACACGAATTTGATGGGTGCGCCCAGTCTCTAATCGACACATGACCAAACTCACAGAAGATTGATTGAATGCAAGTGTTTTGAGATTTTCCACATGAGTGACGGCTGGTTTACTGGCTGAACCCGTGAGTAAAGCCATTTTGAGACGATCTCTTGGATCTCGACCGATGGATGCGTGAATCGTTTGCGATCGTACCTGCCCCCAAGCGAAGGCCAAATATCGGCGATTGACCTGACGCGCCTGTAATTGACGCACCAAATCAGTCTGAGCTTCCAAAGTTTTAGCCACCATCAATAAGCCTGAGGTGTCTTTATCTAAACGATGCACAATGCCAGCCCGCGGTACCGTACTGATGGCTGGGTAATAGTGCAACAAGGCATTTAACAAGGTACCTGACCAGTTGCCTGCTGCTGGGTGAACCACCATCCCGGCTGGCTTATGAATCACCAATAAATCTTCGTCTTCATAAACGATGTCCAGAGGAATGTCTTCAGCTTGATAGGCCTGCTCTTCAGGTGTGGCTTGAGGAATCACGGTGATTTGATCGCCGGCCTTAGCGGCATAACGAATCTTGAGTGTTTCTCCAGCCAAAGTGACAAAACCATCCTCAATCCATGTTTGCAAGCGATTTCTGGAATGTTGAGGGATTAATTGCGCCAAAACCTTGTCCAAACGCTCCCCGGCCAAATTATCTGGCACAACAACAGCGATAATGTCTTCCTCATCGATATAATCGAGTGCATTGATTTCAGGAGAATCTGGTAATGCCAAAATTGGATGCCTTTCCATCTACGAATAACGCTAGTTTA
>JACCDI011309602.1_pt1 | contig 30418 bp, 19 predicted proteins | sample 7442791 | NCBI WGS metagenome assembly JACCDI01 (sample SAMN15323434, study PRJNA562643) | freshwater metagenome | isolation source: river surface water | place: USA:Blue River Watershed | collected 2017-08-15
TTACTTTTCACTGCATCAACAATGCCTTTTAATACTGCATCTAACTCGGCATGATTGTGCTTATCTGTGCCATAATTCAGGCCTTTATAAGCAGATTCTGGCATAACACCATACCTTCTGATCACCCATGGTAAGTCGTGAAAGGCACCACCAGGCCCAAAATTATGCAATCCTCCCATACGCACATACATGTCGGCCTTTCCCACATAAGCATTTCTTACAACAAACATTTCACTTAAATTATGCTGTCCTTTACCCATTCTAATTAATTCACTTTCGAAAAAGGATAAACTTGAAAAACTCCAGCAAGTACTGGTTCTGTTTTGATTCTGAACGGTTGTTGCTTCACTGTTTGCAAGTACTTTAAATAAATAACCGCCGTTCTTTTTGTTTCTTAAAGTGTCCTGAGCCTGAGTGGTGGCAAAAAGAAATAAACTTAAGATAAATGCAATGAATTTCATGATCTAATTGGTAATTTTGAAAATTCAAAAGTGCACAAAATATTATCAACTTCAAAATATTATAATGAATCTATCCTGTAAACTTCTTGATTTTAATTCCGATGAACATCAAATGAGTATTGAAATTCGACGTCAGACACTTCGACTTCCACTTGGATTAAATTTTACAATAGATGAATTGGAAAACGAAGTTGACCAATTTCATTTTGCTGTATTTAATGGAGAAGATATGCTTGGCGTATTGTTATTAAAACAGGCTGTTAATGGGAGCTTTGAAACACTTAAAATGCGTCAGGTAGCAGTGCTAGAATCTGTTCAGGGCAGGGGTGTTGGACAATATATGGTGCATTTTGCTGAACAATGGGCAAGATCGGTAAACTGTCGTTTAATTGAATTGCATGCTCGTCAAACTGCTGTCAATTTTTATCTTAAAATGTCTTATAATTTAATTGGGGATGAATTTCAGGAAGTGGGAATTCCTCATTTCAAAATGTTAAAATACTTGAGTTCAAACTAATACATTTGAGGTATGTTTTTTTAGAAAATTGGCAGTAATTTTCGACCATGAAAATACTGACATCTATATTGACCATTTGTTTGGCTTTTCCAGTCTTGGCTCAGGAAAATGCTTTTGATTATATGGTGCCGATCTGCAATGCAGAACGCCATTTTTACAAAGTAGAGAACAATTCGCTAAAAGGTGAATTAACTGAACTGGATCTTAGTTCTTCTGGCTTTACAAGAACTTTTGTTTCTCAATACAAACAGGATGGAACTGTAGGATATAAATTTATTCATCACACAGAAGGGCTGTTTACAGATGAAGACTATGCCTATTTTATTAGTTTCTCCTCAAATACTGCAACGATGTATGGACATAGTAAATATTTGTTGGATGGCGAGTATACTTTCCTTCAATTTGTAAATAACGAGCAGTATAAAGATGTGACATCTACTATTTATTGCAAGGTGCCTAACGAAAGTTATCAAACGGTTGACTGGACCTATACCAATCCTGAAACAGGCAAGTCTGTTAACGCCAGTTCCTACTACAAGAATATGACAATTTATGGTGCAGAAAAACGCATTTTGGTGGTAGAAAATGTTGAAGGAGGTAAAACCACAAAATCTTATTATATGAAGAATTTTGGATTAATTGGAGTAGAAAGATCTGGTGAAGTATATCTTACTGATTTCGATTTTCTATTAATCTATGACAGAACCTTTTTGGAGTCAAAATCAGAAAGTGATCTCAGAACTTATGCCTGGGGAATTATCAATCGATTGTATAAAATAGAAACAACTGATAGTTTTATGCGTTATGGCGATCATGACAGATCGGTAATGTATAATAAACTTGACTCTCTGCAAGGTATTTTTGAGTATATGACTATGAAATATCCTGACATGAATAATGTTCACCGTTATATCATGTCTTCATATGTAAAAAGTGCGGTAGAAAAGATGTTTAATGTACTTTATGAAAATGAAACTTTGAACTACTACTCTTATGAGTTGATGCCATATTTTAACAGCTTTTATCTTCTAAGACCTTATCCTGATTACATCAGTAAGTATAATTTAAACACCTATGTTTCTAAGGTAGATGAGTTGTTTTATAAGAGTTTTTGGCGTGTCGATTACATGTATTTGCATACCTTGAACTCAGATAAGGCTAAGTTGAAATCATATATTGCATATCTTGAAAAACCAAGAATTGATTGTATTGTCAATAATGAATCTAACATAGATAACATTAACAAATGTATTTTATATTCCCTTGTCGCAGTTCATCACAGTTTCAAAAATGAACCGACCAGTCAGTATCTCTACTATGTAAAATCTGTCGAAAATTACAAGTTTCTAAGTCAGGCAGACAAGGATAATAATATCGAATACATGCGCACTGTTATGAGAACGCTCTCAACTTTAACGCCTGGTTCGGAATCTGATCTTAACCGTGCTCTCGATGCGACCTTGTCACTTAAAGACTATAATAATTCTGTTAAAATTGCTGCAAATGGCTATTCAAATAAATTAGGTTCAGGGACAAACTTTGCATTAAAGTATGCAGAAGCGGCTTTTAATGATGATCTTAATAAGGAACATCTTAGAAAAGCTATGCAACTACTAAATGGTAAATATCCTGAAATGACAAGTTCTCAATTGTCGGATTACATCAAATATTGCAACGCAATGTCACCCGAATTTGATTGCAGTAAAGCTCAGTCGGAATATTCAAAAGCAGAAAAAAGGGAAAAACAGGCAGAGGCAAAGAAAGAAAAGGAAAACAAAAAGAAATATAGTAGTGATGGCAGTTCCAGAACAGTAAATCTCGCTCTTCAGTGCAACCCATTTGCCGGATTAAATATCAGTGGCAATGGAGGGATCTTTAAATTTTTACCAATGTCGGCTGCCCTGAGAACTGGTAAAATTGTGCATGAATTCAGATACAATCCTTTCTTTGGTTTTAATGCTAAAAACCGTTTTGTGGCTGGAAAAATTACAGAGAACGATGTTAGTTTCAATGATGGATGGAAGAATATAAAAGGCGCAGATTATGGTTATTCATTTATTGTTGTGAAAAATGACTATCGTTCTTACAGTAAAACTGTCAATAGCGCAGGCGTAGGTCTTAATGTTATTTACGGAAAATTTACAACAGATGAAGAGGTTGCACAAGCAACGATAAACGGAATTAATTCCCCTCTAATTCTTCGTCCTGTAATTCAAAGATACGAGGCCTTGGTTACTTTTAACTGGACTACCTTTTCATGGAAGTCGCATGTATCAGGAACTGTATATTACGGTTTTGGAGCAGGTTTGCGAGAATTGACCTATGGAAATTATACGTTTTCTCAAGAAACACTGGCAGACAAAGATAAAACAGTGTTTAGCGATAAAAGATTTGTACAAACTAACTGGACTGGTCCATATTTTACTTTCAGAACCGGATTCAGATTAGGATTCACTATATTCTGATTCATCCTAATTTTCGCCTTTTTGTCTAATTAGTTGAGGGGTTTCTGAGTTTTTCTGTTAAATTAGCCTACTTTTTTTAAAATTCAATATGATGAAACGTTTGCTCTTTGCATTGATCTTGTTAACAGGCTCTTTGCAAGCTCAGGTTTATTACGGTACCTTTGGTGCCACAACTTCAGGGAAGTATACTTATACTTCTGTTTCTGGAGATCCTTCTAAATCCAGATGGTACACACTTCCTAATGGATTAACTGTGATACTTTCAGTTAATAAAGATCAACCTAGAATTCAAACTCTGGTAGCAACAAAAGCGGGTAGTAAAAATGATCCTTCAGATAATACCGGATTGGCTCATTACCTCGAACATATGTTGTTTAAAGGTACTGATAAATATGGTACTCAGGATTATGCCCAGGAGAAGATTTACCTGGATCAGATTGATGCCCTTTACGAGAAATATAACAAAACAAAAGATGATGCTCAGCGTAAATTGATTTATCGTCAGATCGATAGTATCAGCGGTATTGCCTCAAAATATAGTATTGCTAACGAGTTTGATAAAATGTGTCAGGGTATTGGCGCTCAGGGTACCAATGCCTTTACAAGTGTTGAACAAACAGTTTATGTCAATGATATTCCATCTAACCGTTTACACCAATGGATAGAAATTGAATCTGAAAGGTACCGCAATCCTGTTCTGCGTCTGTTTCATACCGAGTTGGAAGCTGTTTATGAGGAAAAAAATATCTCCCTGGATAATGATGGAAATGAGGCATACGAAAAATTATATGCCAGTTTGTTTAGACAACACCCTTATGGAACTCAAACTACTATCGGTACGGTTGAGCATCTAAAAAACCCTTCATTGGTTAAGATTAGAAATTATTTTAATACTTACTATGTGCCAAATAATATGGCCATTATTATGGTTGGTGATTTCAATCCAGATGATGCTATCGAAATGATAGATAAGCATTTTTCTTACATGACGGCTAAACCATTGCCTAAATTTACTTTCCCTATTGAATATCCCAGAGGTCGTCCAGATAGTTTAAATGTCGTGGGTCCGGACGCCGCCAGTTTAATGATGGCATGGCGTTTTGACGGTGTTTCAAGTAAAGAAGCAACCATGGTAAGATTGATTGATTTAATACTTAGCAATAGTAAAGCAGGTTTGATAGATTTAAATCTTGTGAAGCAGCAAAAAGTACTTTCTGCAACCTCTTCACCAGATTTTATGAAAGATTACAGCGTTCATCTTTTGCAAGGTAAACCTAAAGAAGGACAAAGTCTGGAAGAATTACGTGATCTCTTACTTGAACAAATCGAGAAAATTAAAAAAGGCGATTTTGATGAAGAACTTTTGAAAGGTATTATCGCTAATGCCATGGTAGAAGATATTAAGAACTTTGATAGTTATAACGGACTTGCCTACTCTCTGTTAGATGCATTCGTTACAGAAAGAAAATGGAGAGATGTTCTCAATATCAACTATGAGATGAGTAAAATAACGAAGAAAGAGATTGTAGATTTTGCAAATGAGTACTATACCAATGGTTATTCTATAGTTTACAAAAGAACAGGTGAAGATACTAAACAAGAAAAGATTGAGAAGCCTCAGATTACTGAAGTTTCTCTCAATAGAGATAAATCATCTCAGTTTGTTATTGATGTCTTGGAAGAAGAAACAGACTCAATTCACCCTGTGTTTTTAAATTATAACAATGATATTGAGAGAGGGAAATGTGGCAAAGTAAATTTGCTCTATAAACTGAATTCAAAGAATCAGTTATTCACTCTTTATTATGTTGTAGATATGGGTAAACTGAATAATAAGAAATTACCATTCGCTCTGGAATATCTTCAATACATTGGTACTGATAAATATTCTGCATCAGAATTAAGCATGAAGTTTTACAAGATGGCTTGCACCTTTGGTATTTCTACTGGAGATAAGCAAAGTTATGTGTATCTAAGCGGACCGCAACAGAATTTTGAAGAGGCACTTTCATTGTTCGAAGAGTTGCTTGCTAATGCTAAACCAGATGCTGGAGTACTTAAAGACTACGTTGGCAGAATTTTAAAATCTAGAACGGATGCTAAACTTAATAAACGATCTATATCATCAGCTCTGAGTACCTATGCCTTGTATGGTAAAGTAAACCCAAGAACATATACTCTGAACAACACAGAATTACAGGCTTTAAATGCCAGCGAACTCGTAGGAATTATTAAGGGCCTACATCAGTATAACCATCAGATTATGTACTTTGGTCCCGAATCAAAGACAAACATCGAAAAAGTACTTACGGCGAAACATAAGATGCCAGAAGTATTCACAGCAACTCCAGCCGCATTTGAGTTCAAACCTGTAACATATACCAATAACACGGTATTTTTCACTCACCACGAAATGGTACAGGCAGAAATCAACTGGAGAAGTGCGGCACCAGTTTTTGATATTAACAAAACTGCCAATATCAGAGCTTTTAACGAATATTTTGGTGGTGGTATGAGTAGTGTTGTTTTCCAGGAAATCAGAGAATCTAGAGCACTAGCATATTCAACCTATGCAGTGTATAATCAGGCAATGGAAAAGGGCAAGAATGATATTTTGGTGGCTTATGTTGGCACTCAGGCTGACAAATTAAATGATGCAGTAAACGCGATGACTGAATTATTAAATAATATGCCTTTAAACGAAGAAAGTTTCAATCAGGCTAAGCAGTCTATTTTAAGTGGCCTGGAAGCAGAGCGTATAAATGATAATGATATCTTCTTCTCGTATCTTGAGGCTTTGAAAATGGGCGTTGATTACGACTACCGTAAGATGTTGTTTGAAGCGATTCAGAAAACCACGTTTGCAGATGTGAAAGCCTTCCAGGAGCAAAACATTAAAGGTAAGAAATGGGCCATATCAGTTCTGGGTTCCAGAGAGAAAATTAAAGAAGCCGATCTGAAGAAGTATGGTGAGTTAAGAATATTGACATTAGAGGAAATATTTGGATATTAATCCTTCTGAAATAAAAAAAGCCCCGTTATTTAACGGGGCTTTTTTTATGAAAAAATATTTTACAATTTTGCCCAAGGTATACCTGCAAGTATCAATACCAGAGACAAACCAAAGAATATTAAACTGATTTTCTTAACTGCAGAAGCTTCTGTAGCTTTCTTGATTTTAGCGTAACCAATATGCGTTAATGCTATTGCTCCAAGCATTAAAATTAAATGCTCAACAGCAATTTTTCTTACTTCTGCTGTTTTCATGACAAAGGCCATTCCTTGGTCGAAGGCCTGCAGACCTAAAGGACTTAAAGAAAAATATAAAGTTAAACCCATTAATAGCTGAATATCACAAATTATCATAAAGGCTAAACCTGGTAATTTTGACTTTTTGCTTACTGAGTTATTAATGAAAGGCATTATAATAGCAATTGCTGCTGTTAATAAAACCAGCCATCTGGTATGCGAGTGGGTGCTTTGAATAAATTGATACATATTAAATTGATTTGACGCAAAATTATAACTATTGAGTAATATTCAATAAAAAAAGTGAAATACGAATATTGAATTAATTGATAGTTAAAAGTAGATCCTCAATTGTCTGCCTGATTCCCGCAGCATCTATACCCATTGAATGTCGTTGTTCTTTGATACTGGCATGACCTACAAATTCATCTGAAATTCCTATTGTTCTGATAGTGCCTTTGTAATTTAATCGATTGGCAAATTCTATAACACTGCTGCCGAATCCACCTAAAATCTGAGATTCTTCAACTACAAGTATTGCAGCAAAGTTGCTGAATATTTTTTCAAGCATAGTTTTATCTAACGGCTTAACACTAAAAGCATCAAAAACAGAAACAGCACTATTATCTATAGCCATTAGACACTCTTCCTGGATTGTACCAACACTTATTAGTGCAATTTTATTGCCATTGTCAACAATTAATTTACCTTTATTGAGTGCAATTTTAGTCAACTTAGTTGCCTTAAATTCTTCTTTTGCTTTTCCTCTGGGGTATCTTATTACTATAGGACCATCAGGCTCTGTGATTGCTGTGTAAAGTGCATTTCTCAGGTCTTCCTGGTTGGATGGAGAGATGATTGAAATATTAGGAATCGTTTGAAGAAATGCGATATCAAAAACGCCGTGGTGTGTTGGTCCGTCTTCTCCGACCAATCCTGCTCTGTCGACTGCAAAAATTACTGGAAGATTTTGTAATGCCACATCATGTATAAGCTGATCATAACCTCTTTGAAGAAAAGTAGAGTAAATACAGCAAACTGGTGTTAAACCTGATGCAGCCAGTCCCGCACAGAAAGTGATAGCATGTTGTTCGGCAATGCCTACATCAAAAACCCTATCTGGAAATTTCTCCTGCATAAAGTGAAGAGAACTGCCTGAAATCATGGCTGGTGTAACTGCAACTACTTTCTCATTAGATTCAGCAATTTCCAATAAAGTTCTGCCAAATATATCCTGATATTTTACGAAAGTGTCGGTTTCTACTGTGTTTTTTCCTGATAATTTATCAAATTTTGAAGTACTATGCCATTTGGTTTGTTCTGCTTCTGCTGGTGCGTAACCTTTTCCTTTAAGAGTTCTAATATGGACAATCTTTGGTTTATTAACCAGTTTTATGGACTCAAGTAGTGGAACCAACTGGTCTAAATCATGACCGTCTACTGGTCCGTAATACTGAAACCCAAAATCTGTAAATAAGTTATCTTTTCTCTTTTCCAGTCTTTCCAGATACTCGCCAAGTGCGCCCTGACTGGGATCAATACCAATATGGTTATCATTGATGATTATTGTAATGTTGGTATTGCTCAATCCAGCGTTATTAAGAGCTTCGAAAGCCTGACCGGCACTCATGGCACCATCTCCAATAACGGCAATATGCTGACGAGATATATTTTGAAGTAATGCAGCCTGAGCATAGCCCAATGCAGCAGAGATTGATGTTGATGAATGGGCAGTGCCGAAAGCGTCAAATGGACTTTCTTCCATTTTGGGAAAGCCACTAATACCATTTTGCTGGCGTAACGAATCAAAATTAGTCTTTCTCTCTGTTAGAATTTTATGTGCATAAGCCTGGTGTCCTACGTCCCAAATTAATATGTCTTCTGGTGCATTAAGTGTGTAATGTAGTGCGACACTCAACTCAATGACGCCTAGATTAGCAGCAAAATGACCACCTGTTTCCGATATTTTCCCAATCAGAAATTGCCTTAACCAGTCTGAATAGGCTTTTAATTCAGAGGCCTTGAGCTGTTTAAGCTTTGCGGGACTATCGATCTCGTTGAAGTGCTCGGACACGTTGCAAAAGTAGGATAAATTTGAAAAAACTTGGCATGAATCCATTGATTAAAATCGACTTTGACAAATGCGATGTAATGTTTACTTTTGCAGTATGTCTTTATCATCGGCAAAAGATCTGAAAAATATGGATTTCGAGGCATTCAAAGCAGAAGTATTAAATGATTACAAACTCGCATTTGAAAGTCGTCAAGCCAGTCTGTTAGGTAGAAAAGAAGTATTAACCGGAAAAGCAAAATTCGGAATATTTGGAGACGGAAAGGAAGTAGCTCAAATTGCTATGGCTAAAGCCTTCAAACATGGTGATACCAGAAGTGGATACTACCGAGATCAAACTTTTATGTTTGCTACTGGTATGAATACTGTCCAGCAGTTTTTTGCTCAACTCTACGCTCACACTGATGTAGACGCTGAGCCAAACAGTGGTGGTAGAAGCATGAATGGTCACTTTGGTTCGAGATTATTAGATGATAATGGCAATTGGTTACCTCAAACAGACCGATTTAACTCTTCATCGGATATTTCTCCGACTGCTGGTCAGATGCCTAGATTATTAGGATTAGCGCTTGCTTCAAAGTTATACAGACAGAATCCAGAATTACACCAGTTCAAAGATTTTTCAAACAAAGGCAATGAAGTAGCTTTCGGTACTATTGGAAATGCCTCTACAAGTGAAGGTGGTTTTTGGGAAGTTATAAATGCAGCTGGTGTTTTACAGGTACCAATGGTGATGAGTGTTTGGGATGATGGTTATGGTATCTCTGTTCCAGCCAAATATCAGACAACTAAAGAAAATATCAGCACTATTCTAAAAGGATTTAATTCAGATGAGAATGGTGTTGGTGTAGATATTTATAATGCAAAAGGTTGGGATTATGCAGAACTTTGCCGTGTTTATCAAGAGGCAGTTGAGCATTCTCGCGTAAATCACAGACCAGTGTTAATCCATGTCAACGAAGTAACTCAGCCTCAAGGTCACAGTACTTCTGGGTCTCACGAAAGATACAAAAGTAAAGAGCGCTTGCAATGGGAAACTGATTTTGATTGTATCAAAAAGATGCGGGAGTGGATTGAAGAAAATAAACTTGCCAATGCTAAAGAACTGGATGCAATTGAATCGGATGCAATACAGTATGTTAATGATAGCAAAAAGAAAGCATGGGAAGCCTATTTAGCACCATTGAAGCAAGATGTAGCTGAAGTAATATCAGTTCTTGAACAATTTTCACATCCAGTGGCAGCTGAAGCTATTTCAGATTTGAAATCTACCAAAGATGCCATCAGAAAAGACATTGGAATGGCTATCAATAAAGTGTTAATTGCTACTATAGGCGAAAACACAATTGAAAGACAGAATTTAAAGAGCTATTATAAAAATTTCCTTGAAAAGAATTTCGAAAGATACTCTTCTAATTTACATAGTGCTTCACCAAACAGTATTGATTCAGTACCAGAGATAAAAGCAGAATTTAATGAGGATGTTGTTGTTGATGGTAGAGAAGTTGTTCTTGCTTGTTTTGACGCTGCTTTAGGACGCGACCCAAGAGTATTTGCCTTTGGTGAAGATGTTGGTACCATTGGAGATGTGAACCAGGGTTTTGCTGGAATGCAGGAAAAATATGGTGAGATTCGTGTGTCTGATACTGGCATCAGAGAACTCAGCATTATTGGTCAGGGAATTGGAGCTGCCATGAGAGGATTACGTCCAATTGCTGAAATTCAATATTTGGATTATTTGTTATATGCCCTGCAGATTATGAGTGATGATATTGCTACTATGCAATACCGAACTAAAGGGGGACAAAAAACACCAATTATTATAAGAACCAGAGGTCACAGACTTGAAGGCATCTGGCATAGTGGATCGCCAATGGGAATGATAGTCCATGCTGTAAGAGGTATGCATGTTTGCGTTCCAAGAAATATGACACAGGCTGCAGGGATGTATAATTTATTACTTAAAGCTGATGAGCCTGCTTTAGTGGTAGAATGCTTAAATGGCTATCGTTTAAAAGAGAAAATGCCAAGTAATATTGGAGAGTTTACAGTTCCTTTGGGACAGCCTGAAGTTTTACAGGAAGGCAGTGATGTTACAATTGTGAGTTATGGTAGCACACTTCGCGTTATTCAGGATGCCATGAAGAAACTTAGCACTGCTGGTATTTCATGCGAATTAATAGATGTTCAGACTCTATTGCCTTTTGATACAAAACACACTATTGTTGAGTCGCTGAAAAAGACCAATAAAGTGGTTTTCATTGACGAAGATGTGCCAGGTGGTGCTACTTCATACATGATGCAGAAAGTACTTGAAGAGCAAAACGGCTATTTACATCTTGATGCAAAACCTCAGACAATTACAGCCAAGGCTCACAGACCAGCATACGGTACTGATGGAGATTACTTCTCTAAGCCAAACGCTGAAGACATATTCATTGCAATCTATAACATGATGCACGAATATAACCCTACTCAGTTTCCTGAGTTCTAATAGACTTTACTTTTAAATTAAATTGATTAAACAGCCAGATTAATGGCGGATGATTGATTATTCTGTTTCTTCAAATTCACGTATTCTGATTACCCTTTTTTTGGTGTATTTATTTCTAATGAAAATGTAGACTGCACATAAAGTGATCGTGAAAATAAATAATATGCTTAGCTGAGCAGACAATCGCCCCTGAAGTGGCAATGCTATAACAATCACATTGATTAAGGCCTGTAATGAGGCGTAAATGATCGAAATATTGACATGCTTGTATTTGCCTACATGTACCAGCTTTTTGAATAAAAAATCTCGATGAGGAACAAAGATATTTTCTCTCAAGAGCAATTTAAAGATAACAGTTAGACCAGCGTCAATTCCAAAAACAGCAAATAATAGGAAGTAAGCATAATTGCCTGTTTTAAAAATCAGATTCAGCATTAGGTACAAAATAATAAACGCCAACGCAATACTGCCGGTATCACCGGCAAAAACAATAGCTTTTCGTCTTAAATTTAGTCCGAGAAATATCGAGACACCAATGATATAAGTGTATAAGAACTCGTTACGTATAAAGCTAATCTGGTTGCCCTGAACATCAACTGAATTAGAATTTAACCAAAGAAAACTCAGGAGAATGACTAAATTGGTCAGTCCAAGCATCCCATTTATTCCATCCATGAAGTTAAAAGCATTCAAAACACCTATTCCGAGAATCACAATAGCAATAATTAAAGGGATTTTTTCAAAATCCAACATATAATTAAATGGCAATTCAATAGCCATAAGTATTAAAGCAAAAATTTGAAAAACTAGCCGGATAAAATGCTTAACGAAAACCAAGTCATCTATATAACTTATGGTTGAAATCATCAGCAGTCCAATGATGAAAAAGGACTTTAAAGTATAAGGAAATGCGACGCTGTAAAGCAATAAACCAAAAAGTACGAAAACGCCAAAGCCAGTTATGGTTCTGTTAAGGTGAGAACTACGACCAACGGGATGGTCATAAATTTTATAAAAATGCGCAATTCGAATGTACATCAATGTAAAAATGATGAAACAAACAGGAGCTATTAAATAATAATAGAATTTAAGCATTTTCTTTCTGATACAATTTTTCTATCCAGTAATTATAACGTTCTTCAATTAGTTTTCTTTTTTGCTTCAAAGTTACGGTCAATTCTCCTGATTCTATAGAAAATGGCTTTCTTTTAATAATAAAATCTCTGATACGAGCATAGTTTGACAAAGATTGAGATAGCTTTTTAATATCTTCTTCTATCCAGGTTTTAATTTTTTCATCTATAATAACATCCTCATCCGATTCAAAAAAGTCTTTGTTAAGAGCAAAAAAGTCTCTTAAATGCTCTTCTTTAGGAATAATGATGGCGGTTACATATTCTTTTTTATCTCCGATAATAAAGATTTGTTCAATCTTGTCACTTTGCAGATAGGTGTTTTCAATTGGGGTAGGGTAGATGTTTTTTCCAAGACTGGTTTTAAGCATGTTCTTATACCTGTCTGTTATCTTTAAATATCCTTTTTCAAACTTACCTATATCTCCTGTATGGAACCAGCCTTCAGCATCCATGACTAATGCTGTTTCTGAAGGATTATTATAGTATCCTTTCATAATGTTTGGTCCCTTACATAGAATTTCACCTTCAGCTGATTCAAAATCAGGTTTGAAACTATCATAGGTTTGAACCGTTATAAAGGCTTTTGTCTCGATGTCTTGAATAGCAACTTGCTGACGAGGAGCAACACGACCACTGGTACCATGGACTTGTCTTTCAAATTCATTAACTGTTACAAACGGAGATGTTTCTGTTAGTCCGTATCCCTGCTGGCAACGTATACCTACATTACCAAAGAATTCACCAATATGTTGAGGTAATGCACCACCTCCAGAAACTAGTAGTTTAAGTTTACCGCCTAACTTAGCTTTAATTTTGCTAAATACCAGTTTTTCTGCTATGGCATGTTTGATAGTTAACCATGGACCTATCGTTTTTTTATCATCTTTTCTGATTCTGTATTCTTCTCCAACCTTAAGACTCCAGAAAAATATTTTAGCACTTATGCCTCCTTTGGCTTCTGCATTGGCGCGAATTCGCCCTTCGAGTCTTTCCAGTAAACGAGGTACACAAGTCATTATACTTGGATGAGCTTCCATGAAATTTTGCGCAATTTTTTCAATACTTTCGGCAAAGGCAATCTGAGCACCAATATAAGTTGGCAGATAATAGCCAGCCATTCTTTCGTAGACGTGGCTCAAAGGAAGAAAAGATAAGAAACGGTCTTCTTTATTGATACTCGGACAAAGGTCTATCGCATCGTAACAGTTACTCATGAAATTATAATGACTGAGCATCGTACCTTTAGGAACACCAGTTGTGCCACTGGTGTATATTAAAGCAGCTAAATCATCATGTTTGATACTAGGCAATATAGCTTCAATCTCATTTTTTAGAGTAGGCCAAAGTTGAGCACCTTCTTTTTTTAATGTTTCAACTTTGATGAATTTATTGTCCTCTGATTTGGCATCAAATGCCATAAAAACATGTTTAATATTAGGACATTCAGCTTCAACTTTTTGAAATTTCTTCAGTAAAAAAGGGTTACCAACTAATACCGCCTTACTCTCACTGTCGTTGAGAATAAATGCAGTCTCATCTGGAGTAAGCGTCGGATAAATAGATACATTTACTGCTCCTAATTTTTGTAATGCCTGATCAAAATAAATGAATTCAGGACAATTTTCTAAAACTATAGCTAATTTATCGCCTTTTCTAACGCCTATTTTATGAAGATAGGCTGCCCATTTCTCAATGTTCTCTATGGTCTCTTTGTAGCTAATGGATTGGTATTCTTTACCTACTTTTTCCATTAAAAAAGTATGTTCAGGTGAATGAACATTGTTTACACTGTTTAGAAGAAATTCATGTAATGAACCAAACTCAGGGTCTTTAACTGCCATTGTATTTATTTTGATGATGCGAAGTTATTAGAAAAAAATGCTTTTGCAAGTATATCTATATCATTCTGCCATTGATAACTGGCAGCATACATATAATTGAGATTTTGTAAAAGCTGAGGGTCTGATATACTGTTGCTTACTATCTGACCAACCATAAAAACAGCGGGTTTTAGTTTTGGTAAATTGCTTGTGTCAACATTATTATTATATCCCACCCAAGTGTATTTTCCTTTTAAGCAAAGCACAAGATGTTTTAAAACCTCTTTGAAGAATTGCCATTTTAAAGCTAAAATTGGAAGTAATGGAATCAAACCAAGGGTGATAATGATATCGAACCATCTTTTTTTATTAAGTATTTCTGGATTACTTAAAGCTAAGGTAATATCAACACTGTAAAATTCTCCAGTTGTATTTTTAGAATTACTGCCAATGATATATGCACCCTTTTCCGGCATAATTTTATATTTAGCACCTGTTTTACCAGCATTCCCCATGATACTCATAATGTCTGCACTACTCACATCAGCTGCACAAAATATGATCTCATTTGCCTTGTATAATTCCGTTAATAAAGAAAGATTGTCTATGCTCCCCATCCATTCTCCAGCCTCTTCATTTTTGTGAGGTTTAATAAATCCTAATAGTTTAAATCTGGAAGGATAGTTGATTAGAATTTCTTTCACTCTTTGGCATTCAGACTGACTTCCTACTATCAGTACTTGAGATTTCTGCGAAGCCACTGTATCAAGATGTTTGTACTGTAAAAAGTGAAACAACATTCTCACTGCAATAGTGACTAACATGGTCCATACAGCTCCTAAGAGTATCAAAGCTCTCGAGAATCTCATTGATTCTGGCAAAAGTGCATAAATAGCTAAAAGCAATAAACTTCCGAGTATAACCCCTCTGCCAGTTTTGTTAAATTTGTAGGGCTCACTATAACCTCCACTTAGCCAGATTCCTCCCTGCCATAATAAAATATAGGCTGGTACATGAAGCATCAGATATTCTTCAGGATAAAATCCACCTACAACATACTTATTGTAAATCTCCCAATATCTCATGATACCATAGTAGCCAGTGAAAATTAACAGAAAATCAAATAAGAAGAGCTTTAAAGCATTAAAGAGCCGAATAAATAATGCTATGGTTGCTCTGCCGAAAATTGCTGAATTTATACAGGCAGTAAACCACCATCCCTGCTGTTTAGAGAAGTGTTTTCTGGCAAATTTTGCCATTGCCTGATAGAAAATTTTCACATAGTTGACACTATGTTTTTTGGTACTTTCACCTTTGTAATGGATGATGGTAGTATCTGCAAAATAATAATTGTCGTATCCCCCTTTAACGATTCTGTAACTTAGATCTATGTCTTCTCCATACATAAAGAAAGATTCATCCAACAGGCCTACTTCATCCAGTGCTTTTTTCCTGATTAACATAAAAGCGCCGCTTAGAATATCCACCTTGTTGGTTTCAAACTCACTCAGAAATCCCAGATGATACGCGCCAAAGGTTTTTGATTTAGGAAATAATTTTGCTAAGCCACTCATTTTGTAGAATGCAACAGCTGGGGTTGGTAGTCCACGTTTTGATTCAGGTAAAAAATCACCACGACCATCAATCATTCTTACACCAAGGGCACCTGCATTTGGATGGGCATCCATAAACTTAACTGTTTTAGTTAAAGTATCTTCTCCTACAACAGTATCTGGATTCAATAGAAGTACATGACGACCTTTCGATAATTTTATTCCCTGATTATTTGCTTTACTGAAGCCCAGATTTTCCTGATTCTCAATAAGGATAACTTTAGGAAATTTTTCTCTCACCATCTGGCAGGAGTCATCAGCAGAGCGGTTATCAACCACAATCACCTCGACATTAAGGTCTTGAACAGCCTTATAGACTGAAAGCAGTGTTTGCTCCAGTAAAGCTTTTACATTGTAATTGACAATTATTACCGATAAATCCATTCAGTATTCTATGGCAAACCTACACTTTTTTTTTAAAAGATGGTGCTTTACCAATGAGATTGCTGAACTAACAGTTTTCTGACTTTTGATTTAGAGTAATTACTTTCTGATTAAATTAATGGTTCCGTTTGTCTTGTAGATAGTGTCTGGTGCTATTGCAAAACTATATTCAAAAATGTAATAGTATGTGCCGTCAGAGCATCGAGGACCATCGTTTTTAACCCTTCCATTCCAATTATTACCATCCCCAGGTTCAGCATCCTCGAATCCTTCATAGACCACTACCCCCCAGCGGTCGTATATTGTTAGATGATATTTATCTTCACCTTCAATACTTACTTCATAATCGTCGTTTAATCCATATGAAGTTTCAGGTGTAAATACATTGTATAGAGTAACAAACTCTTTATAATCATTGAATATAGGTTTACAAATGCTGTCTTTACATTTATTAAATACAGAGGCTGTAAGACATATGTTGAATCTGCCATTGACTCTTCCATAGTTGTGGAAAGGATTTTGTTCAGTAGAACTATTTTTATCTCCAGAGCCTGGATCTCCAAAATCCCATTTAAGATTAGCATAAGACGGATCAGAAAGGTTTTTAAATTTGAAAATAGGAGCTTTACTATCAGTGCTTATTTCAAAATCAGCTTCAACTCCGAGAACTGTAATAGTTCTGAAGGTAGAATCAATGCAGACTGGCTCTCCAACTCCAAAATTATAAAAGGGTTTATAACTGATAGTAAATGTGCCAGTTTTGCTGTAATTATGCGAGGCTTTAGGGTTAAACGGTTGACTATATTTGGTGTAATCTCCAAAATCCCATCTTACTGAACCTACATTACTTTCGCAGTTGAATATGGCAGTTTGCCCCAGGCAGATTGTATCTGGTCCCGTAAACCTGGCATATTTAGTATCATATACTGTTATCCCGTTTTTAGGATCAAAATTCTCATGGCAGTAATAAACTGCACCAGTATAAGGATTATAGAATGTGTCAATACCAATCAGTTTCGGATAGTACTTGCCTGCCTTCATATATTTGAAAGTCTGGTCTTTTTTAGTTCTGTCCTCCATGGTTGTATTGTCCATATCATCAAATTCCCAAATATAGCTGGAACATTTTCTGGAAATATTTTTAAAACTCACTGTCAGCGGCGCACAACCAATAGTATCTGTCAGGGTAAATTTAGGTATTGAGCCAATTACTTTGATGTCAAATGATATTGTGTCACGACAACCATTATTGTCTTCAATAATGTGAAGAGTCTTAATAATACTATCTTCCAAATTAAAAGATCTGAATGGGTTCTTTTCAGACGTGGTGTACATTCCAGATCCAAAATCCCACAGATAACTATTAATTATATCGCCTTTTCTACTTTTTACATAGTATGAAGAGTCGAATAATTGCTTCAATTCGCTGCAGAATGAAATTCTTGAATCACTTAAGATACCGGCTTTTAGCTCTCTGATAAATAAGTCATGTCTCAAGGTATCTACACAACCCAACATATCTTCTGCAATCAACATTACCTGAGTGCTGTCATTGTTGATGAACTTTTCACAGTAAGGTTCTCCCTTAAAACCTGTTTTGTTGAAATCGCTGAACCAAGTGATGGTTTTTAGTTGATTGTAATTAGAGTCATTGTTAAAATTGTCAATTTCACTACTGAAACATATCGTTTCTCTGATACATTCTTTGCCATGTCTGCGTATTCGCAATCCTTTACCAAATCTGATTTTTAGTGTCCGCGTTCTTACACAACCTTGATGTGAAGTAAATGTTAGCGAAAGGAAAGTATCCAGCCCAGTTAACCGATACAAGTGTTTCACTGATTTTAATACTGAGTCTTTGTCAAATATAATCTCTTCTGAATGACCATCTTTCCAGTCGATACTCACTCTGTCGCCCATAATAAAATTAGGGTTTACAAATTCTATCTCTGCTTCGAATGGATTGCAAATATTCTTAATTTTTAGGATTAATGCAGTATCCATAGTTTCATTCACCCATAGGAAATCATCAACGAATACTGTATCAAACCAGGTACTATCACTTCTGAAAATTTTTATTGAATCGTCTCCAAAATCTTCAGCCCTTTCTGGTTCCTTATTTTCAAAAATGAAGCTTACGCCATACAAGCCTTTGTATGGTTTATTAATTTGTGAAGGAAAATTCATCCATGTTTTTCCAGTGTCAAGTGAAAAGTATTTTGGACCGATTTCTTTATCTCTTAATTTTAAGAATGTGTCTCCCTGACAGATGTTAATTGGTCCACCACCTCTGACACATAGCCTGCAATGGAAGTGCTCCATTTGATCTATGGTGCTATCTGAGCAAGCTACTGAAGTATCAGTCACTGTGAGATGAATAGGATTGCTGCTTCTTGGAGTGGTATAATTATGCTTGCCAAACCAATCGCGACCATAATTACAATTCTTATATTTATTCTGATTGACAGCGCGGTCTATAATACAATTATCGCCATCCGGATCAATCACTGTCCAGCGGTATAAAGCATGTTTTCTATTAAGGTTTAGAGATGTGTCAATAAAGAAAACTTTCTTATCAATGCCACATTGTTTTTGATTAAATACTTTAATACGGGCAACTGGTCCTTTAACTCTAAAATTAACGGTTTGGGTAGCTTTACACGGACCTTTACTCGCTGTACAAATCATTTGATGATTGCCTGGTCCGGCGGAAATTCCTTTGGGCAGAGTATTAAGAACCGGACTGTTATAGAATAGATTTCTGCCATCAATTAACCAGGTATAGTTGTAACTTGTTCCACCGGTATTTGAAAAAATAATACTTTGCCCGGAGCCATAGCAGAATAAAGAATCATTAATGCTTAATGCGTTAGCAATGGTGTCTGCATCCAGCATAATGGTTAAGCTGTCTTTGGTCATGCACGTATTATCTGGATTGCTAAGAACAAGCTCTGCTGTGACCTTTCTGCTTTTTGTTGTTTTTATGCATGTAACGGCATTATAGTTCAGCGATTGCCAACCTGTTTTATCAATATTCCAAAGATAGGTTTGATTGCTGTTTGAAGATTCTGAAACATTGCTAAAACATACTTCTGCCTCACCACAACTCGGATAGATTATTTCTTTTTTAATCTTTGCCAAAGTGCCGTTTATCACTTTCACATTGGTAATGGCTGAACCTTTACAACCTTTATCATCCGTAACTTCCATTTTAATTTTATAAACATCTTTCATTTTATAATGATGAGATACAACATCTCCCATTTTACGGTTGTTGTCAAGGTCGAAATTACCATCACCCCAAACCATTAATCGTTTGACAATGGTGTTGCTCCCTGATGCCAGAGAAGAATCTTTAAATTTAAATAAATTGGAATATAAACAGGTGTCTGTAAATGGTTGAAGCAGTAAGTTCGCTATTGGCAAATCATGAACCTGAATAGTTATAGAATCGTTAATTGTTCCGCTTCCATTTGTGTTTATTTGAAGACGAACAACAAAGATTCCACCTGATTTATACAAATGAAATGGAGCTTTACTTGCCGAAGTAAAGCCATCACCAAAATCCCAACGGAAGGAAGTGGCAGCAGTATTTGTGTTAAAATAAGCCAGATTCCCAAGACAGACATCTTTTTGAGTAATAATATTACCAGCGTTAATTCTGGTACTAAATAGTAAAAACAAAAATAGTATTGAATGTCTGAACAATAAGTAATGTGGTTTTAACATAGTCATAGCGCTTTTTTATATTAGACAAATAGTTTTTTTAAAATGCTGCAAAATTTAAAATTTACTGCAGTATAACTAGATAGACGAAAAAAAAGGTCAGACGTGACTAAAAATGTTACTTTTTTTATTTTTTTTTTAAAAATTACTCCTGCTTAGAGATAGTGGCAGAGAGATTAGAACTAGACCAGTACTGAATTTGATTGTCTTTTTCAAATATTAGAAAGGCCTTTAGATCTGGATTTTGTTCAATGAATTCGATGGATTTAGTAAGGCCCATTAACATACAATACGATGCAATGGCTTTAGCATTCATTGTTTTCTTTGCTAATATAGTTGCGCTTAGTAGTTCATTTCTTTCAGGAAATCCCGTAATTGGATTAATGTTATGGCTAAATCGTTTCCCTTTGTAAAAGAAAAAAGTTTTGTAACTATTTTCTGTTGCCAGGCCATAATTTTTCAATGGAATTTTACAGAATTCTATTGATTTTAGTGTGTTGAACATTGGTTTTTCAATACTGATAGGCCAGTAGGAATCATGTCCATTATTACCTTTTGCCCTGATATCGCCACCAAAATTGATGTAGTAATTTTTGAAATGGTAGACTGAGTCAAACATTTCCGCCAGCCAATCCGCCAACAAAGATTTGTATATTGTCTGGTAATTCAGGTTTTTTTGCCCGTTTACTTTAACTGGTCCATTTTCATTAAAGTCAACTAAGCCACCATATTGATGTGGAATAAGGGGCTCAACTTGTGATTGATTGATTGTTTCCGGATGCACCTTAGCACCTGCAAATCCCCACAGCACCATTAGATCGTGAATCTGAGTACTAAAAATACCATTAGTCTTTTCATTCATTAATCTACTAAAAGAATCAAGTTTTACGAAGACTGGCCTGGTTATATTGAATAGTCGTAAATCTTTTTGGTTTAGAGGATTGTTGCTATTGAATTGAGCAATAATAGACTGATTGCTATCGACATTTAATAAATGGCTATAAAAGCTCAAGAACTCACTTATTTCTGATTTTAAATTAATTGTATCATCATAGGCTATTTCATATTTAAAGCCATCGGTTTTACCTTTGATAATACTGAATTTATTGTCTTTGCTTTTTGAATTGTTGCAAGAGAATGCTACTGCAATGATACATATATAGAATGCAACAATTTTCATTTCTATTTTAGAATAAAATCTGAAGTGGTTTTCATGACTTTTCCAAAAATGAAATCCTGAATTTGGACTACTTCTTTGTTATTGTCATTAATGAATGCATAAAAATTTTCGATATCAAACTGAAGTGGGTTTCCTTGTTCGTCCATCTGAATATTGCTGTCGCGTTTGATGCCTTTTTTATGGATTCTCAGTTTTGTGATTTTTCCCTTTTTGTCTGTCAGTGTTAAAGTTAAGAGCGGTGTAGTTCTGGCTATTGAGTCTATTTTATGGGCATCTAAATCGATGGGGAAACCTTCAAAAGATAGATTTTCCCATAATTTCAAATACGATTTAAGATTGTTGAGGTTAATGTCTTTATTGTTGACAAACAACTTGTTGTTACTTGTTAGAATAGGCTCTTTGCCTTCACCATTAATTATAAATGATTTTTCAGGTTGGGCTGTCCACTCTACATTCAATGACTTTATTTCAGAATCCTTACATCTAAAAATGTCTTTACTTCTCCAAGCCGCTGGCTGATAGTGGTATTTAGCTCCAATATAACCGTTGAAACCTGGGATATGACAAACATAAGGCTCCTCTGCTTTATCCATTAAAAAATAGGTGCCCATTTCATCATGGGTATTGTTGCCTACATAATAGACTTTTGATAAACTACCATTTTCATAGATCTCTACTTTGGTACCATTGATAGCAATGTCCTTTTTAACAATGTTGATCTCTTTATTAGAAACAGGTCTTTTTATTTGAAGTTTTTTAAATACATCCAGTAAGGAATTTACCTGATGGATATTGACATTGAAAGTGTCATTCAGAATCCAGGTAGTGCTGTCTTGTTTGGTTAAAATGACATATTTACCGGTTAACTTATTTGAAATAAAAATTTTATCAATTTTCTCTGTTGATTTATAGCCAAAATCATGGTCGTTACCTGTTAGAGTATTTCCATTATTTCTTTTCAGCAGAAAGAAAACAGCAATAACTGCTATGAGGGTTCCTAAAAGGAAGATTGTTTTTTTATTCATTGATAACACTGGAGTACTTTAGACAATAGACATTGATAAAATGCTGCATTATCTGCTGTAGTTTGGAGCTTCTTTAGTTATTTTGATATCGTGAGGATGACTTTCTTTAATACCTGCATTACTGATTCTTACGAACTGAGCGGTTTGAAGCACATCAATTGTAGCGGCACCACAATATCCCATTCCGGCTCTTAAACCTCCAACATATTGATATAAAACTTCACCAACTTTTCCTTTAAAAGGAACGGTTCCAACAATACCTTCAGGAACTAATTTAGAAATTTCTTCTTCTGCATCCTGGAAATAGCGGTCTTTTGAACCTTCTTTCATCGCTTCAATGCTACCCATGCCACGGTAAGACTTAACCATTCTGCCTTCGTAGATACTAGTTTCTCCCGGACTTTCTTCAGTGCCTGCGAAAAGGCTTCCTGCCATAATTGAACTTGCTCCTGCAACGATTGCTTTCACAAGATCGCCGCTATATCTGATACCACCATCGGCAATCACTGGTACACCTGTGCCCTGAATAGCAGCAGCAGCATCCATAACTGCAGATAGCTGAGGAACTCCAATACCGGCAATGATTCTGGTAGTACAGATACTACCTGGACCCACACCAACTTTTACAGCATCCGCACCTGCATCAACGAGTGCTTTAGCTGCAGCTCCGGTAGCAACATTACCTACTATTACATCCAGTTTTGGGAATGCTTTTTTGATTTTCTTTAATTCGGTTACAACACCTTTAGAATGACCATGTGCAGTGTCTAAAGTAATCACATCTACTTCCGCTTCAACCAAAGCTTTTACTCTGTCTAAGGTATCTGAAGTAATACCAACAGCCGCACCAACTAATAATCTGCCAAATTTGTCTTTGCAGGCTTTAGGGTGGCTTTTTACTTTTTGAATGTCTTTATAGGTGATCAGTCCCATTAAATTACCTTTTTTATCGACGATAGGCAATTTTTCGATTTTATGTTTTTGAAGAATAGCCTCGGCTTTCACCAAATCAGTACCGATTTCGCTGGTTACCAAGGATTTTTTAGTCATTACCTCCTTGATTTTTTTAGCAGTATCTTTCTCAAAACGAAGATCTCGGTTGGTGATGATGCCAGTTAAACTTCCTTTTGAATCTACAATCGGAATACCACCAATATGGTTTTCTTTCATCAGACGTAAGGCATCTCTTAATGTTGCTTCACCTGTTAAAGTAATTGGGTGCTGAATCATACCGCTTTCGCTGCGTTTTACCTTCACAACTTCTTTTGCCTGCTGAGCAATAGTCATATTCTTGTGAATGATGCCGATTCCACCTTCTCGAGCCATGGCAATAGCCATGTTGCTGCCAGTTACTGTATCCATCGCTGCAGAAATAATCGGAATGTTAATGCTGATATTTCTGGTCAGTTTTGTTTTTGTAACGACATCCCTTGGTAAGATTTCGCTGTAACGCGGTAATACAAGGACATCATCAAAGGTCAGGCTGTCACCTGCAATCTTGTTCTTAAAATCAATGGGGTTTTTAGTGGACTTTGCCATGCAAATAATAGATTTGTTATTTGCGGTGCAAAGATAACCTAATGACTTTAAATTAAAAAATTTAATTAAAAATGACTAAAAATTAGTCTTCAAGCTTTACAGACATCAAAGAAAACAACACCTTGCGTTTACTTGCCAGTACATGCACTAACTCGTTATCAGTCACCTGAACAAAGTCAGCAAACATGTATTTTCTCTTTCTGTAAGTATCAGATTCTTTAAAAGCAGAAATTGCACTGGCTTTATTGTCAAGCTTTACTTGCCCTCCTCCTGTTTTAGTAATCACATATAACTTTTCATTTGCGTACAACGAAGAATAGTCTTTATTGATTGGAACAGTTGTTTCGTAATGATGGAATACATATCCAAAGTTTTCAATCTGACCATCGGCATCGAGCTTGAAGGCAAGTATATCACCATATACATAGTAAGTCACTGTTCTTGTGGTGGTCTGACCTTTTGAGTTGGTGGTTGTGTAAGTCACAGTATAAGTGTAATGCTTCTGCCCAACAACAATTAGTTCGTTGCTGTCGTTATAATGCACTGCTCCTAGGTTAACAAATGTGTGTATATAGTCCAGTTTGATGGCTTTAGCGGCTTTAGTGGATTTGGTTTTTGATTTGCCAGATTTAGAAGGTTTCTCTTTACTTGCTTTCTTTTCTTTGCTTGCAGGTGGTTTAAGGTCTGTTATTTGTTTAACCAAATCAACTCCAAATTCCTGTTTGTTTTCTGCCAGAACTTCTGCTGTTGCCAGATTAACTTGTTGAGAGAAAATGCCTTTGGCTCCGTAGCGCCCACTGCCTAATAATCCAATTACAGCTACATTGCCAGTATTAGGATTTAACTTAAGTGTTGCAGAATAAAAATATTCACCATTTGCGAAAGTTAAGTCAGAACTCTCGCCATCTGGTTTGATAATTTTCATAACCAGTTTAGAGGAATTTGATTCTTCATCGCTGTCAATATCCCCAAACATTTTCTTTTTACCTTTGGTTTTAGTGGCTTCTTCAAAACCAAGAAAACACATGTTTCCCTGATTGTCAAAGGTCTGGCCAATTACTTCTGTATTGCCTTTTCCAAATTTGACATTTTTTCCAACATTGAGTAACTTAAAATCTTTGTCGATTAACCAATATGAGAAGGTGTGATTCTTTTGAGAAGCTGCAGCTTTTCTCTCTTTACGACTTTGCCAAACATTAGTACGGTCTGAGGTAATTAGCATTTTTTGATAATCAGCAGTGATACTCACCTGGTAAAGGCTGGAAACTCGCTTATCCTTTTTAGTGATGCCAGATTCGGCAATTTTATAAGGATTGCCTAGTGTTTTGAAAGATTTTAAATCAATCATCTGGGCAAATAAATACTGTTTCAGCTGCTTTCTGTTATTGAAATAAAACAAGGCACATAGGTTATCTCCAAAGCGTTTCAGAGTTAATGATGTGACACTTTTTCCGTAAAATTCAGCAGGGATGGTTACTACTGACTTAACATTCATTTTAGCATCTAATTTATAGATCTTAAAATCTGAATTAACCATGTAAGGTACGCCATAAATCAGGAAATTTCTGAACATTAAATCATATTTTTTGCCAATTACATAATAGTAATCGCCAACCTTTACAGCATGGGGAAATGCGTATGTTCTGTCGTTAGCAACAGGTTTGTATTCGGTACCCTTTACTTCTTTTATCTGATTGTTCTTCTGAGCTGATGCATTTACTGAAATGATCAAAGCCAGGCATATGGTAATAAAATTCTTCATTGTAATAGCTTTTAAAATAAAAATCCTAGTGAAAGATCTGCAAAGAATATAGCATTTCCTGTTCGCAAAGTCTCTGTTTTTACTATTGGTAGACCTGTATTAAAATCTTCCATAGAGTACTTCACGTCTTTGTACTTGTCAAAGTAAACTATTAAACCCCATTCTGTCCCTAAGGTTATGTTAGAGGCAATCTGAGTGTGTGTGCCTGTGGTTAAGGCATAAGAGGTATAAGTAGCTTTTACAATTTGCTTTGTAGTTGTTACAGCAGAAGAATAATATTCTGACTCAACTGAGAAGTTATTCATAGTGTATCTTAGACCCAAGAAATAACCGTTGTTTAAATATTTGTTGCGGTGGTAATATACTTTGGGATAAATACTAATGCCCAAACCAGATTTTACTTTGAACGCTTCTTCTTTGTCACCAATCGCTATGTCATCCAAACTTCTGAGCTTTTCCCAAAATCCTTTTGATCCAAAATTACCATATAATCCACCTTCTATACCAATTCTATTTGAAAGTTTGCGCTCATAACTGGCGCCATAGTAGCCGCTAAGACTGGGTGCTAAGCGAAGTCTTACCAGATTACTTGAATTGCCTTTACGGCCATCATTCAAATATTTTTCGATGTTTTTGTTGTCAGGCTCGTCGCTTTTAGCTTTAGTTTTTTGGGCTATTACGCTTAAACTTAAAGAGAAAAACACAAATAGAAAAAGTATATTTTTGCGCATGAGGCAAAAATAAAATAAATTTCCTTTAATTATCAAATTGATTTTCAATTAATAGTAAAATTTAATCTCAAAATAACATTTTTTTTATACTATATCTGGATTTTTGTTGTCAGACTCAGGGATAATTAATGATCGAATCGTTTTCTATTAAGTCTGCCAATAATGATTCTCTAAAAAACTCTACCTTTGCAAGGTATGTCAAAACTCATGCGTATCCCCCTTCTTTTTTTGTTGTCGGTAATTATTAACCACTCAAGTTTTTCTCAGGAATTATTTTTAAATGACACTTCTGTTTCTGCAGATATCAATATCACACAGCTCACTCAACTAGATTCAGTAAGTAATTCTGTGCGTGTTTTTATGGGTGGCGAAAATCATAATTATTGGTCAGAGAACAATGCCATTGAACTAAAAATGATAAAGCACCTGCACAAAACTAAAGGAGTTCGAAAACTTGTAATAGAACTTGGATATGCCCGAGGCTATCTATTGGACCGTTACATTAATGATGATTCAACTTATTACAGTCTTTTAGACAATAATACCGCTTATCAGTATTTGAATTTTTATCAGGAATTGCGGGCATTTAACCAATCTCTTCCACTTGATCAGCGTATACATGTTTATGGTGTTGATGTTGAACGATTTCCTGATGATGCACCAATTTTGTTAAGCCATCTTTTAAAGAAAGAGCAAAAAGTACCGGAGTCTATAGATTTTTTAACCGAAGTAATACACTCTTATGCTGCTTATTCAAAAGATAGATATTATAACTATTACTACCAGGATAACGATTTTAATGATGAGATTGATGATGGGTATTACGTCGACGAAAATACATTTATGGATAACAAAGTTATTGACTCCGTCTTGGTAGAATATACGAAGAACAAACTGGTGTTTCATCAATATTTAGCGGCAGATTCAACGGTTTTTAAAAATACCATACAGTCGATGCGGGATTTTAGAACCTACTTCAGGTACAGCCGTATGCCTCATCAATACATCTATCGTGAGAGATATCTGTTTAATAATATGATGACTCTCCTAGATGCTGATACTACTGCCAAATTCTATGGTCAGTTCGGTAGATGTCATGTGAGTCAGAAAAAGCTTGAGAAGGAATGCGATTGGTGGGACAATAGCGCTCTAGCTAAGCGTTTAAATGAAAGTAAATACAAAAACCAGATTGTTAGTATTGGTATCTTCTATAAATACCAGCAATATGCTATGGATTATACGAATAATTTCAATAACTGGGACTTGAATGATGCTGTTCAGAAATATATCGACAGTTCAGAAAAGGATGAATTCAGATTGATGAAAATAGAGTCTTCTGATAGCTTATTGAGTCCTTTATATAATTACATACTTGTAGCAAGTTCATGCGGGGATATTTGTTCTGAAACAGCAGTTAAGGTAACACATGATTTTATTGCGCTCGACATCGATTATGGTCAGGCAAAATACAATTTTAATACATTAAATAAAGGACTAACAGGCGATACCATCCCAGGATTCAATCAGCAGGTAAAGTATTATAATTTTACGATGTTCAGTTCAACAGATGAATTGGTAAATGTCTTTGACATAAGAGTTATGCAAACTCAGAAGATGAAAAACGGTAATTTACAGTATACCCTTAACGGATATTCTATTCTAGAGGGATTTGGTTATAATCCTTCGATTTCTAAGTATTTTGCTATTTCGCCGTATGTTTTGCTGGGATATTCGAGAACTTCTCTGAGAATTCAGAATGATTCATTTGTTCACCCAATTAGTCCGGCTTTCTCTAATGTTAATAAATTGAAATATGCCAATTCTGCATTCTCTGCCGGTTTAGGCTTGGATTTACGATTGAATTTTACCAGCTTCTTAGGTTTGAATATCAAAGCACAAGTGCTTACTGATCCATCTAACAAATACTGGAGACGGGTAGAATCTTATTCCAGTTCATTGGATAAATTATCGCCAAAAACCTCTTTGTTCAACTATAGTGTAAGTGCTGGATTGAGTATTTTATTATTCAGAGATTAATCTGTTAATTTGCCCATATGTATCTACGTATACAAAAACAAATACCGAATCTGTTCACGCTTGGCAATCTTACCTGCGGTGTATTGGCCATTCTTGCAATTTTCAATGATAATCTTGATCAGGCAGTTTATTTGGTAATATTGGCAGCTATTCTTGATTTTTTTGATGGATTTCTGGCGAGATTACTAAAAGTAAGTGGAGAACTGGGTAAACAGTTGGATTCTTTAGCAGATCTGGTGACTTTTGGTGTTGCTCCAGCGTTTATGTTGTATGCCTGTTCAGACATGATTGATGGTTATGCGCGTTACTGTTTTGTTTTACTGGCAGTTTTTTCAGCTTATCGTTTAGCAAAATTCAATATTGACACTCGTCAGACAACATCATTTATAGGGGTTCCAACACCGATAACAGGATTAACATGTATTTCATGGGGAATTATTGATGGTGAGGTAAAAGACTATATTTTCGAGAATCAGTGGATGTTTATAGCTTTCTGTGTAATTGTATCGCTTTTACTTGTCAGTGAAATAAAGATGCCTAGTCTTAAATTTAAAAAGGGTGGCAAAGCTGGTCAATACACGCAACATGTGGTTTTATTGGCAATCGGAATAATTTCTCTGATGTTTTTTGGCTGGTTATGTGTTCCTATATTTTATGCAGCCTATGTTTTGTCATCAATTCTGATTAATTTTGCACCAAAAAGATAGAAAATGAAATTTTCAGTAGAAATAGAAGTTATGCCTCGTAAAGAGTTGCTTGATCCTCAAGGTAAAGCTGTTACTAATGGTTTACACAATATAGGGTTTACCGCAATTGACAATGTTAGAGTTGGCAAATGCATCACCTATGAAACAACAGCAGCCTCAGAAAGCGAAGCATTTTCTCAGGCCGAAGAAGCCAGCAAAAAATTATTGGCTAATTTGGTTATGGAAAGTTACACCATTCGTGTAAAGGCTATCTGATTAACTGAAAATGCTTGATGTCGCTGTCATAGGAGGCGGAGCTGCCGGCTTTTTTGCAGCTATAAACATCAAAATCCTACATCCGGATCTGGATGTACAGATCTTCGAGAAAAGCAGTACCTGTTTGGGTAAAGTTAAAATTAGCGGAGGTGGCAGATGCAATGTTACCTATAATTGCTTTGATCCTGTTGTCTTATCCAAATACTATCCAAGAGGGCAGAAAGAGCTAATATCAGTTTTTAATAGATTTAATCCTCAGAACACTATCGACTGGTTTGAACAGCAGGGGATTCGCCTGAAAACAGAGTCGGATGGTAGAATGTTTCCAATTACTGATGATTCTCAAACAATCATTAACTGTTTTTTGGATTTCTGTAAGGCCCGCAAAATAGCCATCCATACCCGCACTGGTATTAAATCTATCACTAAAAAAGACAATCACTTTGAACTTCAGTTAGAATCAGAAGTAATTATTTGCCGCAAACTAGTTGTAAGTAGTGGAAGCAGCGAAGTGTTCTGGAATGTATTGGCAGGCATGGGGCATGCTATTATTCCACCAGTACCATCCTTGTTTACATTTAATATTAAGAATGATCTGATTGAAGATCTTCCTGGCTTAAGCGTTCCCAAAGCCAGCGTTAAACTTAACGTAGAAAAGTCGCTTTTAAAAGCGTTTAAATTAAGCGATGTTGAGTGTACTCAAAACGGTCCCTTACTTATTACCCACTGGGGCTTAAGTGGACCGGCAATTCTTAAATTGTCTTCGATTGCCGCCAGGTTATTACACCATGTAAACTATCAGTTTGAGATCCAGATTAGTTTTAGCAATCTCAAGTTGGAAGAGACATTGGAAGTACTAACGAGTTTCAAATCTCAAAACACCAAGAAGCAAATTATCAATACACCTTTATTTGATATTCCTACCCGTTGGTGGAATCGCTTGCACGCTTTAACATTTGAAAACACCTATATCACCTGGTCTGATATTTCTAAAAAAGACCTCAATAAATTGGCCTTAAATTTATGTACTTATCCAATGAAAGTAGATGGCAAGAGCACATTCAAAGATGAGTTTGTAACTGCAGGGGGTGTTAATCTAAAAGAAGTAGATTTTAAAACGATGGAAAGTAAAATTATTCCAGGATTGTACTTTGCTGGAGAGGTATTGAACATTGATGCTCTCACTGGAGGTTTTAATTTTCAGGCAGCCTGGAGTGAAGCCTGGGTGATTAGTCAGTCGATATAA
>JACCDI011562052.1_pt1 | contig 30409 bp, 28 predicted proteins | sample 7442791 | NCBI WGS metagenome assembly JACCDI01 (sample SAMN15323434, study PRJNA562643) | freshwater metagenome | isolation source: river surface water | place: USA:Blue River Watershed | collected 2017-08-15
AGTGGCAAAGTAATTGATTCGGCAGCGCTCATGGTCGCCAAACGTGGTGCGTATCATGGATGGCCATGGAAACTTAACGCATAAATAGCCTTCCACGCCTTCGCCTTCTATCTCTTTGCCCTCTGCATCTACCAATATGGGTTGTATTCCAGGTAAAGGCTGACCGGCATGAGCGGGTACTAAGTCGGATATGCCCGCCAGTCCGCTAATCATGACACCGCCTGTTTCAGTCTGCCACCAGGTGTCTATCAATGGACAACGACCTTTACCAACATGGGTGTGATACCAATGCCAGGCTTCTTCGTTGATGGGTTCGCCAACTGAGCCTAATACTTTCAATGAGTGTAAACTGTAAGCAAGAACATGGTCGACGCCACTGGCCATTAACGAACGTATGGCAGTAGGAGCGGTGTAGAAAATATTAACATGGTGCTTGTCTATTACCTGCCAGAACCTGCCTGGATCAGGATAAGTAGGGACACCTTCAAACATCAATGAAGTAGCGCCTTGTAATAATGGTCCATATAAAATGTAGGTATGACCAGTTACCCAACCTATATCGGCTGTACACCAGTAAACATCACTTTCGTTATATTGAAACACATTCTGAAAGCTATAACCTGCATACACCATATAACCGCCGCAGGTGTGTACCACACCTTTAGGTTTGCCAGTACTACCACTGGTGTAAAGAATAAACAAATTGTCTTCGCTGTCCATGCTCTCGGCCGGACAAGTATCGCCAACATGGGTCAGCATATCGTGGTACCAATAGTCTCTGTCTTCTGTCATGTTGACCGGCCAGTTGATGCGGTTCACTACCAGCACTTTTTTAACATCTGGGCAAAGAGCAACCGCTTCGTCCACGACCGATTTAACTGGAATTTGTTTAGCGCCTCTGTTCAATCCATCAGAGGTGATAATTACTTCGCAACCTGAATCCTGAATACGGTCGGCTAATGCGTTAACACTAAATCCAGCAAACACCACCGAATGCACTGCTCCAATACGAGCACAAGCTAAAGTAGCAAATGCCAGCTCAGGAATCATGGGTAGATAGATACACACTCTGTCGCCTTTTTTAACACCTAAATTTTTAAGGATATTGGCCATGCGACAAACTTTCTGATGTAGCTCGCGATAGGTAAAGCGAATGGACATTTCTTTCGGATCGTTTGGTTCCCAAATCAAAGCGATTTTATTGCCGCGCTGCTCCAAATGTCGGTCGAGGCAGTTTTCAGTGATGTTGAGTTTCCCATTTAGAAACCATTTGATATCCGGACTTTCAAAGTTCCACTCCAGAGTCTTGTCCCATTTCTGCTGCCATTGATAGTTCTCTGCAATACTGTCCCAGAATGCTTCTGGTTGTTCTACGCTTTCGCGGTAAGCTTGTTCGTATTCGGATTTACTCTGTATTCTGAAATTTGCCATATGTTAATGTTAAGTGTCTAATGCGAAATTAGAATTTAATTGCTGAATATCAGATAGCACATTTGTGTCAATTTTATTGATTTCTGATAAGTCAATAGCATGACTCACGAATCTCTCTAAAAATACAATTATTTTAATTTATCGGCAGTTTGTTAAATGCCTCATAATCATGTAAATATATTTTAACAATTGGCGCTCTTTGAAAAATAATGTTAATAAACGGTGGATAACCCTTGTTTTTTACAGTGTAATGTGTACTTTTGCATTTACTGCTTGTCTTTAAATAGATTAAGTATTTACACAACACAAAAATGAACGCGCTCTGCTTTAACCTCAAACACTGTTTTCTGAAGGACAGAAAAGTCATCTTCTGATTGATTTATGCTTTATCGTCTTTCTCAAAATTCATCATGTTTAATCGTGCTCTCTGAAGTGCTCTGCTTCAGATACACTAATGGTATTTTTAAATGAAGCAGTCTGCCAGTAATAGTCCGCAAAATACCAGTCAGCTTGCTGGAAATATACTGAGTCAGTTTAAATGCACTGAACAACAATCAGAAATTCTCTCTGCATGTGCAATTGGTGGAGACGATGCTAACCGAGCCTTTAATCAAAGTATTACCCTTAAAATTTCAGGTAATCTCAATCTTAATCTGCTAATACAAACTCTCGATTCTCTGGTTCAACGTCATGATAACTTCAGGATGCGTTTCGACCTCTCCAGAAATTTGTGCTTAATTGCCGATTCACCTAAAGCTGTTTTGTCCAGAGTATCACTTTCTGTAAAAGAGGATCTCAATACTCATCTTTCTGAACTAAAAAAGGATTTTGCCAATCATTGTTTTGATCTTCAAAATGGGCCGCTTTACCAATTCAACTTGCTGAGTCAGCTTCAAACTCATTACCTCAGTTTAACTGCTCACCATGTGATTTGTGATGGTTGGACGCTAGGTCTTCTTATTTCTGAAATTGGCGCTATTTACAATGCTCTTTTGCATCCTGAAACTCAATTGGCCGATCCTCTGTCTTATGTCGATTTTGCAACGCTTGAATCCAGTTATCATACAAGTGAGCAATTTATTTCAGTGAAGAATTTCTGGAAACATTTATACAAAGATTTTAAACCGCTTCCTGCACTACCATATTCTTCTGCTCGCCCCTCTGAATACGTTTATAAGAGCAATCATATCAGCTTTCCGCTCAATGATTCATCTTTTCAACACCTGAGAACTGTTAGCGATAAAGTGGGCTGCAGTCTGCTCGTTACAATGTGTTCTTTGTTTGAAGTGTTGCTGTATCGCAAATCTGGTGTTTCTTCATTTGTTATCGGATTACCTACTGCTGCTCAGCCTTTGGTAAATATGAATTCGCTAATGGGACATTGTGTCAATATGATCCCAATGCTGAGCAATGTGCAAGGGCAATGGCATTTTGAACAATACCTCTCTCAACGTAAACAAGATTTTAAAACGGCTCTGGAAAACCGTCATATTACCTTCGGTACTTTACTGAAGCATATACGTATAGATCGCGGTCAGAGTACTTTGCCCCTAATTCCGGTTACCTTTAATATCGACCGTGAGCTGATCGGTGATACTTTATTAGAAGGTCTGTCAACAGAACTTACGATTAATACACGTGAGTATAGCTCGTTTGACATGATTGTAAATATTTCGAGGGTTGGTGAAACTCTTACCATCGAATGCGATTACAACTCTGCTCTCTTTCAACATGATGATATCAACGAACTCTTAGTTCAATACCAGTATATCATTAACACAATCTGCCTTTCTCCTGAAACAAGAATAAGTGATTGTGATCTGTCTGATCCGCTATTAACCATACAACAACTGGATAGTTTTAATGCTACTGTGGCCGACTATCCTAAAACTTCTACAGTACACGACCTGATTCTGAAGCAGGCACAAATTACCCCCAATGCTACTGCTATCCGATTTGAAAACACGAGCATTACATATGCTGAATTAATCAATAAGGTTGACTGTTATGCAAAGGGTTTACAGGGCGCCGGACTAATGCCAGGGATGTTTGCAGGCGTTATGTTAGACCGCGGTCCCGAATTAATGTATACGCTGCTGGCGATCATGCGTCTTGGTGCTGCGTATATTCCTATTGATCCGGTTTTCCCAGAACAACGCATTCAGTATATGTTGACGGATTCTAAAACATCTTTGCTGGTTTGCGAAGACCGTTTCAGATTTATTTGTCCAGAGTCTTGTCAGGCTTATTCAACTGATCAATTGATGGCTCTGGCAAATGCCGATAGTGCCTTGCCCGTTCAGGATAATTTATTGCCTGCTTATGTCATTTATACCTCCGGATCTACTGGTTTACCAAAAGGGGTTGTTATGCCTCAGAGAGCACTGGTTAATCTGTTGTGGAGTGTTAAAAATCAACCTGGCTTTACCCCAAAAGATAAGCTCTTAGCACTTACCACTATCAGTTTTGATATTGCGGGACTGGAATTGTATTTGCCACTGATTTCAGGTGGAACTCTCGTACTTGCAAGCTCAGAACTTAGTAAAGATGGGGATGCAATCATTCAGTTGATAGCAAAGGAAAATATTACTGTTTTACAGGCAACACCTGCGACTTTCAGGTTGTTGTCAGGCTTTGGATTTAAAGGTCATAAAAATTTAAAAATACTTTGTGGTGGAGAGCCTCTGCCTCATGAACTGGCAATGGAACTATTGCCTAAATGCCATAGTCTGTGGAACATGTATGGTCCGACCGAAACCTGTATCTGGTCGAGTGCCCACCAAATTAAAAATAAAGATACTAAAATTAGTATCGGACAGCCACTCGCTAATACCACAATACTGATTCTCGACGACCGACACCGACCACTGCCCAAAGGCAAGATTGGTGAAATAGCGATTGCTGGAGATGGTCTTGCTCATGGTTATCTCAATAAAAAAGAACTGAGTGCCGAGAAGTTTATTCAACATCCTCTAAAAGAAAATGAAAGTATCTACCTGAGCGGTGATTTAGGATTTATTGATTCAGATAATCGCTTATATTGCCTTGGTCGCTCAGATAATCAGGTTAAAGTTAGAGGCTATAGAATTGAAACAGGTGAAATAGAGTCGGTCATCTTAAAAAATGCTAACTATCGTGAAGCGGTTGTTGTGCCTAAATTGTTTGGCAAAGATGATGTTAGATTGGTGGCTTTTGTAAAAGACATCGGATTAAAAAACAGGAATTTTAAACTTTGTAAGCAAACAGGGTTACAGCTTTGCTTGCTCGAAGGCGAGGAGCTGGAGGGCTTAAGGAGTTTGTTAACGAAAGATTTACCTGACTATATGGTGCCGGGAATTTTTATGGCAGTTAATGCTATGCCTCTGACACCTAATGCTAAAACCGACCGTAAGTTTTTGACGGATTTAGACATCAGTGCTATGTTTCAGTCTGGTAAATCAACTATTGAAGATCCTTCATATAACAATACCTGGAGCGAAACAGAATTAAGCATTAAACCATTATGGGAGACTGCTCTGGGAGTCAAATCAGCTTCTCGTCTCGACGATTTCTTTGCTTCTGGAGGGCATTCTCTTATTGCCATCGAGTTAATGCATCAGATTGAACAAGAACTTGGTCTCAAATTGCCACTCTCTGCTTTATTCAGAAAGCCGAGTATTGCAGGTTTAGCTCAAATTATTAATGGAGAAACAAATGGTTCAGGAACTTATCATTACCTGGTACCTGTAAAGCCTGAAGGGTCTAATCCTCCTCTGTACATTGTACATGGAATTGGGTTAGAAGTAATGGTATTTAAAGATCTTGCCAGTCACATGGATGCAAATCAGCCTGTCTATGGTGTTCAGGCAATAGGTTTGAGTAACAACGAATTTCCTCCTGAAAAACTTGAGCAGATTGCGGCTAAATACATTCAGGAAATAAGAGCTCATAATCCCAAAGGTCCGTATTTAATTGCTGGTCACTCCGCCGGAAGTCTGCTGGCCTACGAAATAGGAAGACAATTGGAAAAAGCAGGTGCCAATATCGGCATGCTGGCGATTTTTGATTATTCGCTGGAAAGCACCAAGAAAGAAATCTCTAACGGACAAAAAATTATTCAATACCTACTTAACTTTTTCCCGGCTTTGTTACATGCATTAAAAATGCTGATTAAGTATCCAAAAGAAGCAGGGAAGTATTACAGAACTATGATAAAGTTAAGTATTAACGGGATATTGGCGAGATTCGGGAAGGAAATTCCAGATGACGATGATCCATCAAGAGAGGAGTTTTATAAAATCATGGATGCTTATATCAGCGCTTTCAGACATTATGAAGTCATGCCTTTTTATGGGAAAGTTGATTTGTTCCGTTCTGAAAAGAAACTCTATTATTTAAAAGATAGAAAGTTTCTTGGCTGGCACCCTTATGCTGTCAAGGGGGTTGTGATACACGAGGTTGAAGGTGATCACGATCACATGATACTTGGAGAATACAGCGAAGGCTTTGCCCGAAAATTACAAAAAGCTATCAACCGTTGTTTAAAAATGAACTAATGCAACCATTACAACTACACATACACAAATTTAACGACCGCCCACTGCAAATGCTATCAATTCAAGACATCTACGATGTGTCCTGGAAAAAATTGCCTTTGCTTATTGAAATCAATTTTAAAGACTTTGAAGGTCACGAGGAAAAACTCCTCGCAGATTTAAGTGAACAAGAAAAATTGAGGTCGTTTGCCTATCAGAAACGATCAGATGCTCTAAGGTTTATAACGGGAAGAGCTTTTCTAAGAAAGGTCATCAGTCGCATTACAGGCATTAATGCCGCCGAATTGGTGATAGGGAAGGGCGACAATCAAAAACCTGTTTTAGAATATCCACAGGTGCCTCTTAATTTTAATGTGTCTCACGCTAAAAATAAAGTCATCTTAGCAATTGACAGATATCCTGTAGGGATTGATATAGAAAATAGTGAAAATGCTCTTAAAACGCCCTTATTCGGTCATAAAGCCCTAAGCGTAAATGAGCAGAAAATGCTTTTGACAGAAGGTAATTACAGAGAGAATTTTTGTTTGCTATGGACGCGCAAAGAAGCTTTCCTTAAAGCCATTGGAAAAGGCATTGATGATGATATTGTCAATATACCTTCTATGGAGGGTCGCTACAAAGTTTGGGGTTTGCCTAGTGAAAAACATAGCGATTGGTCGGTGATGTCTTTTCACACAGATGAAGGGTATATCTGCTCTCTGGCTTGTAATAATGAGGCTGAGCGCAGTAATGAAATGACCTATTTAAAAGTAGCTCCGGCTTTCGATTTATCGATATTGTAATACAATTTAATCCAAAAAAAAATCCCTCTGAAAACAGAGGGATTTTTTTTATGCAATTCTTATATCAGATTAGTTGATAGTCATCTTGCGGGTTACTGAGTGAGTAGCAGTTTTTACAGTGTAGAAATAGATGCCTGTAGTTAAACCTTCAGCGTTGATGCTTAAGTTGTGGTTACCTGCGCCTAATTCTTTGTATGACTGTGTGCTGATCACCTGACCAGAAACATTGCTAATTTCTACAGAAACATCAGAACCATTGTCTAACCAAATTAATACTTCAGAGTTGTTGCTGAAAGGGTTTGGATAGTTTTGAGAAACAACGAATACTTCTTTGTTTGGATTGTATTGCTCGATGCTGGCATTCCATAAAGTTTCGATTGAACCATCTAAGATTTTAGAAACAGGGATTGCAGCATACATGATATCGTTGATTGCAGTTGGGTGATTGTTGTCTGCAGTACTGTTGTTCTGTAAGTTAGTACCAGCAGTTTGGTCCATTTGGAAGATCATGTGAACGAAACCGTTTGCTTTTTTAGCAAGTGCACCAAATTCTTCTTCATAACCAATGGTCTGAGTAACGTCTTGTGGAGCAGCCCAGTTGTCGCCATTGTCAGTAGAGTGAACGATCATAACATCTCTTAAGTTAACGTTGTTAGCGTCTACGTCTTGTTCTAATGGGAAAGAGAATGAAACGAAGATATTGCCATTGTCGTCTGTTGAAGCAGAAGGACAGTGCAATAATGAAGTGTTACCTAATCTTGCTACTGAAGAGATACCTTGGTTTTTTAAGGTAGAAGGTACTACACCTCCACTTAAAGCAGCTGTGTTACCAGCAGATACATCTAAAGTATTATTCTTGTTACGGTCGAACTGACCACCGCCAGCGATGAACTGAGAAGTGTTGGTTTCTTCTTTCCAATAAGCTAATAAAGCAGTACCAGGGAAGAAGCTGTATGATTCGTCAGTAGTGTCTTCGTCAAAAATTCTGCTAACACCCCAGAACACATGTGAGTATCCGTTTTTGTCGATGATAACTTCTACTGAGCCATCGCAAACACGTGGAGTGTCTAACATTAATTTCTTAGCATTGTATGGTGCATATCTAAAAGAATCTACAATAGTTCTTGTGAAAGTTGTTCCGTTGTCAGTAGATTTCCATAAAGTAACATCTTTTAACTGGTCGCCAGTAACAATCGCTACGATAGAATCTCTAACGTCGATTGCATACTCGTCGCCACCACCACTGTTGATTCTTGAACTATCATAACCTGGTAAAAGGATATGCTGAATGTCCCAGGTTACACCACCGTCAATTGAACGGCTGTAAGTCATAGGTGCAAATACACCGTTGATTTGTGGTGCTCTTGGGTCGCCAGGTGCAGATGAATCAGAATAACTGCAAATCGCGTGGAAATAGTTACCACTGTTGGCAACTCTACCCCAGATTGGTCTTCTTTGGTTTTGTTGTAATACGTTAGATGAACCAGCAGTCCATGTGTTGCTTCCAATGTTAGCATTGGTTGATAACACAAAACCACCATTAGCGGCATCGTGACCCATAACCCATTCTTTGTTGCCATTCATACCGATTGAAGGCCATCCGATACGGGCAGATTCTAAACGTTTGGTTGGATTGCCAACTGTTAACCAGCTGGTGCCATCAAAGTGGTTATAACCAGTTCCACGTTTAGTGTAAGCATCATCTTCTGAAGTTGTCCATGCTACTGATACAGTTCCGTCAGGTAATAACATAACTCTTCTGCCTATAGAAGCATTGGTCTGTAAATCGTAGTAAGTGCTTCCTACTTTAATGAAGTTGTAGGTAATCAAACCTCTTTTAGTGTTGTTGACTGCGGCTGTACCTTTGCCTGCGTCAGTTGAGGTAACATCAACAGTAGTTGCACTGCTGCTCAACTTTTGTGAACCACCCACGGTTGTGTTGCCGAATTTTTCAACGTTTTTTGGACCTTGGCCCATCGCTAAAAACGGTAATACCAGAGTAGCAAATAGTAAATTTTTTTTCATGATTAACAATCTTTTTTGCTTTTAAAGGTGTAAAAATAGATGAAAAAAATCAATTATGAAATAAAATTCTAAATATTGGATTTCAATATTTATACTTAATATTAACTATTTGTTATTCAATGATTTGTAAGATGTGTTGTTGATAAATTTATACACGACTTACTGTCGTTTTTTGACACCTTAAACCAGGCGCAACTGACTTGGAATTTCGGCAATTCTTAAAATCTTAACTACCAGTTCTATGATCAGCTGCCCTTCGTCTGTGCCTGCGTCATTAACACCTTTAGATCTTAAATCGTAATATTTCAAATTCCCGAATATCTGTTCAATCATCTGCTGATTGTAATTGTTGCCTGCGATTCTGTAATCGTCTACAAAAAACTCGTTAACGCCTAAAGCTATAGCAATTTCTTTCTTCGGTTTGTTTTTTATGGTGTTGTAAGTGTAAACTTTAGAAAAATAGCTATACAAATTGGCTATCATTGGAATGATGGAGTTAGCCTTTGGGTTGTTAGCAAAATAATTGGCTATCTGTATGGATTTGTTAAAGTTCTTTTCTCCAAGTGCTTTGTTAAGCTCAAATACATTATAGTCTTTACTGATGCCAATGTTCTGCTCGATGTGAGGAATGTCTATAATGGCTACTTCGGCTTTGACATTGATGAGCATCTTGTCGATTTCGTTAGCAATCTTGCCGAGGTCGTTTCCCAAATAATCGCTGATTAATTGCACAGCTTTTGGGTCAATGTTGCGACCTTTTCCTTTGATATAACGCTCTATCCACGGAATAACTTCATAATCCCGAAGGCGTTCAGAGGTGAAATGGGTGTATTTGCTGAATAGTTTCCCTACCTTTTTACGTTTATCTACTTTTTTGCCTTTGTAACACAAAACCAGAATGGTAGTGGTCATTGGGTTTTCTATGTAGTCCTCCAGTAACTCGATATCTGACAGGTTCTGGGCTTCTTTGATGATGAGTAATTGGTACTCACTCATCATTGGATACCTTCTGGCAGCCATCTTAATCTCAAGAGGCGTGATGTCTTTGCCATAGGCAATGGTTTGGTTAAAACTCTTCTCCTCTGGCTTTAATACTCTTTCTTCAAGTTCTTTGCTTATTTCGTCAATATAAAATGTCTCATCACCCTCAAGTAAGTAAATAGGCGTGAAACGACGGTTTTTGATGTCGCCGATAATCTGGTCGAATTTTATACTGGTGTTATTGGCCATTATTAATTAAGTTCGCAATCTTGAAACTGAATTTTAAGACTTACAATTTTAATACAAAATCGGAACAAGGTAATGCACTAATTTTCGACATTATAAGAAAAAAGTATGTGCGCCTAACTCCGGAAGAGTGGGTACGCCAGCATTTTATTCATTTTCTGGTTGAGGAAAAAAAAGTTCCCAAAGGCCTGATTTCAGTGGAAAGAGCTCTAGTTTATAACGGACTAAAAAAGCGTTTTGATATTTGTGTTTCGGATAATACTGGTAAAATGCACTTGCTGATTGAATGTAAAGCTCCTCATATCGCCCTGTCTCAGCAAACTCTTATGCAGGCAGGTGTCTATCAGAAAGTGTTAAATGTAAAGTTTGTGTGTATCAGCAATGGAATGCAACATCTATATATCAGCTTACCTTCTCCTGATGAGAAACCTCTGCTTTTGCAAGATTTACCTGAGTTTCCTGAGTGGATTTAAAAGGATTCCTCTTCTTCCAGTCGTCGCCCACTGTACTTTCAAATCTTCTACCCATCGAGTTCATGGCTAGTCGCGTTATTCCCGGTCGCAACCATACATAGTTAAAGTTTTCTACGGCATGCGCGCCTGCATTTGCCTTGGCTTCTCTGGCTGTTCTGCCCATCTCTATCAGTTTAAACTGCTGCCTGATGGCTGTTTTAATGCCATCAAAAAGTATATTGAAATAGAGGTTATAGGTGGAGTTATACTGATAATCTAAGCCAATATAATGGATTTCCATTGATGCTTTTGGAGCGTAATAAATGTGGCTGCTAAAGGCAAGTAGTTGCTGGTCCTTGAAATAACCATAAACTTTGAAGTTTTCACCTAATGCCGTTTTCATCTGAATGAAATAATCTGAATTGAGTATGCCCAGTGCCAGGGTTTGCTGATTGACGATATTCAAATACAACTCGTTGATACGGTCTTTATTCTCAATCAGTTCTTCAATACTCATATCTCTGAGTTCAAGTTCTTCAGCACTTTTAGTGATTTTTACTGCTCTTTGTCTATACTTTCTACTGAGATCACCCAGATAGTCATCGAAATTTTTCCAGTTGTCTCTAATGTTAAGCTCCATGGTAAGATCCTGATTAAAGGCCTTAAACCCATGACAGGTAAATTGAGTGGCTTTAAATTCTCTGGAACAGTCTTTAACAAGGATGCCACAGAAGTTTTTTTCTGATTTCATCCCTTGTCGGTACAAATTCAGACAATCAAAAATCCATTCTTTTCTCTCTTTATCTTTAAAGTAAAACCCCTGAAAATTCACTCTGAAAATATTGCCACAAATTAAAATATCGGCACTTTTCTTAAGAATGTAATTCTTCGCAAGTTTTATAAATGGTTTGTCTAAAACGCCATGGTGATAATGTCTGCTATTAAATCGAAGACACTGCAAATACATCACGCCTATTAGTTCATCTCCTTCGTAAATATTGACATATTTGAATTGGATATCGTCGGGCATGGTTTGCTCCAACGCCTCAATATCGCGACACTGTAGATGATGGTTGACAGGTAAAATACTGCGCCATTCTTCAGCAATGTCCCTGAAGCTGTCAGCGCTTTTAAAGCGGATTTTGTGCTTTATAGAAAGTTTGTAAAACAAGTTTAATGTTTTGGGGTATTGAGCTTTTTACGCAAACGGATATTGAGCATCTCTACAAATAAACTGAATGCCATAGAGAAGTAGATATATCCTTTTGGAACATGTATTTCGAAGGCTTCAACTATCAACATGAAACCTATCATTAATAAGAATGAAAGTGCCAACATTTTGACTGTTGGATGTTTCTCTACGAAATTACTGATGCTGGATGAAACAAGTAACATCGTCAACATAGAAAGAATGATGGAGATAAACATAATGGCGATGCTTTGTGTTAATCCAATAGCTGTTACGATTGAGTCTACCGAAAAGACAAGGTTCAACATTAAAATTTGTAAGATGATAGCATTGAAACTTTGCTTGGTTTTACTTTCTAATTCAATGTGCTCATCAACATTAAATTTATGGTGAATTTCTGTCGTTGATTTATAAATCAGAAAGAGACCTCCAGCAATTAACACAAGGTCTTTAATACTCACTTCTTTCCCTGCAAATTCAAATGGCAGTGTAAACAATGGTGCCTGAGCATCTATGATAAGTTGGATAACAAAAAGCAACATAACCCGGATGACCATTGCAAGTAACAATCCCAGATTACGGGCCCTTTTCTGATCTTTTTTCTCTGCTCTTCCGGCAACAATACTTACGAATATGATGTTGTCAATTCCAAGTACAATCTCCATGAAGGTTAATGTAACGATACTAATCAGTCCAGCTGAGCTAAAAATGGCATCCATAGTAGGGCAAAAATAAGGTATTAATAGATTTATTGTTTGTTCTTCCGGTACTTTGAAGTATCTTCAAGATAAAAGTCGGACATGAGTCGATGAAATTCACCGGTGTTTTCTCCTTTTTGATCTTTTAGTAACAGCTGAGTATGGGATATTTTGTTTGATTGAATACGACTAAAACATACAATATCTCTGTAATGTTTGTCTGGGGTATTGAAAATTTCGATTTTAGAGTTAGCATATAGGCCTTCTCTTGAAGCCATTTCTATTAGTTGGCCCATTTCATATGGTGGGAGTATGCAATAGAACTGGCCATTATCATGTAATACGGATGCTATTTTCGAAATCATCAGCTGATGATTCATCAGGTCGGCATGTATAGCAATGTTCTTTTCAGAGTCAGACTTTCTTAAGTGGTTCTTGTAATAAGGTGGGTTGCTGACAATGGTGTCATATTTAGTTTCTGTTTGCCAGCTTAAGAAGTCGGCTTCTAAAATCGTTATCTGTTCCCTAAACGGACTATTGGAAATATTCAATTTGGCCTGCTTTGCCACTTCTGGTTCGATTTCAATGGCATCAATTTTCAATGCCTTGAATTTTTGCGCCATAAACAATGCAACTACACCAGTGCCAGTGCCGATGTCCAAAAGGTTCTGTGATTGGTGAGCCTGAGCAATTGCTCCCAGTAAACAGGCATCAGTAGTTACCTTCAGGCCTTTTTCCTGATGGAGGATGCTGAATTGTTTAAAGTGAAAAAAAGAGTTTGACAAGTAAGCTTACAAAATCAGCATGGCATCGCCATAGCATTGGAAGTTGTATTTTTTCTTAACGGCTTCTTTGTAGGCTTCCATGATGAAATCGTAGCCACCAAATGCTGTAGCCAGCATTAATAGGGTACTTTCAGGTGCATGGAAATTGGTGATAAAGGCGTTAGCAATAGAGAAATCGTAATGCGGAGCGATGAACTTATCAGTCCACCCAGCGCTCGGATTCAAAGTTCCAACCGAAGAAACAGATGATTCAATGGCTCTCATAACTCCAGATCCCACAGCAACAATTCTTTGCTTTTTGTTTTTTGTATCGTTCACCATTGCAGCAGTTTTCTCAGGAATGATATAGTTTTCTGAGTCCATTTTGTGTTTGCTAAGGTCTTCAACTTCTACATTTCTGAATGTGCCTAAGCCCTGGTGCAAGGTTAGTTCTGCGAAGTTGATGCCTTTGATATCCATACGCATCATGAGCTCGCGACTGAAGTGAAGGCCCGCTGTAGGAGGCGCAACAGCACCTTCTGCACTGGCAAATATAGTCTGATAACGATCTTCGTCTTCTTTTTTAACCGCTCTCTCTATGTATTTAGGAATAGGAGTTTCACCTAATTTTCTAACGATATTGTTGAATTCTTCTTTCGATCCATCAAATAAGAAACGAATAGTTCTGCCTCTGCTGGTGGTATTGTCAACCACTTCTGCTACCAAATCATCGTCTCCAAAATATAATTTATTGCCTACACGGATTTTACGGGCAGGGTCAACAAGTACATCCCATAATTTATGCTCTTCGTTGAGTTCTCTTAAAAGAAAAACTTCAATCTTAGCACCAGTTTTTTCTTTGTTACCATACATTCTTGCAGGAAATACTTTGGTGTTGTTGATCAGAAACAGATCGCCTTCATCAAAGATGTTCAGAATGTCTTTAAATTTTTTATGTTCAATTTTACCAGTGCTTCTATGCAATACCATTAGTTTACTTTCATCCCTGTTTTTTGAAGGGTCCTGAGCTATAAGATTGGCTGGCAAGTCGAAGCTGAATTTTGATAATTTCATTGGGGTATAATTAGGCTAAAAAAGGGTGCAAAAGTAATATAAAAACTTGTAATTTAAAAATATATTAAAATTACAACCTGGAAGGTGCTCAACCTTCCAGGTTGTAAAAATGGCTCTATTTCACCATCATGTTTTCACTTACTGGCTCTTGACCGTTCTTCAGTTTCTCTGCAATTGCCTCTATTTTACCCTCAGCACGCTCAAACGATAAGTCTGTTTCTATTACGGGTTTCTGCACGGTGGTGGCAAAGTCGTATAGCTTAATGACATCTGCCTTTTCTTTGTTAAAGTATTTAAGGAAGGTCTCCTTTTGGTAATCTTTGCCGTAGGCTGATTCTTTTAAGGTCTTAAGTTGTACGAACAATTCTTCAAGTTCCATTACAATGGGTTTGAAACTGTCTGCTGCACGTTTATACATCTTTCCGTAACTTTTATATTCGTCTATTAATAAGGCTGTTCCTGTGTCTAATTTGAAGCCTCTCTCAACATACTGACTCTCAATATACTCAAGGTTATGACTGATGATGTCTTTTCTCTCATTTAATTCTTCTAAACGTATCTGATCAATCCAGCTTTTAACAGTTTGTAAACGGTAATTGAGGGTGTCTATCAACTGCAGTTCGGCCTGAACCTCATAGTCGGCCTTGTGTCCCTCTTTACATGAGGCGGCTAATAACAATAATGGAATAAAATATTTGAACATATTGCAAAATTAATTGAAATTATTTTAGTTTTGAATGCTCAAACAATTTATTGTTAACCAAAGCTGATTTAAAGAAAGTCAGAGAAATTGTATTTCTCAAAGATGTGTTTTTCATCGCCATTTCTGCTTTTGGAGGCCCTGAAATGCATATATCACTGTTTCTTCGGAAGTTGGTGCATGAGAAACGCTATATCAATGAAAACGACTTGCTGGAGCTCAATAGTCTTTGTCAAATCCTTCCAGGTCCATCTTCAACACAGACTTTAACGGCTATTGCTTATAAGCTGGGCGGACCGCGATTAGCGTTCCTGGCACTCATGATATGGATTATGCCGGCCACTTTGCTCATGACTTTCTTTGCCATTTCTACAAGCTACGTGGATGCTTCTGTGTTCCGATTTATCGGTCCGATGGCCATTGGCTTCATTGTTATGGCTGCTATTAATATGAGCAAATTGCTAAAGAAAAAAACACTTAACATTTCTCTGGCTGTTGTAGCTGCTGTGGCTTCCGTCGTTTTTCATTCGCCTTTTGCTTTTCCGGTGTTTCTCATTATCGGAGCTTTTGTAACCGCCAAATTTGGTCCGAAAGACTTTGTGCCAAACACAAAACCTTTGATCAATATTCGTTGGGCCAATCTTACCCTCATGTTTTTAATTCTAATAACTGTGGCCGTATTAGGGGTGTTTACTAAAAATACTTTCCCGCATATCTCTCAACCAGTGCGCCTGTTTGAAAATACTTATAGAATGGGCTCTATGGTTTTTGGTGGGGGAAATGTGCTGTATTCAATGGTGCTAACTGAGTTCGTAGAATACCGCCCTAAACAATACCTAACATTGACAGAATTTAATACGGGACTGGGTTTGCTTCAGGCAGTTCCCGGCCCAACTTTTACCATCGCTACCTACGCCAATGGTATCGCCATGAAAAAACTAGGCTACGATGTGTATGGACAGTTAATTGGTTGTGGTGTAGGTACTCTGGCTATATTTTTGCCAGGAACTTTGTTGATTTTCTTTGTCTACCCTATTTGGAACCAGGTTAAAACTTATCCAGTGGTTTACCGCTCTCTCGATGGTATCATCTCTGTATCCATTGGCTTCCTCTGGTCGGCAGCCTTTTTTATGCTTAAACCTTATTTTAAACACTCGGCAGATTTTGAAAGTTCAACTGATTTTACTCAAAATACATGGATTCCCTTGCTGGTTTTCGGACTGACTCTGTTATATTTGCAATACAAGAAGCTGCCAGCTTTTATTTTAGTGATTGTAACAATTCTGGCAGGATATCTGTTATGACAATACTATGCTGAAACAATTAATTATTTTTTGTGTCCTTATTTATAGCACAACTGTACTTGGGCAAAAAAAACCTGTGAATGCCGGAGATAGTTCTCTGATTCAATTTTCGGGTCTCCTGTTGTCTTCAGATAGCATTTATCCTGTTCCTTTTGCTTTTATTCATGCAAAGAGCAAGCCGTATGGGACGTATTCTAACCTGGAAGGTTATTTCTCTTTCGTCGCCCGTGCTGGTGATACCATACAGTTTAATCATGTGGAGTTTAAAAATTCTTTTCTGGTGATTCCCGATACTCTTAAAGATCAAAAATATGCTATTGTTAAATTATTGACAAAAGATACGGTCTACTTTGATGGTGCTGTCGTTTTTGCCATGCCTCCAAGAGCCACATTTGATCACCTATTCGCTACCAAGGAAATTCCAAATGACGATGTTCAGAGAGCTAAGAATAACCTTGAACGTGAAGCCATGCGCGATCAAGCCGGACAAATGTCTGGTGCTGATGCCTCAGAAGCCTACAGATATATGGCACGGAACTATGCGCAAAAATCTTATTATGCAGGCGGTCAAATTCCTTCAATGAACCTGATGAATCCATTTGCCTGGGCTCAGTTCTTTGAAGCATGGAAACGTGGCGATTACAAACGCAAAAAATCTAATATCAAAAAGAACTAAAAAAAAGGCAGCTTTTAGGCCGCCTTTCTTTAGGTTATTTGTGAGTGTTTTTCTTAATAATTGTTGAGCATCATAGGCATTACCAACATCACTACTTCTTCGTCTGCTTCGTTTTCTTGTGGTAATAATAAACCTGCTCTGTTTGGTGTAGATAGTTTCAGTTTTACTGAATCGTGGTCTACATTTGATAATAACTCTAATAAGAACTTAGAATTGAAACCGATTTCAATATCTTCTCCATCGTATTCACAAGTTCTTTTCTCGTTTGCTTCGTTTGCTAATTCAATGTCTTCTGCACTTGCTGCAAGCTCATGACCAGTGATTTTGATTCTGATCTGATGCGTGGTTTTGTTTGAGAAGTTTGCCACACGTTTTACTGTTTCAAGGAAGTCGATGCGGTTGATGCCAACGATGTTATTGTTGTCTTGTGGAATTACTGCTTTGTAATCAGGATATTTTTCGTCGATTAATCTACAAGATAGTTTTAAACTGTCTGTGGTGAAGAATACATTCGATTTGTTAAAGTCAATCTGAATAGGTGTCACATCATTGGTTAATGATGATTTTAACAGATTAAGCGCTTTCTTAGGCAGGATAAAGTTGTGCTCTAATCCTGGTTTGATATCTGTTCTGGTTAATTTTACCAGTCTGTTAGCGTCTGTTGCAACGAAATTAACACTTTCCGGACTTAATTCTACGAATACGCCAGTAAGGTTTAATCTTAAATCGTCGTTACCTGTTGCGAAAATAGTTTTGCTGATGCATCTTAACAAAACATTTGATGGCATTGCAAATGAACTTTCAGAATCTATTTCCGGAACTTTAGGGAAATCTGCTCCGCTCTGACCAGCAAGTTTGTAACGACCATAAGAGGTGCTAAGTTCAATGCCGTAAGTATCTTCGTTAACTGTGAAAGTAATAGGCTGATCATTCAGCATTTTTACTGTCTCAATTAAAAGCTTTGAAGGTATAGCTACCAGAATATCGTCTTTAGACTCTACCTTTAAACTTGTCGACATAGATGTTTCTAAATCGGTTGTTGAGATGGTTAAATTGCCGCCTTTGATGTCAAAAAGGAAGTTGTCCAATATTGGCAATACAGGCTTAGATACAATCGCTCCGCTTACTCTGGTCAGATGTTCCAATAATTCAGGTGCCGCTACTATAAATTTCATACGAATGTTATTCTGTTATATAGTGTGCGAAAGTAGACAGACACTGCTTGGTTATATTCACATAATTGGGCGTTTTATTCACAAAAAACTTGCGTCCCATTTAATTGAAAATTTTACCTGGATTAAGGATCATGTTGGGGTCGAAGCTGCGCTTTATGCCCCGCATAAGTTCGAAATGCGCTTCTTTCATGACAATATCCAGATAGGGTTTCTGTACCAAGCCGATGCCATGCTCGCCACTGATTGTGCCTCCGAATTTTTTGCACATTTGAAAGATTTCTCTAATGGCTTCTGGTAAGCGATTCTGCCACTGTTCGTCACTCATATCGTTCTTTAGTATATTCACATGCAAATTGCCATCGCCTGCATGCCCATAACAAACTGCCTCAAAACCATATTGCTCGCTCAGTTTTAAAACACCTTCGTATAATTCTGGTAAATAACTGCGGGTAACTACTGTGTCTTCTTCCTTGTAAATAGAATGCTGCTTAACAACTTCGCCAATCGATCGACGAATTTTCCAAAACTTTTCCCGTGTTTCGCTGTCTTCAGCCAATAAAACATCCAGAACTCCATGCTGTTCTAATACCTCATAAATTTTCTCACTTTGTGGCATTAGTTGCTGCTCTTCAAAAGCGTCAACTTCTATCAACAAATAAGCCTGCTCTTCGCCTTGCTGAAAGGGAATGTTTTGATGCTTTATCGATAAGGCTACACCTTTGCGGTCCATAAACTCAATAGCCGAAGGTTGAACGCCTGCCTGAAAAATGCTGGAAACACAGGCACAGGCGGCTGTGGCACTATTAAATGTGGCCAGTAATAAAGATCTGTATGAAGGATAGGGGAGGAGCTTGACCGTAATTTTTGTGACAATTCCTAAAGTACCTTCACTGCCTACCATCAATTGGGTTAAACTATAGCCTGTCGAGTTTTTTAATACATTGGCACCGGTGTTGATGATGTCGCCATTGGCTAATACCACTTCCAAATTTAAAATATAATCACGGGTTGTGCCGTATTTCACGCAACGCGGACCGCCGCTACTATGCGCCACATTGCCTCCCAAAGTACAGCTGCCTTTGCTGGCTGGGTCAGGTGGATAAAACATCCCCTGGGCCTGAACTGCATTCTGTAAAGCTTCGTTGATGACGCCTGGTTCAACAATGGCCTGATAATTCACTTTGTCGATGCTTAAAATCCTATTCATTTTTTCAAGACTCAAAACAACACCTCCTTCTACAGGCAGACAACCTCCACTAAGGCCAGTACCAGCACCACGACTGGTTAAAGAAACTTTATGCTTGTTGCAATACGCCGCTATGCGTGAAACTTGTTCTGTGTGTTGAGGGAATAACACCAACTCAGGTCTGAAACTCAAATCCTCGGTATAGTCTCTGCCATATTGTTCCAGACTTTCTCCTCCTGAAATGCTGTTGCCTTCAGTACAAAACGACTGAAGTTGTGCTATATGTTCTGTGCTTAGTCTGCTGTAAGACATAGCACGAAAATACTAATTATCCTGACTTTGTTAAATGAAGTTTATAAACGAATTGTGAGCAAAGTGAAATTTATTTGTCTTTGCCTTTTGGGTTGATGTTTTGTGGGTCGTCTGTGCTGCTATTTTTAGTCCACACCCTAACCCAATCTACGACAAAATCGTTAGCGATTTTTGAACCTTCCAGGTTGTTTTTCGGCAAATATGCAGCATCAAATGAATTATTAATAATCACCACCATTTCGTCATCCATCCAGGCTCTTAAACGGGCATTCATTCTGATATACGCTACTGATTTGCCATCTGTAATGAATTTGATGTATTCTGGTGTCCACTCACAGGCATAAACATGGAAAACCGTATCGGTATTATTAGGTAAATTGATTTTCTTGCTCAGATAGCCACGAGATTTGGTATCGGTTTGACCGTAATGGATGGTAGCGTATTGGTTGTGAACGGTTTTCCCTGTCTTCTTGCCATACATTTCAAAAATATCGATTTCTGGTGGCCATTTGTGGGCGCCTGTTAGCCAAAAGGCTGGCCAGGTAGCTGCTCCACTCGGATTCTTACTCCTGATTTCAAAATATCCATACTTCTGTTGGAAGGATATGTCTGAATTGATTAATCCAACGGCATAAGGAATCAGAATTTGTGAGTCGCCTGAGGCAAAACTCTTTGGTCGGTAACAGCCTCTCAAATGCAAAAAGCCACTATCGGTACTGATCATCTCTTTTGAGTAGTATTGATGTGGATTGCCAGGGTGGAATTCGCCCCAAGGTTGACCCAGTCGCCATTTTTGGGTGTTTAAACTGTCAAAGTTGTCTTCAAAACTGATGGTCCAGCCTTCTTTATTTAAGTAGTTTTTTTTACTGGCTTTTTTGTTCAAATTGTATTTGAACTTTAATCCACCATTTTTAAAACTCAAAGTTTGCTTGAAAAAATAGGTGGTGATTACCTTCTTATGCGGATTAAGGGTATCCTTTGAAGGCGAATTAAACAGGAGGGAGCTGATCAATAATAAACAGTGCATCAGTGCCGCATCAATTGTTGATAGTCTTCCATGGCTTTATTCAATACCTGCATGGCCATGTCATGATGGTAAATATCAGCAATTTCAACGGCATTGGCCTGAGGTTCCAGTTTGTAAGTTTTGAAATAGTGTAAAATGCGTTGAAGAATGGCGTCTGGTAATTCAGATATGTCTTTCATATTGCCGTAAACCAAATCGTTTTTCATTACAGCAATGATTTTGTCATCTGCTTCGTTTTTGTCTATCATCCTTAAACCACCAATTGGAATGCAATCTATAAGGATATTGTTATGGTTGATGGGCTTTTCGCTGAGAATACAGATGTCTAGTGGGTCGCCATCACCTTTCATCCCTGTTTTGCCTGTTTGCTCCATACACAATTGTGCAATGCCATCGCCACAATAAGTCTGAGGAACAAAGCCGTAAAGGGCTGGACAAAGGTTGCTGAATTTTTGAGGGCGGTCTATTTTAAGCAAGCCGCTGGCTTTGTCCAGTTCGTATTTAACTGTATCAAATGGCGTAATCTCGATGTAGGCAGTAATCTGCTCAGGAAATGCTGAGCCTGCGGAAACACCATGCCATGGATGAGCCGTATTCAATTTAGTTCTTTTTGAAATAAACTGTTACAGGATTGCCATTGTAATCAACCAAAAGGTTCATAGAGGCATCCTGAAGATCCAAAATTGTAGCAGTGTCGTTGATACCTAAAACAGAGCCAATCAGTTTTTTGCGTCCTTCGTAAAAAGACCAATTTGAAACAGTAGAATCTATGCCGTTCTGACAAACCTCGGCATTTTCATATTGGGTTAAACTGCTGTCGCGACGGAATTTGTAAGTGTCATCTTTCTGGCAACTCGGAATTAAACCCAGGTTCCAAATATCTGTCCCACCCAGTGATACTTTGTAAACAATCCATGGATTGGCTGTTATACGGTTCATCTCTACATCCACCGGAGGCATATTATCCGTTTCTATTATGGTCTCTTTTTTACAAGCATTCAATAGAAGAACAATAAGCAATAAACCAAGTATGTATTTCATGATTAAGGATGTTTAAATGTAATAGTAGCAGGTAGGCCACTGTATTCTGTGTTGATCTTTAAGGTGTTCTCGTCTAGGGTGACTACATCTGTGGTGTCATCAATTGTAATTGTACTTGACAGTTTCATGTTAAGAATCAATTGTGTATTGTTGTTGTAAAGTTTGTAATAGCTGGCTGTAGAATCAGGATCAGTGCTATTGCACTTAGTTGTCATGTCGTAAATACTCATAGAGTCATCTGATCTGAAACGGTATTGATTGTCTTTGTTGCAGGCTTCAACCAGCATCCAGAAATCAGTTGCTCCGCTTGTCAGTGAGTTGATTTTCCAGTTTTTCATGGTAATTAACTCAGCGGCAGTTTTGGTACTTGGAGTATTGGTGCTTGGGGTGGCAGGTTCTTCGTCTTTGCAAGAGAAAACAGCAATAGAACATACTGCTGCCAACAAGAATAGATGTTGCTTTTTCATAAATATTAAAAAACAAATGTAAGGATTTTTGCTTTATTTTGCAATTCAAAAATGCCTTGGTTCAAAGAATGGTTTAATAGTCGCTATTATCACTTGCTGTACGGCAAAAGGGATGAAACTGAGGCTGAGACATTTATTAATAATTTAATGGGTGTTTTAAAGCCTGAAACAGGTTCTAAATTTCTTGATTTAGCCTGTGGAAAAGGAAGACACGCTCTTCAGATTGCCAATTTTGGGTTTGAAGTACACGGTGTCGATCTTAGCGATGAAAGTATCTCAGCCGCAAATTTAATGGCCCACAAACATCTGGTCTTTAAAGTTCAGGATATGCGTAATGTTTACCTTCCAGGTTATTTTAATTACATTTTTAATCTGTTTACCAGTTTTGGCTATTTTGATCACCTCGAAGATAACCTCTCAACGTTAAAAGCTGTGCGAGCCGGACTAATAGAAAAAGGTATTTTTGTTCAGGATTATTTCAATGCTCATAAAGTAGAATCTCTGATGAAAGCTCACGAGGTTAAATCAATAGAAGGTATCGATTTTGACATTCGCAAACATATTGACAATGGTGTAATTTATAAGTCAATTAAATTCACAGACATGGATCAAGACTATCAGTTTTGTGAGCAGGTCAATCTCTTTCATCTCAATGATTTCGAAAGAATGTATCAGGAAGTTGGGTTTAAAATTATCAGGGTTTATGGAAGTTATCAGCTTGAACCTTTTAATGCAGAGTCTTCGGACAGACTCATTATAATCTCTGAAGCGATATGATCAATGGTTTTGACACATATCTTTATCAATTAATTAATCAGAAACTGGTTGCTGATTATCTGGACCCTCTTATGTTTTATGTTTCTCACAAATGGTTCTGGGTGCCAGTGTATCTGTTGATTATTGCATTTACCATAAAAGTTTACAAGAAGAAAGCATGGTTGCCTGTTGTCTGCATGCTGCTTTGCTTGCTGGCTTCAGACCGATTGACCAGTGGTGTAATGAAACCTCTGTTTGCCCGTGTTCGTCCCTGTCACGAAATTGCCTTAACCCCTCGTGTAATTGAAGGAGTTCATTGTAGCGATACGGGTTCTATGGCGTCATCACATGCTGCAAATCATTTTGCTTTGTCTGTGTTTTTAATTCTACTTTTTAAAGTACGAGGCTGGCTGCAATTTGTTTTGATAGCGTGGGCGGTTCTTGTAGCCTATTCAAGAGTGTATCTCGGTGTACATTACCCAACTGATGTTATTGTCGGAGCAGGGGTCGGTACTCTAATAGCTTTTATTATTCATCAACTTTATTCGAAATTTATACAATCACAATGGGAATCTTAGTGCCTCTTTTGATCTTACTTTCTGGTCCTCTTCTGGGCATTTTACTGCAGAGAAAATTCAGTGCAGGATCTCATAAATTTATTGGAAGTACTGTGTTGTTCAGTGGTTCTTTTCTTTTAGGAATTGCCTTGTTTGGTCTGATGCCTGAACTGTTTGACAATATTAGAACCGCTGGTCTTTGGATAGTAAGTGGGTTCTTGTTTCAAATATTTTTAGAACGATACACGGGTGGTCTTGGGCATGGTCATATCCATAGTCATGATATTCCCAAAAGTGTTTTTGTTTTGTTCGGTGGTTTGATGTTGCATGCACTCTTTGAAGGCTATTCTGCGGGATTAAATAACCACATGCGCCCCGGTGTCATTTCTGGAATGGTGGGTGGTATCGCCATACACGAAATTCCGGCTGCTTTCTCATTGTCAGTGCTCATGCACTCCAAATACAAAGGTAAGGTTCATGCCATTTTGTTTTTGCTTTTCTATGCCTGTGCAACACCGATTGGTTACTTTGTTGGCGTGTTTGTGCACTCAGAAAATATGATTTCTGAAAGTTTAACTCAGATTATTACAGCCATCATTGCTGGTACATTCCTGCATATCAGTACTACGATTGTGTTTGAAAATTCTTTGCGCAAAAAAGAAGGCCTGAGCAAGTGGATAGTGATCTTGTCAGGCCTTACAGTATCTTATATAGCTTGTTTATTGGGATGATGCCTGCTTCTGATGGTATTCAAACAGGTTGTGAATCGGTTGCTTAATAATGTTCCCAATATTGACTTTAAATTCTTTAGCTACTTGTCTCAGTTGTGGTTCAAATACCATCGCAATTGATCCTACAAAATGAACAGGTACAGTTTTATGCTTGCCATATTTTACAATATGGGTGCTGAAAAACTCTCTAAATGCTGTCAAAACAATTGATTCTATGTATTTGAAATTTACATTTTCACCAAGGAACCTGGCATATGAAGCCAAATAAGTGTTTGGATTCGGCTTGTTGTAAATGCTTCTAATGATCTCTTCTTTGTCTGGAAATGTATTGTCAAAATACAAGCGTATATTGATTGGCATTTCGTTGTAGAAGTATGCCTTAAGGAGTAATTTACCCATGTGCATACCACTGCCTTCATCACCCAGGATAAAGCCCAGACCATATTTAGGAATCTGAGGCAAAATGGATTTTCCACCCCAGTAACAAGCATTACTACCCGTGCCTAAAATACAGGCAATACCTTCTTTATTTCCACAGGTTGCTATGGCTGACCCATCTAAGTCGTGCGAAACAAATATTTCAGCATTGGTAAATACTTCTGCCAGAGAACTTCTGATATGTTCTTTGTAAGCATCAGTGCTGCATCCAGAACCGTAAAAGTATACTTTCGTAAATTTTGTTACTGTGATGTCTTTGAATGTCTTTTTGACTTCACGCACTATTTGTTCTTTCTTTAGAAAGTACGGATTTAACCCAACACTCTCAAATAACCTCGGAACAGGTGTAATGCCAGAAAACATCCAATCACACTTGGTGCTTCCGCTATCTGCAACTAGAATCATGATTTTTAGCTTTTTTGATTAGAGTTAAGACTAGCTGAACATGCCATCAATGATGACACCAGTGTCATTACTGTTGATGCACATTACCGGAACTTTACCACTGTGATTAACGATTTGCTGAGCATAACTGCCTAAAAGGAATTCACTGAACCCTTTTTCCTGCTGACTCATTATCATAATCAAATCAGCATCTATTTCGTTAGCATAAGCTAAAGTATCTTCTGCGAAACTATCAGGATATTTATCCTCATCTAAACCTCTTACAAGGTAAGTTGCACCATTTTTATCCAGAATGTCCTGAATCTGATTAACCGCTCCGAAGATTCTGGTTCTGAATTCTTCGTTGGTTGAGTTTTCATAGATAACATGGATAGTGCTATTGAATTTTTTTGCTAAATGAATCGCCCAGGTTACCTTTTGTCTGCTCTCTCTTGATAAATCAATTGGCATCACAATTTTCTGGTAACCTGAATTGCTGATTGATTGCTCTTTCACAACAACTACCGGCACTTTTGCGTAGTTGATTACACGGCTGGCGTTGCTACCAACGATTTGTTGTAAGCCACTTGCGCCATTCGTGCCCATTACTATACTGTCGAAGTTTTCTTTCTCTGCAATTTCAGTAATAACTTTATAAATCTTGCCAATTTCAATTCGTTTATTAATTTTAACATTTGGAAATTTGGCTTTAGATTCTTCAATGAGTTTATCCATACGGGCATTAACTGCTTCCTTAATCAGGTCAAGCTTATTGTCGTTACTTCCGAAAAGTCCGAATAGGCCGCCTTCGTCCTGGATGTTAACAAGCGTGATTTCATTCTTGTAAACATCAGCGATTTTCAAAGCGTGTCCCAATGCATTGTTGGCTACTTCAGAGAAGTCAGTAGGGACTAAAATGTTGTTGTTATTAGTTCTGTTCATAATGGTTGCGTGTTGCGATTTATTGTTGTTTTTAATTTGCTTATGCCATGTTGGAGTATACGTTCTGCACGTCTTCATCGTCTTCTAAACGATCTATCAGTCCTTCTACCTGTGCTCTTTCTTCTTCAGTCAGCTGTACTAAATTCGTTGGAATTCTCTGAAGTTCTGCACTTACTAATTGAATTCCTTTAGCCTCCAATGTTTTTTGCATATTGCCAAAATTCTCAAATGATGCGGTAATCACCATTTCATCTTCTTCCACTTCTATTTCTTCTAAGCCTGCGTCGATTAACTCGAACTCTAATTCTTCTGTATTGACGCCTTCAGTTTTGATGACGAATACACTCTTTCGCTCAAAAGCAAAATCCAAACTTCCGGATTTTGATAATTCTCCGCCACCTCTGTTGAGATGCATTCTTACATTGGCAACTGTTCTTGTTGGATTGTCTGTTGCAGTTTCAATGATTAAGCCTACACCTTTCATGCACATTGCTTCGTAAGCAATTTCTTCGTAGTTGCTGGTGTCTTTGCCGGCAGAACGCTTAATAGCCGCATCAATACGGTCTTTAGGCATGTTCTGACTTTTAGCATTTGCTATAACAACCCTCAGTTTAGCATTGGTTTCCGGATCTGGTCCGCCAGCCTTAACCGCTATCGCGATCTCTTTGCCATACTTGGTAAACGTTTTTGACATTTTGTCAAAACGTGCAAACATTTTATGTTTTCTCTTTTCAAATATCCTTCCCATACGGTTGTAAAACTCGATGCAAATTTAGAAATTTATTGGAAAGTTTGTAAATTAAATTAAAGGTACTGCTTTTCCCTGCAGTGAATAATCGGTGAAACTTGTAAGTTCACTTCATAAGCCCAATGTTTTCAAGGCTTACAAAAGATGATGATTTAGGTCAATTTGCGTAAATTACCACTCAGCGCCAGGATAAGCTCTCTGGAGGTATTGCATTTCAGCCAATATATATCCGAGATGTTCGCTGTGATAACCTTTTTTGCCGCCTTTCTGCTGATAATCAGAAGATGGAATGCTCAATGTGGCTTCTTCCATAATCTCTTCAACTTTAGCTCTCCACAATGGGGCAATTTTACTCAAATCAGCACCAAAGCCCATCGCTATAGCTTGTGTTTCAGTCTCAGATGGATTGAAAAATTCGCCAGTGTATTCCCATAAATCGTTGACTGCTGTCTGCATTTTGTTTTTGCTGACTTCAGTTCCATCGCCTAATCTGATCATCCATTCGCTACTCCACTTCAAATGATAGGTGCTCTCTTTGATGGTCTTTAAAGCTATTTCTTTAAGTCTGTTGTCTGAACTTTCTGATAATTGCTTGTGTAAATGGTAATGGAAAGTGTCGTAAAAAAACTGTCTGACAATGGTATATGCCCAGTCTGTATTAGGCTGTTCACATAAAAGACTGTTGCGGTATTGAAGTACGTCTCTTAAAAAAGCAACACTGTCTTCAGTGGCATTACCACCTTTGATATCCGCAGCATAATGGTATAAACTGCGTGCTTCTCCTATTAAGTCTAATGCAATGTTGGTAAGTGCAATGTCCTGTTCCAAAACCGGACCATGACCGCACCATTCGGCGCAACGCTGACCCAATATCATGCTGTTGTCAGCCAAATGCAAAATGTAATCTGATAATACGTCTTTTTCCGTCATTACATGTGGTTTAATTCTTCAGGCAAAACGTAAAAAGTCGGGTGTCTGTATACTTTGTCATTCGCTGGGTCAAACAAAGACTCTTGCTCTCCAGGTTCGTTAGCATGCAGATGTTTGCTTTCCACTACCCAAATGCTTACGCCTTCCATACGGCGGGTGTATACATCTCTGGCGTTTTCAATAGCCATTTGGTAGTCGGCAGCGTGTAAACTCCCTACGTGTTTGTGGTTCAAACCCTGTTTTGCTCTTATAAAAACCTCCCATAGAGGCCATTCTGTATTACTCATGTTTATGCTGCTTCTGTACTGCTGTTATTTCTTTTTGATCTTTTTTCTGCGTATGCAATGGCGGCATCACGCACCCAGGCGCCTTTTTCCCAGGCATCTACTCTGGCTTTTAAACGCTGCTTATTGCATGGTCCGTTACCCGCAACGACTTGGTTAAATTCTTCCCAGTTGATGGTGCCAAAGTCATAATGACCAGTGGCCTCGTTCCATTTTAAATCTTTGTCCGGAATAGTTAATCCAAGTATCTCTGCTTGTGATACTGTTACATCAACAAATTTCTGACGGAGTTCGTCGTTTGAAAAACGCTTGATTTTCCATTTCATACTTTGAGCAGAATTCGGAGATTTATCATCGTTTGGTCCGAACATCATAATACTAGGCCACCACCAACGATTTAGAGCATCCTGAGCCATGGCTTTTTGCTCTGGTGTACCATTGCATAAAGTCAACATGATTTCATATCCCTGTCTCTGATGGAAGCTTTCTTCTTTACATACACGTACCATCGCTCTGGCGTAAGGTCCATAACTGGTGCGACATAGAGGAACCTGATTCATAATGGCTGCACCGTCTACCAACCAGCCAATGGCTCCCATGTCAGCCCATGTGAGGGTCGGGTAATTGAAAATACTGCTGTATTTGGCTTTCCCGGTATGCAGTTCCGCCAACATTTCGTCGCGACTCATGCCCAGGGTCTCTGCAGCTGAATACAAATATAGTCCATGCCCGGCTTCGTCTTGAACCTTGGCTAAAAGAGCAACTTTTCTTCTTAGGTTAGGCGCTCTGGTAATCCAGTTGCCCTCTGGTAACATTCCCACGATTTCACTGTGAGCATGCTGAGAAATTTGTCTTAAAAGTGTTTTTCTGTATTTTTCAGGCATCCAATCTCTTGGCTCGATCTTTATTTCCTGATCGATTTTTTCCTGAAATTGTTCTTCTAAATTGATTTCCATGGGTTTGAAGGGGTTGAAATTAATCGTACAAATCTACATATAAACAAAGCATTTTACAAGAAGTTTTGCCATTTTTGAATTTATTAAAAAGATTTATTCGTGGTTTTGAGGGATATAAAAAATGATGGATATCAGTTTTTGCCGTGTTGCTAGTCATTGACCAATTTATGACTTCGCTATAGTTTTGTGATTAAGATATTTAATTACTTAAAACCAACAAAAATATAATGAAACCTAATAAGATAGTTTTTGCAGCCCACGATTTCAGTCCTTCTTCCAGAAACTCTCTTGAAGTTGCTGCAGCCATTGCTCAGAAAACAGGATCTAAATTGTTCATATACCACGTTGTTTCAAGTTCTGTACTTGCAGACTCTGAGACTGTCTATACCTACTCTCCTGATCTGGATATTAAAAAAGCTTCTGCTCTCATGAGAAGAGGTATCACCTATCTCAAAAAGAAATTTTCTGGTGTAGCAGTGGCTTTCGAAGTGGATTATGGTTTTTTAGTCCCAATGATGGCTTCTAAAATTGAAGAACTTAATCCCTGGCTGACCATCTTAGGCGTTAAAAAACGCACTGGTATGGATAAAGTTATTTTTGGTGATACCTGCACAACTTTGATAGGTAAAGTTAAAAGTCCTATGCTCGTTGTACCTCTTAACTATAAATCGTTTAAACTAAATTCTGTTGTTTATGGCTGGGATGGTAAGTCGGCTGAAGTACATCAACTTAATGCGCTCAAAGAAATGATGGGAGATGATGAATCTTATCTAACTGCATTAAATGTTTCTCATTACGATGAACAAGTAGATAAAAACGCTGCTTCTTTTAAATTTGCTCTTAAAAAAATGTTCCCTAATCAACATACAGATCTGAAACAGGTAATGGGACTTGACAAAGAAGTTGAATTTGAAAAAGCGGTTAAGAAAATTAAACCTGATGTGCTGGTGGTATATGCGCACCACTATAATGTCTGGCAGAATATTTTCCATAAGCGCTTTTCAAGATATGCCCTTAAATTCAGTCAGTCTCCAGTATTGGTAGTGGCTTAATAGATAAACGATGGAAATATCTACTCTTACTATAGCTGAACTGAAACCTCAAACTGATAATGCTTGTCTGCATTGTGGTTTGCCATGTGATAGCCATAAAATTACTGAAAATGGAAATAATTTCTGTTGTTCAGGTTGTGCAGCGGTCTATCAGTTGCTCAACGAAAATAACCTGTGCGATTATTACAATGATGGAAAAGGTCTTACACCCGAGGCAACAGATAAAGGTGAATTCGATTATATTAATGAGTCTGGAACTGTTGAGAAATTTATTGCTTTCTCTCAGGGTGATGCCGTTCAGTTTAAATTTATTATCCCGGGGATGCACTGTAATTCCTGCATCTTTTTATTGGAACGACTTGAAAGATTCAATCAAGGCATCCTCTCATCAAGAGTCGATTTTTTTAATAAAGAACTTTTGGTCACTGTCAAAAAACAGGCCGTTAAATTATCTGAAATAATCGCTCTTTTATATCATCTGGGATACAAACCTGATTTAACACTGTCCAATGATGCTGGTGTTAAAAAAACAAAGATTTCTACCAGAGCTATTAAAATAGGTATTG
>JACCDI012071530.1_pt1 | contig 30401 bp, 31 predicted proteins | sample 7442791 | NCBI WGS metagenome assembly JACCDI01 (sample SAMN15323434, study PRJNA562643) | freshwater metagenome | isolation source: river surface water | place: USA:Blue River Watershed | collected 2017-08-15
ACTTGGCGCGCGGCATGTCACCCATGGTGCGCATGTTGTGCGAGCGGTCGGCCAGCTTGATCAGGATGACGCGCACGTCGCGCGCCATCGCCAGCAGCATCTTGCGGAAGGACTCGGCCTGGTTCTCTTCGCGGGTGTTGAACTGCAGCTTGTCCAGCTTGGTCAGGCCGTCCACCAGTTCGGCCACCGGGGCGCCGAAGCGCTCGATCAGCTCGGGCTTGGTGACGCCGCAGTCCTCGATCGCATCATGCAAGAGGGCCGCCATCAGGGCCTGGGCGTCGAGCTTCCACTCGGCGCATTGGGCGGCGACCGCGATCGGGTGGGTGATGTAGGGCTCGCCGCTGGCGCGCATCTGGCCCAGGTGGGCCTCGTCGGCGAAGCGGTAGGCCTGGCGCACCTGCTCGATGTCGCCGGCGTCGAGGTAGTCGAGTTTCGCGGTGAGCGCGGCAAAGCTGGCCGCGGCCGCATTGGCCTCGGCCGGACTGGGCAGGGTGGGCTTGGGCTTGCGCCGTCCCGGGGAGGAGTCGAGCACCGCGCTCATCCCTCAAATGTAGCGCGAGGCGGCGCCATGAAAAAAGCACCGCCGGGGCGGTGCTTTCTGGCGAAGGAGATTCGCGGGGCGATCAGCCCGGAACCTTCTTGAGCATCTCGAGGCCGATCTTGCCGTCGGCGATTTCGCGCAGGGCGGTCACGCCCGGCTTGTTCTTGCTCTCGATCTTGGGGGTGTGACCCTGGCTCAGCATGCGGGCGCGGTAGGTCGCGGCCAGCACCAGCTGGAAGCGGTTGGGGATCTTCTGCAGGCAGTCTTCGACGGTGATGCGGGCCATGGTGCTTCTCCGGTGGCGGGTCAGATGATGTGGAGGGCCGAGAAGGTGTCGGCCCGGGCGCGCCGCTGGGCCGTGAACTTCAGGCGCTGCGCGTGGACGATGGCCTTGAGGTCGAACAAGGCGCGTTCAAATAACTCGTTGATTATAACGAAGTCGAATTCCTGGGCCTGGGCCATCTCCTCGGCGGCGTTCTTGAGGCGCAGTTCGATCACGTCAGGTGCGTCTTCGCCCCGGCGCTCCAGGCGCGAGCGCAGTTCTTCCCAGCTGGGGGGCAGGATGAAGATCAGGACCGCGTTGGCGAAGGACTTCTTGATCTGGAGGGCGCCCTGCCAGTCGATCTCGAGGATGACGTCGCCGCCGCTGGCAATGCGCTCCTCGATCGCCTTCTTGGAGGTGCCGTAGCGGTTGCCGTGCACATGCGCCCACTCGACGAAGGCGCTGCCCAGGATCATGGCGTCGAATTCCTGGGGCGAGACGAAGAAGTACTCGCGGCCGTGCTTTTCCTGGCCGCGCGGGGCCCGGGTGGTGTGGGAGACGGAGGGCTGGAGCTTGGCGTCGAGCTCCATCAGGGCCTTGACCAGGCTGGATTTGCCGGCGCCGGAGGGCGCCGCGACGACGAACAAGTTACCCGGGTAATCCATCGGTGGAGTTTACACGCCGACCTCCACGCGCCGACCCTCACACCCCGATGTAGCGCTCCCAGAGGGACGGGTCGGCCGCCAGGGCCTGCGAGTCGCCCTGCCAGACCGCGCGCCCGCGCTCGATCAGGGTGTGCCGGTCGGCCAGGGGCAGCAGCCGGCGCACGTACTTGTCGATCACCAGGATGGACTGGCCGCGTTCGCGCAGGCGGGCCAGGCAGGCCCAGATGGTCTCGCGCACCAGGGGCGCCAGGCCCTCGGTGGCCTCGTCCAGCACCAGCAGCTGCGGGTTGGTCATGAGCGCGCGGGCAATGGCCACCATCTGCTGCTCGCCCCCCGAGAGCTGGCCGCCGGCATGGCGGCGGCGGCCGGGCAGCTGCGGGAACAGGTCGTAGACCGCGTCCAGCGTCCATTCCGGTCCGCCCGTGGCGCGCCGGCTGGCGAAGGCGAGCAGGTTCTCCTCCACCGTGAGGTTGGGAAAGACCTGCCGGCCCTCGGGCACCAGGGCCAGGCCGCGGCGCGCGATGCGGTCGGGGGACAGCCCGTCGATGCGCTCGCCCTGGAAGCGGATTTCGCCGCCCCGGGGCGCCAGAAGCCCGAACAGGCAGCGCACCGTGCTGCTTTTGCCCATGCCGTTGCGGCCCATGAGGGTGGCGACCTGGCCGGCCTCGAGGTCGAGGTCCAGCCCGAACAGCACCTGGCTGTCGCCGTAGCCGGCCTCGAGGCCGCGGATCTCGAGCAGCGGCTCGCGCGCTGCGGCCCCCGCGTCGGAGGGTGGATGCGGCATCGCCGGGTTCATGGCGCCTCCTCCGGCAACTCGTCGCCCAGGTAGGCGCGGCGCACCTCGGGGTGGGCGCGGATCTCGGCCGGCGTGCCGCTGGCCACCACCCGGCCCGAGACCAGGGTGGAGACGGTGTCGGCGAGGCGGAAGACGGCGTCCATGTCGTGTTCGACCAGCAGCAGGGTGACCTCGCCGCGCAGGGATTCGAGCAGCTCGACGAGGCGGCCCGATTCGTCGGGGCCCATGCCGGCCATCGGCTCGTCCAGCAGCAAGAGGCGCGCGCCGGTGGCCAGGGCCAGCCCGAGCTCCAGCTGCCGCTGCTCCGCGTGCGAGAGCGCCCCGGCTGCCGTGTCCAGGTGGTGGGCCAGGCCGATGCGCGCGGCCAGCGCCTCGGCGCGGGCCCGGCGTTCGCGGTCGGCGCTGCCCCGCGCCCAGGGGTGCCAGGGCCGGGGGGCCTGCGCCTGGAGCGCGAGGGCCAGGTTGTCATGCACCGGCAGGGACCGGAACACGCTGGTGATCTGGAAGGAGCGGGCCAGGCCGGCCCGCACCCGGCGGTGGATCGGCCAGGCGGTGAGGTCCTGGCCGTCGAAGACTATGCGGCCGGCATCGGGCGCGAGCGCGCCCGAGAGCTGGAGGATCAGGGTGGTCTTGCCCGCGCCGTTGGGGCCGATGAGGGCATGGATCTCGCCCTCGGCCACGACGAGGTCGCAGCCGTCGGTGGCGGCCAGGCCGCCAAAGCGCTTGACCAGGCCCTGCACCTGCAGGAGGGGGCGAGGGAGCGGGTGGGTCATCGGGGTCGCCTCTCGCCCAGCGCCGCGAGCCCGCGGGGTGCCAGCAGCACCACCGCGAGCAGGATGGCGCCGAGGAAGAACTGCCAGTGCATGGTGGTGTGGCCGAGGACCTCCTCCAGCAGCAGGAAGACCACCGCGCCCACCACCGGGCCCCACAGGCGGCCCACGCCGCCCAGGATGACCATCACCATCAGCACGCCCGACTGGTGCCACTGCATCAGCGCCGGGCTCACGAAGCTGCCCTGCGCCGCCAGCAGCGCGCCGGCCAGGCCGGCGAGGGCGCCCGCCACCACGAAGGCCGCGAGCTGGTAGCGCCGCACCGGAAAGCCCAGGGCGGCCATGCGCGCCGGGTTCTCCTTCATGGCCTGGAGCGCGTGCCCCAGGCGCGAGTTCACCAGGCGCCAGACCCCCAGCCAGCCCAGGGCGCAGGCGGCCAGGACGACGAAATAGAAGCGGGTGTCGTCGGCCAGGTCGGCCCAGGCGCCGAGCCCTGGCAGGCCCGGACGGCCCGCCAGGTTCATGCCGTCGTCCCCGCCCAGGCTCTTGAGGGAGACCATGAGGAAGTACAGCATCTGGGCGAAGGCCAGCGTGATCATGATGAAGTACACGCCCTGGGTGCGCAGGCTGATCGCGCCGATCACCAGCGCCGCCAGCGCGGCGACCGCCATTGCCACCGGCCAGGCGACCCAGGCGGAGGTAACGCCGGCCTGCATCGTCACTGCCGCCGCATAGGCGCCCAGGCCGATGAAGGCCGCATGGCCGAAGCTCACCATGCCGCCGAAGCCCAGCACCAGGTTGAGGCTGGTGGCGGCCAGGGCGAAGACAAGGACACGGGTGGCCAGGCTGATGTAGAACTCGCCGCCCAGCGCCTGGGCCGCCGCGGGTAGCGCCAGCAAGGCGGCTGCGACGAGCAGGGCCGGCCAGCCGCCGAGGCGGTGGTCCATGGGACTTTGCGCGGGGCGAGCGGGATCAGCCATGCGAGGGGAACAGCCCGCGGGGCTTCCAGAACAGCACCGCCGCCATCAGCAGGTAAATGAGCATGGAGGCTACCGCCGGGCCGGCGTTGTCGGCCGCCTCGCGGCTCAGGAAACGTTCGAAGGCCAGCGGAATCAGCACCCGGCCGGCGGTGTCCACCAGGCCCACCAGCAGGGCGCCGAGCAGCGCGCCGCGGATCGAGCCGATGCCGCCGATCACGATGACCACGAAGGCCAGGATGAGGATGCTCTCGCCCATGCCTACCTGCACCGCCAGCAGCGGTCCGAGCAGCGCCCCGGCCACGCCGCACAGCGCGGCGCCCAGGGCGAAGAGGGCGGTGAACAGGCGGCGCACGTCGGCGCCCATCGCCATCGCCATCTCGCGGTTGGAGGCGCCGGCGCGCACCCGCATGCCCACCCGGGTGCGGGTGATGAGGAGCCACAGGCCCAGGGCCACCGCCAGGCCGACGCCGATGATCAGGAGGCGGTAGGCGGGGTAGGTGAACCCGGGCAGCAGTTCGACTGGGCCGGCCAGGGCTTCGGGCGGCGAGAGCGCGATGGGCTGCGAGCCCCAGACGAAGCGCACCGCCTCGTTGGCCATGAGGAGGAGGGCGAAAGTGCCCAGCACCTGGGAGAGGTGGTCACGGGCGTAGAGGCGGCGCAGGACGGACAGCTCGAGCAGCACGCTGGAGAAGGCCGCGCCCGCCACGCCCCCGGCCACGACGAGAGCGAAGGAGCCCGAGGCAGCCGCGGCGCTGGCGGCCAGGTAGGCCCCCACCATGTACAGCGAGCCGTGGGCCAGGTTGATCATGTCCATGATGCCGAACACCAGCGTCAGGCCGGCGGCCAGCAGGAACAGCATCAGCCCGAACTGCAGGCCGTTGAGGGACTGCTCCAGCAGCAGGATCCCGGTCATGCAAGCGCCTCGCGGGTCAGAGGGCGGGCATCTTGCACTGGCTGGCGTAGGCGTCGCCGTGGGCCTTGAACACCGTGCCGATGGTGCGGTTGGTCACCCGGCCCTGCGGGTTCTTGGTGATCACGCGCAGGTGGTAGTCCTGGATCGGGAACTGGTTGCTGTTGAACTTGAAGGCGCCGCGCACCGACTCGAACTTCGCAGCCGCCAGGGCCTTGCGCACCGCGGCCTTGTCGCCCAAGTTGCCCTTGGTGTCGCGCACCGCGGCGTCGATCAGGCGGGCCGCGTCGTAGCCCTGGGAGGCGTACAGGGACGGCAGGCGCTTGTATTCCTTCTCGAAGTCAGCGACGAAGCGCTTGTTGGCGGCGTTGGGCAGGTCATGCGCCCACTGCGAGGTGTTGAACATGCCCAGCATCGGGTCGCCGACGGCGCTGATCACGTCCTCGTCGCCGGAGAAGCCCGGGCCGAACAGGGTCATGTCCTTGGACAGGCCCGAGCCCACGAACTGCTTGATGAAGTTGATGCCCAGGCCGCCGGGCAGGAAGATGTAGACGGCGTCCGGCTTGGCCGCGCGCAGCTTGGACAGCTCGGCGCCGTAATCGAGCATGTTCAGCGGGGTGTAGCTCTCCATGGCGATCTCGCCCTTGAAGTAGCGCTTGAAGCCGGTGAGGGCGTCCTTGCCCGCGGGGTAGTTGGGGGCGATCAGGGCGACCTTCTTGAAGCCCTTGTCCTGCACCGTCTTGCCCACCGCCTCGTGCTGGTTGTCGTTCTGGTAGGAGACGCTGAAGAAGTAGGGGTTGCACTGCTCGCCGGCGTACTGCGAGGGGCCGGCGTTGGCCGACAGGTAGAAGGTCTTGGCGGCGAAGGTGGGCGCGCCCACGGCCAGCATCACGTTGGAGAACACGATGCCGGTCATGAAGTCGACCTTGTCCCGCTTGACCATGCGGTCGGCCGTCTGGCGGCCCACGTCGGGGTTGGCCTGGTCGTCGGCCACCACCACCTCGGCGGGCAGGCCGCCGAGCTTGCCGCCGTTCTGCTTGACCGCCAGCAGGAAAGCGTCGCGGATGTCCACGCCCAGCGCGGCGCCGGGGCCCGACAGCGTCGACAGCAGGCCGACCTTCACCGAGTCTGCCGCGTGGGCGAAGCTGGCGGCGGCAAGCAGGCCGCAGGCCAGGAGCTGGCGGGCCAGGGGGGTGAAGCGGGATTGGGCGTGGCGGGTCATGGGGCGGGTTCTCCGTCGGGGTTGTCTCGGCAACCCGCCACTTTAGTCGATCTGCCCAGCGTCACTCCCGGAAGCGGGCCTCAGTCACGGCCGTGGCCTTGGCCATGGCGCTTGCCCTCGCCGCGACCTTCACCCCGACCTTCTCCGCGCCCCTCGCCCCGCCCGTCGCGGCCCCGGTCCGGGCCCCGCCATCCGGGCTGGGCCGGCAGGTAGACCTGCTGGTACCAGCTGTCCTGCACGAAGTAGACCGGCTGCCCGCAGGCGTTGTAGCGGTAGCAGTGCTTGGCCCAGTGCTTGGCGTGTCCGGGCGGCACATGCAGGTAGACGGGCGACTGGACGACCGCCACCGGTCTGGGGCGGATCACCACCGGCTGCGGGTAGACGAGAACCGGTTGCGGCACGTTGCCGATGTCGATGCGGCCATAGAGGCCCGGCTGGGCCACGCTGACCGAGACGCCGACGTCGGCGGCGAAGGCGCCGCCCGCGAGGCTGCCGAGCGCGAGGGTCCCGGCCAGGGCCCGCGCACAGGCCAGTGCGGCCCGGTGGCGGCGGGGCGTGAGGGTCTTGCGACAGGTCATGGAAATCTCCCTTCGGCATTCCGGCCGCGACCCGCCCGGGCCACGCGCCATGCCTGGGCTTGATTCTGGGCGTCGCGGATGAGCATTGCCCGCGACAAGGCGCTACAGCTGTATCCAGGTTTTGCCCGGGGCAGCCGCACCGCCTGCGGCCGGAACGGGCCCGGCCAGGGGTGACAATCCGTGCAGGCCGCTTTCCGCTGGCCGCAGACCTGACGCACGCCCACCCACGCCTACCCACGGGAAACGTTCTTGGCAGACCACCCCCTCATCGCCCCCCGGGGCCTGGACGACCTGTTCCTGTACCGCCTCACCCGCCTGATGGCGGTGGCCGGCGCGCCGGTGATCCGGCTGTGCGAAGGCCGGCACGGCATCACCCGGCGGGAGTGGCGGCTGATCGTGGCGCTGGCCATGGAGGGGCCGCGGCTGTCCTCCGAGCTGGCCGACCGGGTGCACCTGGACCGGGGCCGCACCTCCAAGACCGTGTCCCTGCTGGCGGCCAAGGGCCTGGTCACCCGCCAGGTCCGGCCCCATGACCGCCGCCAGGTCGAGGTGGCCCTCACCCCCGCGGGCGACGCCATCTACCGGTCGCTGTTCCCGGAGGTGGCGGATCTGAACCGGAGCCTGCTTTCCGTGCTGGAGGGCGAGGACCTCGCCCGGCTCGACGAGCTCCTGCACCGGCTGCAGGCGCAGGCCGAGGCCCGGCTTTCCCAGGCCGACCTTCCAAAGGCGGACCGCCGCCGCCGCGGCCGGGCCTGACCGGGCGGCGCCGGCCCGGCTCCGGGAAAACCCGGGGAATGATTGATTAGATCAACCATCCCCGCGGCCCGTACGCTCGAGGGATTCTTACGGACGAGCTCCGCCGTCCCCGACTTCCATGCGCCCCAACATCATCTACATCCTCGCCGACGACCTCGGCTTCGCCGACCTCGGCTGCTACGGCGGCCGCGAGGCCGGCTTCGGCCGGGTCTCGCCGCACATCGACGCCCTGGCTGCCGGCGGCCTGCGCCTGACCGAGGGCTATTCCAACTCGCCGGTCTGCTCGCCCACCCGCTTCGCGCACATCACCATGCGCTACCAGTACCGCCTGCGCGGCGGCATGGAAGAACCGATCAACAGCAAGGCCAAGGGCAATCCGCACCTGGGCCTGCCGCCCGAGATCCCGACCCTGCCCTCGCTGCTGCGGGACGCGGGTTACGCCACCGCCCTGGTGGGCAAGTGGCACCTGGGCTACCCGCCCGACTTCGGTCCCCTGCGCTCGGGCTATGACGAGTTCTACGGCATCATGGCCGGGGGCGTGGACTACTTCAGCCACTGCTCGGGCCGGGGCGACCACGACCTGTACCAGGGCGAGGAGGAGCACCGCGAGGTGGGCTACCTCACCGACCTGCTGTCCCGGCGCGCGGTGGACTACGTCGAGCGACAGGCCGCCGCGGCCAAGGCCGGCAAGCCCTTCTTCCTGAGCCTGCACTACACCGCGCCGCACTGGCCCTGGGAGACGCGCGACGACGCCCACCTGGCCGAGGAGGTGAAGGACAACCTGTTCCACCTGCACGGCGGCGACGTCGACACCTACCGCCGCATGATCCACCACATGGACGAGGGCATTGGCTGGATCGTCGAGGCGCTGCGCCGCCAGGGCCTGCTGGAGGACACGCTGATCGTCTTCACCAGCGACAACGGCGGCGAGCGCTTCTCGGACAACTGGCCCCTGGTGGGTGGCAAGATGGACCTGACCGAGGGCGGCATCCGCGTGCCCTGGATCGCGCACTGGCCCCGCGGCATCGCCGCCGGCCAGACCAGCGACCAGCACTGCATGACCATGGACTGGTCGGCGACGATGCTCGAACTCGGCGGCGCCCGGCCCCACCCGGACTGGCCGATCGACGGCGTCTCGCTGGCCCAGGTGCTGCGCGACCCGCAGGCCACCTTCGAGCGGCCGCTGTACTGGCGGATGAACCACCGCAGCCAGCGGGCGCTGCGCCGCGGCGACTGGAAGTACCTGAAGGTCGACGCCCACGAGTACCTGTTCAACGTGAAGGCCGACGCCCGCGAGCGCGCCAACCTGGCTGGCCGCGACCCCGAGCGCCTGGCCCGCATGCGCGCCGACTGGGAAGCCTGGAGCGCCTCGGTGCCGCCGATCCCGGAGGATGCCGGCGTGAGCCTGGGCTATGGCCTGAAGGACATGCCGCAGCGTTGAACACGATTTCCAAGGAGACAAGCATGAGAAAAATCATTTCCTTCGCCCACCTGCTGCCGGCCCTGGGCGCCAGCCTCCTGGCCTTGTCGCTGCCCGCCGCCGCGCAGGCACAGCAATGGCCGGACAAGCCGATCCGCATGGTCGTGCCCCTGCCGCCCGGCGGCCCCAGCGACATCGTGCTGCGCACCCTTTTACCGGTGATGCAGCAGGCGCTCAAGCAGCCGCTGGTGATCGACAACAAGCCCGGCGCCAACGGCAACATCGGCGCCGCTGAAGTGGCCCGCGCCCCCGCCGACGGCTACACCTGGCTGTGGACCACCGACACCACGCTCACCGTGAACCCGCACGTTTACGACAGGATGCCGTTCAAGGTCTCGGACTTCCAGCCGGTGATGCGCGCCACTGCCTTCAGCCAGACCCTGGTGTGCAACCCCCAGGTGGGCGTGAAGACCGTGGCCGAGTTCGTGCGCAAGGCCAAGGCCAAGCCCAATGGCATGACCTATGCCTCGGGCGGCGCCGGTTCGCCCGGCCACCTGGTGACCGAACTTTTCAGCGCCGCCGCCGGCATCGACCTCACGCATGTCCCGTACAAGGGCCCCGCCCCTGCGGTGCAGGACATGCTGGGCGGCCAGGTCGACTGCGGCTTCCTCGCCGGCCCCACCGTGCTGCCGCATGTGCGCGCCGGCAAGCTGGTGGCCCTGGCGGTGTCGGGCGCCAAGCGCTCGCCGGTGCTGCCCGAGGTGCCCACTGTCGCCGAGTCGGGCTACCCGCGCTTTGACGCCAGCTTCTCGCTGGTGCTGCTCGCGCCCAAGGACATGCCGGCCGCGATCGTGCAGAAGATGCGGGCCGAAATGGCCACCGCGCTCAAGCTGCCCGCCACCCTCGACAAGCTCGCCCAGTCGGACCAGTTCCTGGTGGCCGAGTCCCCGGCCGAGACCGCCGCGCGCCTGGCGCAGGACTCGGCCAAGTGGGGCGAGGTGGCCCGCCGGATCAACCTGAAGCTGGAGTGATGCCCCACCGGGCACGGGCGCTCAGCCCCCTTGGCGCAAGCGAAGCCTGCAGGCGTCGACGGCCGCGGTCATCTCCTTGACCGTTGCGCGTCGTATCGGAAATCCGTCGGCGCGGCGTGCGAATTGCCCGGCCTGTTCCAGCATGGCCTCGATGCAGGCCTGGGCCCACTCCGGTCGCAGGTCTGCCTGAGAGGCCAACTGCAGCAAATGCTGCCGGGTGACGGCATCCGCCTCGCCGCAAATGTCCATGTGGTGCTGGCCCCGAGGCCCCTGGCTGAAGGTGAGGTCGAATGCGGGTGCGAGCCGCCAGCGCCGGTCACGACCGAGCCGCCAGGCGAGGTTCTTCGGGTGGTCGTCCCGGTTGTGGAACAGGACGTTGAACACCGCTCGCGCAAAAGCCTTTTCCACTTCGCGCTCGTCGCGCGTCAGGAGCCGGGTCGCGCGCAGGAAGGCGGTGTAGTCCGCACTGCCAGGCAGACGGAAGTCCACCTGCAGCAGCGCGGCCAGGCTGTGCACCGGCACACGCAGGCCCGCCTCGCGGTCGAAGCGCGCCACCCCGAAGGCCGCCAGGCGCGGACCCAGGTCGAAGCAGCGGCTCTCGGGCATCTCCAGCCCGCAGGCGCGCGCCAGCTCGGCGTACAGGGCCTCGATGGCGCAGACCTCCTTGTGTTCTCCCTGGCCAGGAAACTTCACCAGCCAGGGCACGCCAGGCGCATCCGCTCGGGTGCCGAGCTGGCCGCTTGCCGCGTCCCATTGCACCAGCGCCTTGGGCCTGGCCCCTTGCGGCGAGCCGCCCATGAGTGCGAGTTCGCGCAGGGCCGCACCCGCTTCGCCGGCCAACGCACGGGCACTCTCGCGGGCCAGATCGGGGAGTGACCAGTCGGGTTCGCCGGCCGCAGACTCGCTCGCCGGCACGAAGCGCAAGGCGCCCATGGCCCGGTCGCCGATGAACGCGAGCCGGTCCAGCGGGCCCGGGTGACGCAGCCCTTGTTTTCGGAACAGGCGGTCCATCAGCAGCAGGCCCCAGCCATCGGGCAGGCTGTCGGCAATCAGGCCGGGCAGGTGATGCGCATGCGCGGGCATGTCCCCATAGGCAGGGGCTCGCAGCTTCAGGTGCAGGGGCGACAACTCCAGCCCCTGGGCCAGGGCCTCGGGGGCGTACTCGAACAGCAGCTTCCCGTTGGCGTCGGCCAATCGGCCCAGGGGCCAGTCTTCTCCCCAGCCGCAGTAGTGGACATCGAGGCGCCTCATGGCCGGTGCCTCCGAGGTGCCCGCTGTCGCTGGCGTGTGGCAAAGGCCTGTTCCATCTGGGCGATGGACTGTTCCTGGAGGACGAGCAGGTCGTCCAGCTCGGAGACGCGCCCCAGCGCCTGCATGGCACGCACCAGTGTCTCCAGCGACGACTGGCCACTGCTTTCCAGCTTGCGCAGCGCACCCAGCGACAGCCCCGCCATCTGGGCCAACTCGCTTTGAGGCAAGCCCTGCGCCAGTCGCTGGACGCGCACGCGCTGTCCCAGCGCGAGGAGGATCTCCGGGGTGGATGCGAGTTGAAATGCCATTTATATGGCGATTATCTCAAATAAATTCCATTAAATGCCATTTTTGTGGTTTTTAAGTGCCTGCCTGCCCGTGTGTCTCCGGCTGCCCGCGGGGCCTCACTCGATGTTCTGCACCTGCTCGCGCATCTGCTCGATCAGGACCTTCATGTCCACGCTGATGCGGGTCAGCTCCAGCGCCTGCGACTTGGAGCCCAGGGTGTTGGCCTCGCGGTGCAGCTCCTGGATCAGGAAGTCCAGGCGCTTGCCCGCTTCGCCGCCCTTGGAGAGGAGCCGCTCGATCTCGTCGAGGTGGGCGGCCAGGCGGGTCAGTTCTTCCGCCACGTCGATGCGGATCGCGAAGGCGGTGGCCTCGGCGAGCGCCCGGTCCTGCGCGGTCTGCGCCGTGGGCGCGCTGGCCGCCTGTGCGCCCAGGCCCAGCGCTTCATTCCAGCGCTCGAGGAAGCGCGCGCGCTGCTGCTCCACCAGCTGAGGCACCATGGGCTTGGCCTGTTCGGCCAGGGCGCGGAGTTGTTTCAGGTGGCCCCTCAGCATGGCCACCAGGCGCTCGCCCTCGCGGGCGCGGGCCTTCATCAGGCCGTCCAGGGCCTCGGTGGCCAGGGCCAGCACCTGGGCGGCCTCGACCGCGCCGCCCCCCGACTCGCCGCCGGCCAGGCGCATCACGTCGGCCACGCCCAGGGGCCGGGCCTGGGGCAGCCAGGCCAGTACCTGCTCCTGCGCCGCGCCCAGGCGCTGCAGCAGCGCCGGCGAGGGCGAGGCCAGGCCGGCGCCGGCCGGGGCTTCCACCCCGCCGCGCAGTTCGACCTTGCCGCGCTTGAGGCGCGACTGCAGCAGCTCGCGCAGGGCGGGCTCGTGCTGGCGCAGGTCCTCGGAGAGGCGGAAGGACAGGTCGAGGAAGCGGCTGTTGACGCTGCGGATTTCCACGCCCAGGCGGGGCGCGGGTACCTCGCCGGGGGCGGCGCCGGCGGCCTGGGCGGTGGCGTAGCCGGTCATGCTGTAAATGGGCATCGGGAACTTTGGTGTGAGGGGCGGGGAAATTATGGCCCAGGGGCCCCCGGCGAGCCCTTCGGATCCCGCCCGAGACCCCGCCGTTCCGGCGCCGGCCGGGCGGCCTGCCGCACAGGCCCTAACATCGGGGCATGACTGTCTTCCAACGACCCGGCGCGCGCGCCGCCGACCAGCTGCGCCCGGTGCGCATCACCCGTGGCTTCACCCTCCATGCCGAGGGCTCCGTCCTGATCGAATTCGGCCAGACCCGCGTGCTGTGCACCGCCTCGGTCGAGGACCGCGTGCCGCCGCACAAGCGCGGCTCCGGCGAGGGCTGGGTGACCGCCGAATACGGCATGCTGCCCCGCGCCACCCACACCCGCGGCGACCGCGAGGCCGCGCGCGGCAAGCAAAGCGGCCGCACCCAGGAGATCCAGCGCCTGATCGGCCGCTCGCTGCGGGCGGTGTTCGATCTCAAGGCCCTGGGCGAGCGCACCCTCACCCTGGACTGCGACGTGCTGCAGGCCGACGGCGGCACCCGCACTGCCGCCATCACCGGCGCCTTCGTCGCCGCGCAGGACGCAGTGAACAGCCTCATCGCCAAGGGCAAGCTCGCCGCCTCGCCGATCACCGGCCCGGTGGCCGCGATCTCGGTGGGCATCGTCGAAGGCACGCCGCTCCTGGACCTGGAGTACGTCGAGGACGTGGCCTGCGACACCGACATGAACGTCGTCATGACCGGCGCCGGCCACTTCGTCGAGGTGCAGGGCACGGCGGAAGGCGTGGCCTTCACCCGCGCCGAGATGGACCGCCTGCTGCAGCTGGCCGAGAAGGGCATCGGCGAGCTGGTGCAGCTGCAGGCCGCCGCGCTGAAGCAGCCGCTGCCGGCCACGCCTGCCGGCATGGGGGCCTGAATGAGCGCTGGCTCTCCTGCCAACACCTCGGCGGTCAATGCCTCGGGGGTCAACACGTCGGTCTCCGCCGGCGCCCTGCTGGGGGGCGGCCGCCTGGTGCTGGCCTCCAACAACAAGGGCAAGCTCGTCGAGCTGCAGGCCCTGTTCCAGCCGCTCGGGCTCGCGCTGGTGCGCCAGGCCGACCTGGGCGTGGGCGAGGCCGAGGAGCCGTTTCGCACCTTCGTCGAGAACGCCCTGGCCAAGGCCCGCCACGCGTCCCGGGCCACCGGCCTGCCGGCCCTGGCCGACGACGCCGGCCTGTGCGTGGACGCCTTCGGCGGCCTTCCCGGCGTGGACACCGCCTTCTACGCCATGCAATTCGGCTACCCCAAGGGCGATGACCACAATGTCACCGCCCTGCTGCAGCAGATGGAGGGCATCAGCAACCGGCGCGCCGCGCTGGTCAGCACCCTGGTGGCCCTGCGCAGCGCCGATGACCCCGAGCCGCTGATCGCGGTGGGCCGGGCGGCGGGCGAGATCACCCGCGCGCCGGTGGGCGAGCAGGGCTTCGGCTTCGACCCGGTGATGTTCCTGCCCCAGTTCGGCTGCACCTTCGCGCAGCTCGATCCGGCGGTGAAGAATGCCCACAGCCACCGCGGCCAGGCGGCGCGCCAGATGGCGCAGCTGATGCGGGAGCGCTGGCTCTGAGGCCATCGCTCCACGTGCGATATCTGTCATGAAGGACCTCGCGCACTACATGCGCCCCGGCACCCTGCAGCTGGGGGCGCCGCCGCCGCTGTCGCTGTACGTGCACCTGCCATGGTGCATCCGCAAGTGCCCCTACTGCGACTTCAACTCGCACGAGATGAAGCCGGGCGAGCTGCCCGAGCAGGCCTACCTCGACGCCCTGGTCGCCGACCTGGAGCAGTCCCTGCCCCTGGTCTGGGGCCGCAGCGTGCACAGCATCTTCATCGGCGGCGGCACGCCCAGCCTGTTCTCGCCGGCCGGCATCGACCGGCTGCTGGCCGACATCCGCGCCCGGCTGCGCCTCGCGCCCGACTGCGAGATCACCCTCGAGGCCAACCCGGGCACCTTCGAGAAGGACCGCTTCCGCGCCTTCCGCGCCGCCGGCGTGACCCGCCTGTCGGTGGGCGTGCAAAGCTTCAACGACGCGCACCTCAAGGCCGTGGGACGGGTGCATGACCGCGCCCAGGCCATCGCCGCCTGCGAGGAGGCCGCCAGCGCGTTCGAGACCTTCAACCTCGACCTGATGTACGCGCTGCCGGGGCAGACCCTGGCGCAGCTCGATGAAGACCTGAGCCAGGCCCTGGCGCTTTCGCCGCCGCACCTGTCGGTCTACCACCTCACGCTGGAACCCAACACCTACTTCGCCAAGTACCCGCCGGTGGTGCCGAGCGACGACGAGGCCTTCGCCATGCTCGATCGCATCACCGAGCGCACGGGCGCGGCGGGAATGTCGCGCTACGAGATCTCGGCCTATGCGCGGGACGGCCACCGCTGCTGGCACAACACCAACTACTGGGAATTCGGCGACTACCTCGGCATCGGCGCGGGCGCGCACGGCAAGCTGTCCTTCGCGCACCGGGTGCTGCGCCAGGTGCGTTACCGCGACCCGGCCCGCTACATGGCGCAGGCCCTGGCCGGCGATGCGGTGGCGCAGGAAGAAGAGGTCAGGCGCTCCGACCTGCCCTTCGAATACATGCTCAATGCGCTGCGGCTGAAGGACGGCTTCGCGCTGCAGGACTTCAGCGCCCGCACCGGGCTGCCGCTCTCGGCGATCGAGCCGGGGCTGAAGGAGGCCGAGGCCAAGGGCCTGATCGAGCGCGAGGCGGGCCGGGCGCGCCCGAGCGCCCGCGGGTTTGATTTCCTCAGTGACCTGCAGTCGCTGTTCCTGGCCGACTGAGGTGGGCCGACCGGAGTCCGCCCATCGAACCTTCCCATTGAGCTTGCCCGTTTGGGCTTGACCATTTGAGTCCCCGACCCCCGAACTGAACTGTGTCCGCCATGTCTCCTGCCGCCGCGACTCCGCCCCTGCTCGCCCTCGCCGAGGGCGTGGCGACCATCACCCTCAATCGCCCCGCGCACCGCAACCGCCTGCAGGACGAAGACCTGCACACCCTGCTTGCGCACTTCGAGCGCATCGAGGCCGACGCCCGCCTGCGCGTCGTCGTGCTGCGCGCCAACACCGAGGGCCAGCCCAAGCCGGTGTTCTGCGCCGGCTATGACCTGGGCGGCTTCGATGAGCCGGGCAAGGACGCCAGCCTGTTCGAGCAGGTGACCGATGCCTACGCGGCGCTCTCGCCGGTGACAGTGTGCGCGCTCAATGGCAGCGTGTACGGCGGCGCGACGGACCTCTTCATCTCCAGCGACCTGCGCCTGGCACTGGAGGGCGTGGAGCTGCGCATGCCGGCCACCGCCCTGGGCCTGCACTACTACGCCAACGGTCTGGAGCGTTACGTCACCCGCATGGGCGTGGCCTTCACCGAGCGGGCCTTCCTCACCGGCCGGCCCTTCAGCGCGCAGCGCCTGTGGGACACCGGCTGCCTGGAGGCGCTGCTGCCGGCGACCGACTTCGACGCCGGTCTGGCGGACCTGGTGAAGGACATCGCGGCGCTCGCGCCGCTGGCGCTGCGAGCCACCAAACAGTCCATCCGTGAACTTGCGGGGGGCGGCCATGAACTCGAGCGGATTCGCGCGCGGGAGCGCATGACGCTGGCGAGCGAGGACTTCGCGGAAGGACGCAAGGCCTTCGCCGAGCGGCGGGCACCGAAGTTCAGCGGGCGTTGAGCCTGGTGTCGAGCCTTGATGCAAGGGCTCAAGCGAAATAGAGGGTCTTGAGCGTGGTGTGCTCCCGCAGGAAGGCCCAATGCCTGCTCTCGCCAAATTCGAAATGCGACTGCACCACGCCGGCCAGCATGTCGGTGAATTGCAGGTTGAGGCAATGCTGACTGTCCCGCGGCAGGGTTTCGAGCCGGGTACGGCTGCCGGCACCGAACCAGAGCTCGGTCTGCAGGTAGTCGTGCAGGCTGTTCCCGCTTTCGACCTTGATGGAGCGCGGGTCCGGAATGAAGGTCACGCGCTCATGCTGCGCCATCGCGTCCAGCAGCAGTAGCTTGACCATGTAGTTGTAAAGCTTGTTCGCATCCTGCCGAATGTACGGCATCACCTGCCGCTTGTCCGCGACGATGGCCCGCAAGGAAATGCCGGGGCATCCCTGGGCCAGCTTGGCTGCACACCGCGCGAATTCAGAACGGGCCTGGGGCGACATGTGCGCCCATTTCTTTTCCGAATCGGAGCGCCAGTGGCGGTGCTTGTAGATGTTGCGGAGCATCCGCTCCGGCTTGTGGTCGGCTTCGGGCGGGAGCAGGCACGCGGCGATGACCAGATAGCGACTCGAACCACCTTGGGTATAGGGAAGCTCGAGACGCCACCCGGTGTCGCCGCTTTCATCGAGGTAGATGTGAAGCGCAGATCCCAAGAAAAATGGCTCCGGAGTCGGAGCCATGGAAGGTGGCAGCCCCTGGGGCCGACGCGCTTACAGCGCGCTTAGGATGCCTGTGTGGGCGTCCCGGCGGGTCCAGGATTTACCTGCCTCGCGGACATTGTATGGTTGGACCGTACTTCCCTACAAGCTGTGCAGGGCAACTGCTCAATCCTTTTGCGCGAGTTCAAAGCGCATGCAAATGCCCGTCGCGGTCTCCACCGGATCAGCAAACCGCGCGAGCGGCCGCATCCACAGCAGGTCGGCCTTGGGCCGGCCGTCCTCGCCCAGGGGGCGGTACAGGACGCCGGTCTCCAGCGTCGCTTCGATCAGGCAGTAGCCCGCCACTTCGTAAAGGCCTCCCTTGTAGTGACGCAGGCGCGCGCCGAGGGGCCAGGGTCGTTCGAGAGCGGGCAGGTCGTCTTGCATGGTGTGCGGGTCAGGCGGAGTCGGAGGGTTGGCGTATCGGGGGCAGTATCGCGCAGGGCGGGACAGCTCCCCGGTCACTCTAAGATGGCGCCGTGCCGCACTTCACCGAACCCACCACGCATTACTGGCAGCAGCTGCTGCCGCCCGAGGCCGCGCCCCGCGAGGATGCCGGCCCCTGGCAATACGGCTACCCGGCCCGCCTGCCCGACGGCCGCATCCTCCGGCTCCCGATTCGTCCGCTGGCCTCCGAGCCTCGCCATGCGGTGGCTTCCCTGCTGGTGAACCACGCCTCGATGGAGGTGGTGCACACGCTCGCGCGCATGCTGGGCGAAGCGCTCGCGCCCCTGGCGCCCGAACTGGTGGTGGGCCTGCCCACCCTGGGCCTGTCGCTGGCCCCGGGCGTGGCCGAGACCCTGGGCCACCGCCGCTACGTGCCCCTGGGGTACTCGCGCAAGTTCTGGTACGAGGAGCCGCTGTCGGCGGCGGTGCACTCCATCACCTCGCCCACGCCGGGCAAGCGGGTCTACCTCGACCCGCACCTGCTGCCGCTGCTGCAAGGCCAGCGCGTCGCCCTGGTGGATGATGCGCTGTCGACCGGCACCACCATGGCCGCGGCCTGGGACCTGCTGGAAGGTTTGGGCGTGCAGGTGGTGGGCTGCGGCGTGGCCATGCTGCAGGGCGAGCGCTGGCGTGAGCGCCTGGGGCCGATGCGGGCTCCGAAGGTGGTGGGCGTGCTGCGCAGCCCGCTGTTGCAGGCGGTGTCCGAAGGCTGGGCGCTCCGCGACTGAGCCCTGCGCGCGCCCAAGTCCTGCCCGCACTGCGCGGCATGCTTCCTGGCGCACCTGGGGTGGGTGCAGGGCCGTATCAGGACCGGCTCAGACCTGGTGCTGTGTGCGCAGGTGATCGAACGCTGCGCCGAAATCTTGCCGCCACTGGCGGCGCTGGCCCGCGTCCATCCAGGCGCCGTCCAGGCCGTTCATCATGAAGCCGCGCAGGTCGTCGACCCCGAAGCCGAAGTCCTTCACCATCATGTGCCAGGCACCGGTGGGCGTGACCTTGTGCAGGGTCGGGTCGTCGGTGTTGGGGTGGATGCGCAGGCCCAGGCCCGGCATGCGCCGGATCGGGTGGTCGATGGCCCAGCGCTCCTTGGGCAGGGTGCGCAGATAGTAGGAATTGGTCGGCACCACGGTGAACACGATGCCGCGCTCGGCACAGCGGGCGACGAATTCGGCTGCGTCCTCCGCTTCAGGCTCAGGCGCGGCGGTGACGGTGTAGCCGTGGTCGATGCGGTCCACCTGCAGCAGGTCGACCGCGGTCTTCACGTTGGTCCAGGGCATGCCGAACTCGCCGGCGTGAGCCGTGGTCTTGAGGCCGGCCCGGCGCGCGTCGGCATAGGCCTGCGCGAAGAGCTCGGGCGGATGGTCCACCTCGTTGTAGTCGATGCCGATGCCCAGCACCTCCTCGCGCCGGTGCGCCGTCACCCATTCGACCATCTCCACCGCGGCCTGCGGCGGCGCCTGCCGGTCGATGGCGGCGATGAGCCAGCCCTGGATGCCGAAGTCGGCGCGCGCGTCATGGATGGCCCGGACGATGGCGTCCAGCGCGCGCGGGTAGGCGATGCCCGACTCCTGCGCGGTGCCGGTGGGGTTCCAGAAGAACTCGGCGTGACGGACGTTGTGGGCCGCGGCGTCCTGCAGGTACTCGTACACCAGGCGGTGCAGGTCGTCGGGCTGGGTGATCAGGAAGGCGTCGAGCGCGCGCAGCGCCTTGAGCACGCCCACCGGCTTTTCGCCGCGCACATAGAAGGCGCGGGCCTCGTCTTCGCTCAGCGGCGCAGCGCCGCCGGCCTTCACCGCGGCGCGCCGGGTCCACTCCATGAAGGTCGCTTCGCGCACGGTCCCAAGCAAGTGGCAATGGATTTCCACCTTGGGCATGGCGTGCAAAAAGCGCAGCAAGGGGGTGTTGAATTCAGAGGGGGCCGGGGTAGCCGGCGAAGCAGTCGTGGGCATGTCTGCATGCTACATTGACCCGCATGCTCCTCGTCTTCGGCTCCATCAACCTCGACATCGCCTTCAGCGCCGAGCGCCTGCCCCTGGCCGGTGAAACGGTGATGGGTTCCGGCTACCTCGTGTCGCCCGGCGGCAAGGGCGGCAACCAGGCCCATGCGGCCCGACTCTTCGGCGCGCCGGTCACCCTGGCCGCCGCCGTCGGCCGCGACGCCTTTGCCGAGCCCGCCCTGGCCCGCCTGGCCGCCGCCGGCGTCGACCTGGCGCAGGTGCAATGGCTCGAGGCGCCCACCGGCTGCGCCGGCATCGTGGTCGATGCCCAGGGCGAGAACCAGATCGTCGTCGCGCCCGGCGCCAACCTCGCGCTGCGCAGCGACCTGGTGAGCGACGCCACGCTGGCCCAGGCCCACACCGTGCTGCTGCAGATGGAGACCGACCCGGCCCAGAACGCCGCGCTGCTGGGCCGCGCCCGCGCCGCCGGCTGCCAGACCATGTTGAACAACGCGCCGGCCCGGCGTGTCGCGCCCGAGGTGCTGGAACTGCTCGACGTGCTGGTGGTCAACGAGACCGAGCTGGCGGCCACCGCCCTGGGCGCCGGCATCGCGGCCGAGGGCGAGCGCGCGCAGGTCGAGGCGCTCGCGTCCCGGTTCAACCTGGTGGTGGTGCTGACCCTGGGCGCCAGGGGCGCGCTGGCCTTCGCCAGCGGGCAGTTGCACGAGGTGCCGAGCTTCGCGGTCGACGTGGTCGACACCACCGGTGCCGGCGACACTTTCACCGGCGTGCTGGCGGCGGCGCGCATCGAGGGGCAGGGCTGGACGCAGGCCTTGCGCACCGCGTCGGCGGCGGCGGCCCTGGCCTGCACCCGGGCGGGTGCGCAGGTGGCACAGCCCACGCGGGCCCAGGTGGACGCGCGGCTGGCGGGTTCGCGTTGAGTCAGGCGCAAGAGCGCTGAGGCGCGTTGCGCGGCGCGGGGCTTCGGCGACCGGTCGCCCGTTCAGGTGCAGGATCGAAGGACCTGGCTGGAGGGCCGCAGAGACTCAGCGCGCTGCGCGTGCCAGCGCGTCAAACACCACGGCGCGCAGTTTTTCTTCGTCGGCCACGCTGGCGATCCGGGCATTCGCCGCCGCCTTGCGCGGCACCCGCCACTCGATCACCGTCATGCCGCGGGTGAGCGTGCCATCCAACTCCATCGCCAGGTGGCCCTCGCGCCACTGCATGCCCCCGGGGCAGACCAGGGCGGCGGCGGCCGTGGGGTCGTAGAGCGCCATCGGCCTGCTGCCGTCGGGACTGGCGATGCGCACATAGCCCAGGAGCAGGTCGGCGAGCAGCTGCGCACGATCGGTGCCCAGGGCGCGCAGCCCCTCGGCGTCCTGCGCATGGGCCCGCACCTGGCGGCAGGCGTCCAGGCCCACCATCTCGAGACGGATGCCCGCATCGATGACGCGCTGCACCGACTCCGGGTCCACCGCGGCGTTGAATTCGGCGGCGGCGGTGTGGTTGCCGGGGCCGGCGCTGCCTCCCATCCAGACCAGGCGGCCGATGCGCGCCGCGAGCTCGGGCCGGGCCATGAGCAGGGTGGCGATGTTGGTCAACGGGCCCAGGGCCAGCACGATGGCCGGCGCAGAGGACGCCTCCAGCCAGCGCGCCAGCGCGCCCACCGCATCCCGCGAGGCCAGCGCCGTGCCGGCTGGCGCAGGCGGCAGCTGCCGGCCGGCGGAGGCCATGGCGTCGTCGCCCAGCACGTACTGCGCGGTCACCAGCTCGCAGGCCAGGGGCCGGGCGCAGCCCGCGTGGACCGGAAACCGCCAGCCGAAGCCGGCGGCGCTGCGCAGCGCGTTGTCCACCACCACCGGCAGCGGCGCGTTGCCAGCGACGAGCGAGAGGCCCTCGACGGACCAGCCCGCGTCCTGGTCGACCACCAGCACCGCGGCCAGGTCGTCGAAGCCCATGTCGGTGTCGATCCAGACCGGGGTGCGCGTGGCGGGGCGGGTCATGACGGGTCTCCTGCCGGTCGGGGCCGGCGTGTCGTGGCGTTGCGGAGCGGGCCGGCGGCCCTCAGGCCGTCAGCGGCCGGCTCGGGTCGGGAATTGGCGTGGCCGCCAGCAGCTGGCGGGTGTAGTCGTGGCGAGGCGACTGCAGCACCTCGTCGACCGTGCCCGATTCGACCACCTTCCCCTGCAGCATCACGATCACGCGGTCGGCCAGGGCCCGCACCACGCCCAGGTCGTGGGTGATGAACAGGTAGGAGAGGCGCTCGCGTTCGCGCAGGTCGGCCATGAGCCGCAGGATCTGCGCCCGCACCGACACGTCCAGCGCGGACACCGGTTCGTCGGCGACGATGAGGGCCGGCCTGGAGGCGAGCGCGCGGGCAATGCCCACCCGCTGGCGCTGGCCGCCCGAAAGCTCATTGGGCAGGCGGTCGCGGAAGTGCGTGGCGGGCAGGCCCACCGCGTCCAGCAGCCGGTCGACCTCGGCGGCGGCCTCGGCCGCGTCCAGGCCCCGGTTGTGCCGCAGGGGCAGGGCGACGCTCTGGCCGATGCTGTGGCGCGGGTTGAGCGAGCCGCCTGTGTCCTGGAACACCACCTGCACGTCGCGGCGGAAGCGCCGCCAGGCCTCGCCCTGCAGGCCGGCGATGTCCTCGCCCTGGTAGCGGACGCTGCCTTCGGTGGGGGCCAGCAGGCCCAGCATCATCCGGCCCAGCGTGGTCTTGCCGCTGCCGGACTCGCCGACCACCGCCACCACTTCACCGGGGTGAATGGCCAGAGAGACGCCGTCCACCGCTGCCTGCAGCTGCGGGCGGCGCAGGAAGCCGCCGGTGCCGCGCAGGGGGAAGCGTCGCACGAGGTCGCGTGCTTCCAGCAGCGGGACGGAGGTGCCCACGCGTGCAGAGGCCTCGGAATTCATCGGGGCGTTCATGCGGCCACCTCCCCTGCGGCGTCCCACGCCTGCAGGATGCGCGCGTCCTGCGCGAAATGGCAGCGGCTGGCGCCACCCGCGACGTCCTGCAGCAGCGGCGCCTGGGCGTCGCAGCGGCCGGCCTGCGCCTGGGGGCAGCGCGGATGGAAGCGGCAGCCCGGGGGCCACTGGCCCGCGATCGGCACGCCGCCGGGGATCGAGAACAGCGCCTCGCGTCGGGCGCTGCCGCCCAGGACGCTTCGCAGCAGGCCCTGGGTGTAGGGATGGCGCGGCGCCGCGAACAGCGGGCCGACGTCGCCGCGCTCGACCAGCTCGCCGGCGTACATCACGTTCACCCGCTGGCAGGTCTGGGCGACCACGCCCAGGTCGTGGGTGATGAGGAGCACGCCCAGTTGCAGCTCCTCGCGCAGGCGCACCAGAAGCTTCAGGATGTCGGCCTGCACCGTCACGTCCAGCGCAGTGGTGGGCTCGTCGGCGATCAGGAGCGCCGGCTCCATCGCCAGGGCGGCGGCGATGAGAATGCGCTGGCGCTGGCCGCCGGAAAGCTCGTGCGGGTACTTGGCTGCGGTCTGTGCGGGCTGGGGCAGCTCCATCTGCTCGATCAGCTCCAGGACGCGGGCCTGCACGCCGTCCTTGCGGCCATGGGCCACCAGGGCCTGGGCGATCTGCTTGCCCACCGGCATCAGCGGGTCGAGGAAGCTGGACGGGTCCTGGAACACCATGCCCACACGGGCGCCGCGCACCGCGCGCAGCTCAGAGGGCGAGAGCGCGGCCAGGTTGCGGCCTTCCAGCCAGACCTCGCCGCCGGCCAGGCGCAGCTGCGGGGTGGGGAAGAGGTTCATCACCGCGCAGGCGGTCATGGTCTTGCCCGAGCCGGACTCGCCCACCAGGGCCACCGCCTCGCCGCGGCGCACGGTGAAGGACACGTCGTGGACCAGGCGGGTGGTGCCGCGGGTGCCCTGCACGTCGACGCAGAGGCCGCGCACGTCCAGCAGCAGGTCCTGGTCCTGCGGCGCCTTCATGGGAGCATTCATCGGGACGTTCATGGCCGGCCCTCCCCGCGCGGGTTCAGCGCGTCGTTGAGCGCATCGCCCAGCATGTTGAAGGCGAGCACGGTGAGCGCAATGGCCAGGCCCGGGAAGGCCGACATCCACCAGGCGCTGCGCAGGAACTGCTGCGCGTCATTGAGCATGCCGCCCCAGGAGATGGCGTTGGGGTCGCCCAGGCCGAAGAAACTGAGCGACGCCTCGATCAGGATGGCCGAGGCGATGTCCAGCGAGCCGAGCACGATGATGGGCGCGGCCACATTGGGCAGGATCTCGCCGGCGATGATGGCCCGGTGAGGCAGCCCGGCCACCCGCGCCGCGTCGACGAAGGGCGCCTGCTTGAGGCTGGCCACCGTGGCCCGCACCACCCGCGCCATCTGCGGCCAGGCCAGCAGGCCGATCACCAGAATCAGCTTGCCGGTGCTGGCGCCAAAGAGGGCGATGACGATCAGGGCCAGCACGAAGCGCGGCAGGGTCTGGAAGAACTCCGCGACGCGCATCAGCACCGCGTCGAGCCAGCCGCCGAAGTAGCCGGCCAGCGCGCCCACGGTCACGCCCAGGCTCACCGCCAGCGCGGAGGAGGCGATGCCCACCAGCAGCGAGACCCGGGTGCCGTGGACCACGCGGGACCAGATGTCGCGGCCCAGGTCGTCGGTGCCGAGCCAGTAGCCCGGCGAGAGCGGGGGCAGCAGGGCGTCGTTGCCCCCGGCCATCGGGTCATGGGTGGCGACCCAGGGCGCCAGCAGGGCGGCCAGGACCATGAACCCCAGCAGCGCGAGCGCCGCCCGGGTGGAGGCGCGCTGCAGCAGGCGCCGGCGCAGCCGGGCGCCGCGGCTTTCGCGCACCTGCGTCACGGCCGCCAGCATGGCGTCCCCGGCGCGGGCCGCAGAGGCGGGGGAGGGAGAGGAAGTCATTCGCGGGGGGCTCTCAGTGCCGCTCGATGCGCGGGTCGATGAAGCGGTGCACGATGTCGGTGACCAGGTTGGCCATGACGACGGTGGCGGACACCATCAGCAGAATGGCCAGCATGACCGGGTAGTCGCGCTTGGAGATCGACTCGTACAGTAGCCGGCCGATGCCGGGCCAGGCGAACACCGCTTCGATCAGCGCCGAGCCTGCCAGCACGAAGCCGATGTTGTAGCCAATGACGGTGATCACCGGCGCCGCGGCGTTGCGCAGCGCATGCACCGCCATCACCGTCCATTCGCTGGCGCCGCGGGCGCGGGCGGCCATGATGTAGTCGGCGCTCATCACCTCCAGCATCGCCGCGCGGGTGATGCGGGTGATGAGGGTGAGGTAGCGGAAGGACAGGGCGAAGGCCGGCAGCAGCAGGTAGCGCAGGCGTTCCAGCGTGCCCTCCCAGCCCTCGGGCAGGCCGCGGATCGGCTCCGCGCCCTGGGAAGGCAGCCAGCCCAGGCCGATGGCGAAGGTCAGAATGAGCAACTGCCCCAGCCAGAAGTCGGGCACCGAATAACCCAGTGAGGCGCCGGCCTGCACGCCGCCGTCGAGCCAGCGCTGGCCCCTGGACCGCGAGGCGATGGCCGCCGCCACGCCCAGGGTCACGCCGCCCACGCTGGCCAGGCCCAGGGCGGAGAGGGTCAGGGTGAGGGTGGCGCCCAGGCGCTCGAGGATCAGGCTGGCCACCGGCTGCTGCGCGGCGAAGGAGAAGCCGAAGTCGCCCTGGAGCACCTTGCCCAGGTAGTTCCACAGCTGGATCCAGACCGGCTGGTCCAGCCCGTACTCGCGGCGCATCTGCGCCAGGTATTCCGGGGGCGCGGGGAAGTCGCCGACCAGCAGCACCAGCGGGTCGCCGGGGGTGAAGGCGATCAGCAGGAAGTTGAGGACGACGACGGCCAGCAGCAGCGGCAGCGCCGCCAGCAGCCGGCGCAGGATGAAGGCGGGCATCGGCGCTTCAGCCGACGCGGCGCACCGCGGCCCACTGGTCGCGGCCGTCCAGCGCCGGGAACACGCCCTGCAGCTTGCGGCTGGCGGTGTCCACGGTTTCCTCGTCGAACAGCACCAGGGACGGCAGGTCCTCGTTGAGGATCGCCTGCAGCTCCTTGTACAGGCGCGCGCGCACCGCCCGGTCCGGGTTGGTGGCGGCCTGCTGCAGCAGGTCGTCGACCTTGGGGTTGCTGTAGCCCGAGGCGTTGGTGTTGGCCGCGGTGGTGGTGTTGGTGATGTACAGGCGGGTGTAGCCGATGGCCGGGTCGCCCGCGGAGTAGAAGGAGCCCAGGGTCATGTCGAAGTCGCGCTTGGTGTAGACGCGGTCGATCAGCACCGAGCGCTCCAGGGGCTCGAGCTTCACCTCGATGCCGATCTGGCGCAAGTTGTCCTGGATGATCTGGGCCTGGGTGCGCATCTGCGCGCGGCCCACGTCGAAGGGCATGCGCAGGGTGACGGTGTCGGGCTTGACGCCGGCCTTGGCGAGCAGGGCGCGGGCCTTGGCCGGGTCCAGCGGGTACTTCCTGGCGTAGCCTGCATCCTCATTGAGCAGCCACTTGAAGCCGTCGCCGAAGGCGCCGGCGCCCGGACGGGCCAGGCCCTGCATCACCTGGGTCACCAGGCGCTTGCGGTCGATGGCCAGCGCGAGGGCCTGGCGCACTTCCTTCTTCTGCATCACCGCCGACTTGGTGTTGAACATCATGAACCAGATGGCCGGGATGTTCACGCCCTGGCGCGGGGCCAGGTTCTTGTCCTTCAAGAGGCGCGGGGTCTCGGCCTTCGGGGTGTAGAAGTCCATCAGCGTGTCGATCTCGCCCGCCTGCAGCGCCGGCACGCGGTTGGCCGGCTCCGGAATGATCTGGAAGATGATCTGCTCGAGATAGGGCTTGTCGCCGTCCCAATAGGAGGCGTTGCGCACCAGGCGGATGCTGGCGCCGCGCTTCCACTCGGCGAACTTGAAGGGGCCGGTGCCCACCGGGCGCTGGTTGGCCGGGTTGGTGGGCACGGGGCTGCCCTCGTACACATGTCGCGGCAGCATGGGCGCGTCGAACACCGTCATCTGCGAGAGGAAGGGCGGGTAGGGCTTCTGCAGCTTCATGACCACCGTGTGGGCGTCGGGGGTCTCGACCTCCAGGCCCAGGTTCTTGAAGACAGCCGAAGCGCGCGGGTGCAGCTTGGAGAGCACTTCCACCAGGGTGAAGCGCACGTCGGCGCTGGTGAAGTCGCGACCGTCATGCCACTTGACGCCCTGACGCAGGGTGAATCGATAGGTCTTGCCGTCGGCGGAGATGCTCCAGGCGGTGGCCAGAGCGGGCTTGGGGTTGTAGTCCTTGTCCAGCCAGACCAGGCCCTCGAGGATCTTGGCCGAGACGTCGCCGGCGGTGAAGTCGGTGGTGGTGGCCAGGTTCAGGGTGGGCGGGTCGGCGTCGATGCCCAGGACGGCGGTGCCCTTGGCCTGCGCATGCGCCAGCTGCCACGGGGCCAGGCCCAGGCCCAGGGCGCCGAGGCCGAATTGCGCCATGCGGCGGCGGTTGATCAGGAGTTGCTCGGGGGTGGTCTGGTTCATGGTGTTTCCTTCAGGTGCCGTCGTCGTCGCCGCGTGCTGGGTGGGATCTTGGCGATCCGGGCGCGGCGCGTGATGCGGGGGCTTCGCTTGGGCTTGGTTTAGCATCGAAAATCATAGCCCAGCGCTCAACGCCTTTTCCCACTTTCTCGCGCGCAATGCGCACCAAGATGACACTGCTACCCGTCCTGCCCGGTATTGCCGCCATCCAAGACGAGATGGTGGCCCTGCGGCGCGAGATCCATGCCAACCCCGAACTGGGCTACGAGGAGTTCGCCACCAGCGAGCTGGTCGCGAACAAGCTCCAGGCCTGGGGCTACGAGGTGCACCGGGGCCTGGCCGGCACCGGCGTGGTGGGTACGCTGCGCGCGGGCCAGGGCAGCCGGCGCCTGGGCCTGCGCGCCGACATGGACGCCCTGCCCATGACCGAGACCAGCGGCCTGCCCTGGGCCAGCCGCCACGCGGGCCGCATGCACGCCTGCGGCCATGACGGCCACACCGCCACCCTGCTGGCCGCGGCGCAACTCCTCTCCGTCACCCGCAGCTTCAGCGGCACCCTGCACCTGATCTTCCAGCCGGCCGAAGAGGGTCTGGCCGGTGCGCGCCGCATGGTGGAGGAGGGCCTGTTCGAGCGCTTCCCCTGCGACCGCATCTACGCCTTCCACAACGAGCCGGGCTTTCCGCAGGGGCGCCTGGGCATCCTGGCCGGCCCCGTCTACAGCTCCTCGGACACCGCGGTCATCACCCTTCACGGCAAGGGCGGCCACGGCGCCATGCCGCACACCACGGTGGACCCGGTCGTGGTGGGCGCTCACTTGATACTGGCGCTGCAGACCCTGGTCTCGCGCGAGGTGGACCCCAACGACATGGCGGTGGTGACCGTGGGCGCGATGCACGCCGGCACCGCGCCCAACGTCATCCCGAACACCGCCGAATTGAAGCTCACCATCCGCGCCCGCCGGCCCGAGGTGCGGGCGATGCTGCGTGAGCGCATCACCGCGATGGCGCAGGCCCAGGCCGCGGTGCACGGCGCGCGGGCCGAGGTGGACTACCAGTGGAAGCTGCCGCCCTGCGTGAACGACCTGGAAGCCGCGGCCTTCGCCCGCGAGGTGGCCCTGGCCACCGCCGGCGAGGCCGGCCTGATTCCGAACATGGCGCCGCTGCAGGCCAGCGACGACTTCGCCTTCATGCTGAACACGGTCCCGGGCTGCTACATCGTGACCGGCAACGGCGACGGCCAGGACGGCCCCGGCTGCATGGTCCACAACACGAACTACGACTTCAACGACCGCATCCTGCCGACGATGGCGAGCTACTGGGTGTCGCTGGTGGGGGCTTACCTGCGCGATTGAGGCGCGCCGTTCCCCACGAGGGTGTTTCGTCGATGAAATGCAAAAAGGGCCCCGAGGGGCCCTTCTGCTTTGCCGGGAGGCGGCTTACTTCTTGGCGTAGTCGTAGAAGCCGCGGCCGACCTTGCGGCCCAGGCGGCCGGCGTCGACCATTTCCTTGAGCAGCGGGGCGGGGCGGTACTTGGTGTCGCCAAAGCCTTCGTAGAAGACGTTCATCACCGCCAGCAGGGTGTCCAGGCCGACCAGGTCGCACAGGGCGAGCGGGCCAATCGGGTGGTTGCAGCCCAGGCGCATGCCGGCGTCGATCTCCTCGGCGGAGGCCAGGCCCTCCTGCAGCACGAAGATGGCCTCGTTCATCATCGGGCAGAGGATGCGGTTCACCACGAAGCCGGGGGCGTTCTTGACGGTGATCGGGGTCTTGCCCACCGCCTTCGCGAATTCCACCGCGACCTGGTGGGTGGCGTCCGAGGTCTGCAGGCCGCGGATCACTTCCATCAGCGCCATCACCGGCACCGGGTTGAAGAAGTGCATGCCTACGCAGCGCTCGGGGCGCTGCAGCACCGCGGCCATCTGGGTGATGGAGATGGAGGAGGTATTGCTGGCGATGACCGCATCCGGCCCGACCACCTTCTCCAGATCGCGCAGGATGCGCAGCTTGAGGTCCAGGTTCTCGGTGGCCGCCTCGATCACCAGGCCGCAGCCGGCCAGGTCGGTGGTGGAGGTGGAGGTCTTGATGCGGGCCATGGCCGCTGCCTTGGCCTCGGCGCTCAGCTTCTCTTTCTGCACCAGGCGGTCGAGGCTGGCGCTGATGGTCGCCACGCCCTTTTGCAGGGCGGCGTCGGAGATGTCGGTCATGGTGACGTCGAGGCCGGCGACGGCGCAGACCTGCGCGATGCCGTTGCCCATGGTGCCGGCGCCGATGACGCCAATGTGACGAGTGCTCATGGTGGAAGAAATGCGTGGATGAAGGAGGGGTGTCGGGGCGCGCCGCGCCGCGAGGCGTGTGCGCTGCAGCATTCTAGGAGCCGCCCCGGGCCTCCTTGTCTCCACTGGGAAATTCATGCATGTGAATCTGAATGACACATGGGTATAGACGCTTGCGCACTTACCGATCGGCAAGGCATCATGGTTCATCGATTTCCAAGTCAGATCAGGAGACAGGCGATGACGGCAGGCAAGACCCAGCGGGTGGATGTGTTGATCGTGGGCGGCGGCTTCGGCGGCATGTACGCCACCTACAAGTTCCGCGAGATGGGCTACAAGATCCAGTCCTTCGAGGCCGGCGGCGGCCTGGGCGGCGTCTGGTACTGGAACCGCTACCCCGGCGCCCGCGTCGACCTGCCTTCCATCGACTACAGCTTCTCCTTCTCCCGCGAAGTCGAGCAGGAGTGGACCTGGTCCGAGCAGTTCGCCGCGCAACCCGAGCTGCTGGAGTACATCAACTTCGTCGGCAAGCGCCTGGACCTGAACAAGCACTTCCAGTTCAACACCCGCGTCACCCGCGCCGAGTGGGACGAGGCCCGCAAGCTGTGGACCCTCAGGACCGACAAGGGCGAGACCTGGGAGGCGCCCTACTGCATCATGGCCACCGGGCCGCTGTCCGTGCCCAAGGACCCCGAGATTCCGGGCCTGGACCGCTTCAAGGGCGTGACCTACCGCGCCGCCACCTTCCCGCACGAGCCGGTGCGCTTCGAGGGCAAGCGGGTCGGTGTGCTGGGCACCGGCTCCACCGGCATCCAGATCGTGCAGGAAGTGGGCAAGACCGCGGGCGAGCTGTTCGTTCTGCAGCGGACCCCCAGCTTCACCATGCCGATGCGCAACGTGAAGCTCGAGCCCGAGTACGTCGCCGAGGTCAAGCGCCACTACCCCGGCCTGCGTGACGCGGCCCGCGCCAGCGCCGTCGGCGGCCTGCGTCCGCAGTCCACCCGCGCCTTCTTCTCCTGCACCCCCGCGCAGCGCAAGACCCTGCTGGAGGACGCCTGGAAGAACGGCGGCCTGGCGATGCTGGGCACCTTCTCCGACCTGCTTTACAACGAGGAGGCCAACGAGGAAGTGGCCGAGTTCGTGCGCGGCAAGATCGGCGAGGTGGTCAAGGACCCGGTCACCGCCGAGAAGCTCAAGCCCAAGGGCTACCCGATCTTCGCCCGCCGCCCCTGCCTGGACACGAGCTACTACGAGACCTACAACCGGCCCAACGTGCACCTGGTGGACCTGTTCGAGGAGCCGATCGTCGAGTTCACCGAGAAGGGCGTTCGCACCGAGAAGCGCGAGATCGAGC
>JACCDI010323737.1_pt1 | contig 30238 bp, 34 predicted proteins | sample 7442791 | NCBI WGS metagenome assembly JACCDI01 (sample SAMN15323434, study PRJNA562643) | freshwater metagenome | isolation source: river surface water | place: USA:Blue River Watershed | collected 2017-08-15
AGCAGCGCGGCAATCGACCAAGGCCCAATCCGTTGCATGGAACGTTGGAAGGCGTCATCGCCCTTTTTAAGTAGATGCTTTCGCCAAACCTGAGCGATAACTACGGGGATCACAATGTACAGCACGACAGATATCAAAAGAGTCTGCCACGGCACCGTGATTGAGGAGATCCCAAGTAGAAACGCGACGAGCGGGGCAAACGCAAAAATCATGATGGTGTCGTTGAGTGCGACTTGGGAAAGCGTAAAAAGTGGGTCGCCGTTAGATAGCCGGCTCCAGACAAAGACCATCGCCGTGCAAGGTGCGGCAGCAAGCAAAATGAGACCTGCAATATAGCTATCGATCTGATCTGCTGGGAGATAGGGGGCGAATAGGTGGCGAATAAAGATCCAGCCGAGTAAGGCCATGGAGAAAGGTTTCACGAGCCAGTTTATAAAGAGGGTGACCCCTATCCCGCGAACGTGTTGGCGAACTTGGTGCAGCGCTGAAAAGTCCACCTTCACTAGCATTGGAATAATCATCACCCAAATCAGCAGCCCAACGGGAAGATTGACTTGGGCGATCTCAAGACTGCCTACGCCTTGAAAAAATGGGGGACTTAGCTGGCCAAGGACGATACCAACGACAATGCACAGCGTTACCCAAAGGGTGAGATAGCGTTCGAAAATACTCATGAAGATGCCAGGTCTCGAATGTGTCGTTGCAGGCTTAGCTGGTCGAGTCGGTCAAGTGGAAGTGCTGCCAAGGCATCAATTCTTCGCGCTAGCCCTTGCATGACTTCACGAAATGCACGACGTTTTTCATCGTCCGTTCCTTGAACTTGTGATGGATCTGGAAATCCCCAGTGGGCGGTGGCCGGATTTCCTGGCCATACCGGGCAGATTTCACCTGCGGCGTTATCACAGACCGTGATAATGAAGTCCATTTGTGGCGCATTATTGCCGGCGAACTCATCCCAGCTCTTGCTGCGAAGGTTTTTCTCGGGAAAGCCCAGCGCTAAGGCGATTTCATGGGCAAACGGATTGACTTGGCCACCCGGGGACGAGCCGGCTGAATAGCCGACAAAACGACCGCTCTTGTGCATCGATGCGAGTGCTTCACCCAGAATCGATCTAGCGGAGTTATGGGTGCACAGGAAGAGTATGTTGTATTGCTTCATTTTGCTTTCGTTTTCTTCGGGATTAACTGGGGAGCGCATGGTTGGCCATTGCAGCAGTTTTCTAATAAGAAATTACTGAGCGTTTGGATCAGCGATGCATTAGGTCGATAGAGAAGGTGTCGACTCTGACGCTCGGCTGAAATAAGGCGTGCCCGCGTGAGCTCTTTCAGATGGAAACTGAGCGTCGCATTAGGAATACCAAGCTTTTCAATAAGCTCACCTGGGGTGAGGCCTCGGTCGCCGCGCTGGACAATCAGTCTGAAGATGTTCAGGCGGGACTCTTGCCCGAGGGCGAGAAAGGCGACGATGGCGTCTTGATTGTTCATGTTTCCAATTATATGGAAATATTGTGACAGTCTGATGACAAGCCATTCCATCCCATCCCGAAACTCTTGGATAATGTGATCCGCCTATCAGGCGAATTTCTAATCAGGGAGTCACATAATGAAAAAAAGTATCTTGGGGCTCGGCTTAGCGATTGGGCTAATGCTGCATGCATCTGGCGTTGTAGTTGCCCAGACCAAGCCCTCGGTGAAGTCACTTTTGACGCCGCCAACAACGGTATTGTATGTGGGGAATAGCTTTTTCTATTACAACAACAGCATGCATGGCCATGTTGGGCAGATTGCCTCCGAGGGACTTAGGGGTACCGATCAAAAGTATCGCGGTGTATCCGTAACCATCAGTGGCTCAGGCCTCGACTGGCATGACATGGACTCGCTCCTTCGTCCGAATGGCATCGGCCGCTACTCCTTTGCACCTGGCAATAAGGTTGTCTTTAACCCTCCCAGCGACAAGCCGTTTGATGCAGTCATCATGATGGACTGCAGTCAGTGCCCGATTCACGATACGCTCAGCAAGGTATTTACCGAGTACACGAAAAAGCATAGTGATTCAGTACGTAAGCGCGGCGGTCAACCCGTATTCTTCATGTCATGGGCGTATCAAGATGTCCCATCGATGACAAAGGAGCTTGCAGAGGCCTACACGAAGGCCGGAAACGATAACAAGGCGTTAGTTATTCCGGCCGGTTTGGCGTTCGCAAATTCGATTGCTAAGCGACCAGATATCAACCTGTATGTCCCTGATCTGCGTCATCCAAGTCTTGCCGGGACCTACCTCGCCGCTTTGACGACCTACGGTGCCTTATTCGGACGGTCGACGGTTGGGCTGAAATACGACGCAGGCCTTCCCAAAGACGTTGCGGCGCATTTGCAAGTGATTGCCGATGAAACGGTAAAGTCTTATTACGGTCGTTAAACTATAAACATGTTCGAAGCCCACTCTCTCGCTAGTCTTTCCAAGCAGGATCAGTATGCTGAGTTACATCGGCAGATGACGGCGTTGTTGGCGGGAGAGCTCAATCCTGTTGCCAATGCGGGAAACTTTTCTGCATTGGTGATGGCATCGCTTTCTGGGCTTAACTGGTGCGGGTTTTATTTTTTCGACGGTGTGGAGCTTGTCCTGGGGCCCTTCCAGGGGAAGCCCGCCTGTCTTCGTATCCCCTTGAGCCGTGGCGTGTGTGGTGCAGCCGCGAGTAGCCGGGAGACCCAGCTTGTTCCCGATGTCCATGCATTCCCTGGTCATATCGCCTGCGACGCCGCCTCACGATCAGAGATCGTTGTACCGCTGATCAAGGATGGGACGCTGATTGGGGTATGGGACGTTGACAGTCCCGAGCTCAATCGATTTGACGCAGACGACCAGCAGGGAATGGAGGCGCTGTGCCAGGTCTATCTGGCCTCACTGACTGTGGCGACACTACTTCCTGTCTACACCCGTCGCTGATCAATAACGTGAACCCGATCTAAGTTGGGCAAGATTTAAAAGACATCGGGGACATACATCTCTTTGGGCACGGGGCCTCGGATGTAGTCTGGGTTGTGAATCCGCCGTGGGAGTGACACCTGCTTTCGTTTGACGGTCTGGTAGGGCACTTGGGTGAGAAGGTGGGCAATGCAGTTGATACGAGCCCGTTTTTTGTCGTTTGCGGCCACGATCCACCAAGGCGCCTCCGGGATGTGGGTGCGCTCTAACATCTTCTCTTTTGCTTTGGTGTAGGCCTCCCACAGTCGACGAGACTCGAGATCCATAGGGCTTAGCTTCCACTGTTTCAGTGGGTCATGGATGCGCATCTTGAATCGAACGTGCTGCTCTTCGTCGCTAATCGAGAACCAGTACTTGATCAGAATGATGCCTGAGCGTACGAGCATTTGCTCAAACTGTGGCACCGTCCGAAGGAACTCTTCGTATTCTTCTTTGGTGCAAAATCCCATTACTTTCTCAACCCCAGCTCGGTTGTACCAGCTTCGGTCAAACAGGACGATTTCGCCGCCCGCGGGCAGGTGAGAGACATAGCGTTGGAAATACCACTGGGTCTTCTCGCGCTCACTTGGCGCGGGAAGGGCGGCTACTCGGCAGACACGAGGGTTTAGGCGCTGGGTGATTCTTTTGATTGCCCCACCTTTGCCGGCAGCGTCCCGGCCTTCGAAGATCACGACGACCTTTAATTTTTTGTGGACGACCCAGTCCTGGAGTTTGATGAGCTCGCCCTGGAGTCGAAACAACTCTGCAAAGTAGCGTTTTCTTTCGGTAATGGACGCCTTACCTTTTGAACGGGTGCTCAGCCGGTCATCGTCAAACTCCATCTCGAACTCTTCATCAAAGCTGTCCAGAATTTCGTCGTGTACCTGGCGGTAGAGTTTCGGAACTTTTGTCTTTCCCGTAGGCATAGCACTAGACCTTTGATGACGATGAAATGGAGATAAAAGTCTTGCAGATTCCTATGACAGTTTTGTGACGACCAAGGGTCTTACCGGTAAATGACGATCAAGCGCTCGGAATAAAGTCTTTATCGCCCTGGTGTTTACGTTCAAACTTTAGGAAGTTGTAGTAGCCGCAGGTTTTGCCGTCGGGGTACTCCCGGCAGACTTCTGGGCGCGCCTCGTAGACTGTGCAGCGACGAAGATCTTGGTCGAAGAACTGGCAGATCGTGGCATAGACCGTGTCTTTTCTGTGCTTAAGGATGTTCTCGACTTCGCCTTTTTCATCACCGTCTTCAACGGTGTACTGGGTGATGAACTTTTTCCAGGCTGCAGCCTCGGTCATCTCGAAATGTGCCGCCAGTCGACGGACGTCTTTTTTGGTCACGGTGATTCGTGGGTAGCTACAGCAGTACCCGGGGCATTTACTGCAGTCGTACTTTGCCTTGGCCATGGCACAATTCCTCATCAAAGAAGGGGAGATTGTATGACGATCCCAAGTCAGCAGGCACTGAAAACCATGGTCGCCCAGGCGGCTGTTCAAGAGGTCTCGCAGGGGATGGTCCTGGGCGTTGGGACCGGCTCAACCGTGGACTGCTTCATTGATGAGCTGGCAAGGGCAGGCGTTCGGCTTAAAGCCGCAGTGTCCAGCTCAAAACGCAGCTCTGAGCGGCTTGCAGCGTTGGGCTACACCATCATCGGGCTTGATGCGTTGACCGAGCCGATGGACCTGTACATCGACGGCGCCGACGAGATCGATCCTGGTCTCTGCATGATCAAGGGGGGCGGTGCTGCCCTTACCCAGGAGAAGATTGTGGCAAGTGCTGCCAAACGGTTCGTCTGTATCGTTGACGGCTCGAAGTGTGTTGAGGTGCTGGGGAGGTTTCCGCTGCCGATCGAGGTGATCCAGTCAGCCGTGACCCCTGTCTCCTGGGCAGTCCGTAAACTGGGCGGTGAGCCCCGGATTCGCCCTGGGGTGTTGACCGATAACGGCCACCCCATTTTGGACGTTCACGGCCTTGAGATTAGGGATCCAGTGACCCTTGAAACCACGCTGAATCAGATCCCTGGGGTTGTGACTAATGGTATTTTCGCCCTTCGTCGTGCAGACTTAGCCCTAGTCGCTCGCCCTGATGGTGTTGTGCGACTGAAACAAAACTGAAATAAGGGTGGTCTAAACTGCCTCAATTACCCTGAAATAGGAAATCCCCCCATGCCCCAGCATACGTCGAAAGAGTTTGATAAAGAGCTCGAGGTCATTCGCTCTGCCGTTCTTGAGCTTGGAGGGCTCGTCGAGGGGATGGTCAAGAGTGCGATTGATGGCCTCGAGACCGCGGACATTACGCTATTGAAGGATGTTTTACATCGGGAAAAGCAGGTCAATCGAATGGAACTGGACATCGATGACCGATGTAATCACGTGATCGCCCGTCGGCAGCCCACCGCCTACGACCTTCGGTTTGTGTTGACCTGTATGAAGATGGTCCGTGACCTGGAGCGAATTGGGGATGAGGCGGAGAAGATGGCCCGCATGGCGCTCTACATCCATGAGAGCAATTCACCATTTACGCCTCGTGTGGAAGTGGGCGGGATGGTCTCTATTGTGATGAAAATGATGCGCCAGTCACTAGACGCCTTTGCTCGCAACGATCCGTCCTCGCTGGCGGAAGTGATCCGGGAAGATATCAGCGTAGATGACCAGTTCCGGAATACTTTGCGACTCTTGATTAGTTACATGATCGAAGACTCGCGAACGATTTCTCGATCTATTGACCTGCTCTTTATTGCGAAAGCGCTTGAGCGTATTGGTGATCACGCTAAGAATATGTCTGAGCATGTCGTTTATATGGTTAAGGGCCGTGATGTTCGTCACCAGGACATTGAAGGCGTAGAAAAGGAAATTCAGTCTAACTAGACTGAGATGAACGTTTGCATTGAAAAACGGCGCTCGAGGCGCCGTTTTTTATTCTTTCGGGGGGACGTAGCCCGAGGCCATCTCAGCGCCGGAGCCGAAGAAATGGTTTTCCATTTGCTGGCTCAGATACTTCCGCGCTTTGGGGTCCGATAGGTTTAACCGATACTCATTGACGAGCATCGTCTGTTGCTTAATCCAGTCTTGCCAGGCCTGTTTGGAAACAGACTGCCAGAGCTTCTTGCCCATCTCGCCCGGAACCGGTGGGAAATCGAGTCCTTCGGCCTCTTTGCCGAGTTTGATGCAGTGAACAGTGCGTGCCATAGGCCCTAGTATGCCACGCGGTCCCGTGGCTTAAAGGCGGTGACTAGGATTTCCGAGACCGTGCGGGGGAATTCAGGAACAGCAGGGCAATGAGCCCTAATGCCATGACCCCAAAGGAGATGTGAATCGCCCCTTTGCTCTGGGCATAACTGATACTGGAGTACGCCAGATATCCACAGGAGATACAAAATAGGATCGGGGTGATGGGGTAGAGCGGCACCCGGAACGGGCGTGGGGTCGAGGGGTCTCGATGTCGCATGATGAATACGGAAAGGCCCACAAGCATCAAGAAGATCCAGAACACGGGCGCGGTAAATTCCACCATGGATTCGAATCCATCCGATTGGAGCGCACCGAATCCGACGAGCGCCAGACTGATGACTGCTTGGGTGATGTAAGCGGCGCTGGGAGAGCCCTTTGATGGCTTCCATTGGCCCATGAAGGCAAGGCGCGGCCAGTCTTTCCCGAGTGCGTAGTTTGCACGGGCCCCAACGATCATGGTGGCATTGATGCTCGTGAGCGCGGCGAGCGCAACGAACAAACCGATCAGCTTCTGGCCCCAGGGACCGAAGGCCTGATTAAGAAGGTCTGCTGCTGGCGCCTTACTGTCGGCAAGCCCTTTTAGCCCAAGCCCATGAATCAAGGCGGCATTGACCAAGAAATAGACAATTGCAATGATGACAAGGCTTGTGACGATCACCGGGACTATGGTCCTTACGCCGCCTTGAACCTCCGCAGAGATGTAGGCAGACTCATTCCAGCCGCCATAAGTCAGCAGAACGAATACCAGTGCAAGACCCATCAGTCCCAATGGCGGTGTCGAGGTAAATGCGGCAGGAGTCTGATCAGCGGGAGCCGATAGCATAAATCCTGCGATCACAATCGCGAGAAGCCCGAACACTTCCAGCACTGTAAGCAAGGTCTGCAGCCCTGACGAGGCATGAATGCCTGCGATGTTGATTGCGGTCAGCGTCAGGACAATTCCGACAGCCCAGATCACGGTCGAGCGATCACCTAATGGGATCACCTGGGTCATGTAGTCGCCAAAAACGAAGGCCAGTAGCGCAATGGACCCCGTGTTGATGACCATTGCTTTTGCCCAGGCATACAAAAAGGACAGTCGCGTGCCGTACGCGCGCGTCAGAAAGTGGTAGTCACCCCCTGCATGCGGATAAGTGGTCGATAGCTCTGCATAACACAGTGCTCCGGCAAGCGAGATGATTGCACCAGCAATCCAGATGAGCAGGGCCCATCCAATATCACCGGTGACACCGGCCACCATCGAGGGCGTTTTAAAAATGCCGGCACCGACGACGATGCCGACAATAATCGCAACTGCGGCGTACGGTTTGAGTAGCCGTTTTGGGGATGCCTCGAAGTGGTCGGTCATAGAGGGCCGATCTTAGGACCGGGTTCCTTTCAGGTTGAAATAGACACCACTGCCCTGTACTTCTGCCGTGAGTGTTTTGCCCGTCACAGTGGCCTTCACGTGCTGGAGGGTTCCCTTATCGTCCACGTAGCTGAAATGAAGCTTTTCCCCTTCCAGCTTTGCCCCAAGAATGGGCTGGGTCGATTTGCCGATCGTGATATTGCCGCCCACCTGCTGGTAACGCTGACTGAGTGAGAGCTTTGCCTTGCTAGCACCATTGAAGCCCTCGATCGACCAATCTCCAGCGACCGATGCCGGGACCACCCAGTAGTAGGCCTGTGCCATCGAGGTATTGATGGTCTGGTCTGGTGCCCAATCGCCCATATGAAAGGCATGAGAGACGACGCGAGTACCGGGTTTCATCTTAAGAATGGTGGGCCGCAGCTTTATATTCAAGTCAGGAAGCAGATAGAGCGTAATCACTGTGGCCTGTGAGAAATCTTCTTTGAAGATGTCGCCATGAATGATCTTGACCTTATCGGCAACGCCTGCGCGGGTCGCATTTCGTTGGGCCAAGGCCGCCATGTCGGGGTTGTATTCAATCCCCACCGCCCGAGCGCCGTGAAGACGGGCAGCGGCAATTGGGATCTTGCCGTCTCCGGCGCCAAGGTCATAAACGATATCGCTGGCTGTGACGTTTGCCGTCGCAAGCATTTTGTTAACGAGCTCGTCATTCGTCGGGACCCAGATCACGTCCTTTCCCTGTTGGCCGACTTCTGGCTGGTACTTCTCGTCGCCATATTTCCCTCCGGACGCATTTGCGACAGATAATGCAGCCGATAGCGTGACTGCGCAGCACAGCTTAAACAAGCGAGACATCTCTGACTCCTTTGATGGATGTGAAGACTTCGGGGAAGAATTGAAAGTGCTTGCGGATTGTAGAAACTTTTTGATGGGAGAGCCCCCCTGATTTGCCCTAGTTCGTCGATTGCTGACTTTCTAGATAGTTGCCCTAAGGATCCCCCAGGTCCCCAGGCCTCGGGCTACGGTGGCACCTGGCAGGACGCCCCTTTCCCAGTTGAGGCCCCTCATCAGATTAAGCCCGATCTTCAGAAGTTAGGCGATTGTCCTCTCGTGATCGTCGATGATCGTTGGTCCTCTTGGGTAGAGAAGAAGCGTGATGACATCCAAGCTGGGAAGCCGCCCCTAATCGGCGCGGCGCTCTCGCCTGAACAGATCTCGCAAGTCGTAGGGCTGGTTTCTCGGTTCTTTGTAGAGCAGGTGCCGAGCGGTCCGATTCGGGCTGATGGCACCTTCGGGTGGATTGGGGGCGTCAAACCGCAGTCGACAATGGATTTCCTGTTGGCGCTAAGCCTGAGCCTTCAGGAGGACTTTGCCGTCATGGTGCCCGATGCTCAGGGCGTGCTACGTGCTCAGATGCTCTCAATTTATTTCGCGAGTGGGTGGTCTCCCGAGGAAAAGCTTGGGCAATCAATGGCGGAAATTCATGAACCAGTCGCCGAGAACACAGCACTCCTGAGATCAGCCACAGCCATGTCTCAGGCGATGGTGAGTAAGGGCCCTTTTGTCAGATACGTCTGGACGATTTCGGGGACTGATGCGCTTTCCCGAGCACCTGGCGAGGACACGATGACAGATGTGGCGCAGATCGGGGATCTTTGGTTTCGTTGTGAGCGTCAGGTTACGGTGCCACTGTGGGGCGTGGCAAGTCTCTTTTTAATTCGGGTCGATGTGCAGCCTTTAGTTCAGATGATCCAGGCGCCGGGGCGCAGGGCGTTACTCGAGGCTGCGTTACGATCCATGAGCCCTGAGGTATTAGCGTATAAAAATATTACGCGTGCAGCCAAGATGATCCTTGACGAGGCGGTTCGTTAGTAGAAAGGTGTAGTGAGTTTCATGGAAAACTTGTCGTGGGTGCAGATTATTCTGATCGGCATCATCTTTGTCTGGAGTGGGTTTGTTAGAAGTGGTCTTGGGTTTGGCGGCGCCGTGCTATCGCTTCCTTTCCTGTTGTTGATCGTCAATGACCCGTTAATATTTTTACCGCTGATCGCCGTCCAGCTGCTGCTCTCTTCCGGGTGGATTATTTGGAAAAGTCATGTGCGCCATCGCGAGTCATCGCACGGTGCACCTGTGGAGTCTTATATCGACTGGGGCTACCTGAAGAAGGGCCTTAAGATCATGATCATTCCGAAAATAATCGGCGTTGTGGGACTGCTGACCTTATCCCCAAAGCTGATGAGCATGATCATTCTCATCATCGTTTCGGCCTACTCAATCGGCTACATCATTAACCGCCCAATTCAGCACAAGAGCAAGTGGATTGATGTGGGGATGTTGAGTCTCGGGGGTTACATCAGCGGAACGTCTTTGACGAGCGCCCCGCTGGTCATTCCGGTATTCGCCCAGTACGTCCCACAGCACAAGCTTCGTGACACCTTGTTTGTGCTCTGGTTTATTTTGACGGCAATCAAGCTTGTCTCGTTCATTATTGCAGGCGTTGATCTTCAGTTGGAGCATCAGCTTTGGCTGTTGCCGTGTGCCACGGTCGGACACATCCTGGGGGAACGCCTCCATCAACGGATCGTTGCCGCAGAAACGCCGACGTTTTTCCGTTGGCTGGGATTTTCGCTGCTTGTCGTGAGCGTGGTCGGGCTTTGGAGAACGTTACTTGGGCCGTAAAGCCCAACGATTCCTAAAGCAGGCCCAAGCTGGTCTTGCTTAGGAGAACTGTCGCAGATCGGTACAGGGCGCTTCGCCGAAGGCCGGGTGATCGAGAAACCGCAGCAGTTTCTCTGCTACGGCATCCGGTGTCGCAAGGGCGTTGTCCTGTTTTAACTGATCGAATCGAGGCCGCATGGGAAATGCCGACAGGCTCGTTGCACGCACTTGTGCCTGCATATCGGTATCGATGACCCCGGGCGCAAGGCTTACCGCTTTTAGACCCTTATGGGCTTCGACCGCTAGACATCGGGCGTAGTGGTCAAGGGCCGCTTTTGTTGCGCAGTAGACACTCCACCCCGCGTAAGGGCTACGTGCAGCACCACTAGAAATCTGGATTATACGACGGTCTGGTGTGTGCTGTGTTCGCACGATAAATTGATTGCTGAGTGCAATTGCCGCAGCGACATTCACACTCACTGCATCGAAGATAGCCGTATTTGATAGGCTTCCGTTCATGCCGATGGGCGATAAAAGTCCCGCATTGTTAATCAATACCGCAACCGAAGCATCGGAGAGATAGTCCTCAAAGCGCTGGCTTTCTAACAGACGGACGACCTGCTTGCTTTGGCTGAGGTCAATGCTGCACTCGATGAGCTGTTCTGGGTAACGCTGTCTGAGCGTGGGGTGTGACTTGCGGGAGAGCCCCATGACCGCGTGTCCCGCTTGAAGGAGCTGCTCGGCAACGGAGGCGCCCAGCCCGCGACTATGTCCGGTTAAGATGAACTTTTTCATAGATTGATTTTAATCTTAGAAGTCTGCCTAGAATGGCGCTTCTACTATGGGTGCCAGATGATCTGGGATGTCGTTGTTATCGGGGGTGGTGCGGCAGGGCTCTTTTGTGCCAGCCTGATGGGGCAGCAGGGCAAGCGTGTGCTCGTCCTTGATCATGCGAAGAAGCTCGGCGAGAAGATACGGATTAGCGGCGGGGGTCGCTGTAACTTTACGAATACCGAGTCGACGCCGGATCATTTTCTATCGCTGAACTCGAAGTTTGCGAAAAGCGCACTGGCCCGGTATCGACCTCAGCAGTTTATTGACCTGGTCAGGCGTTATCGCATCGGTTTTCACGAGAAACACCGCGGCCAGCTATTCTGTGATGACTCTAGTCAGGCCATCATTGATCTATTGCTCAGTGAATGCCGTCTAGGATCGGTATCAATTCAGCATCCGGTGTCTGTCGCTCAGGTGATGCCTCGGGGCACTCAATGGGAGACGTATACGTCACAAGGTAGCGTCATATCACAGCGTCTGGTGATTGCCACCGGAGGGTTGCCGGTTCCGGCGATTGGGGCAACGGGTTTCGCCCTGGATCTGGCGCGACATCTGAACTTGAACGTGATTGAACCCCGGCCGGCACTGGTACCCTTGGCGTTTACGTCGCACGGATTTGACGATCTTGAGTCCCTTGCTGGCGTGAGTCTTCCAGTAGTGATTCGTGCGGGTCGCACAGGACATCGGTATGGTCAGGGTCGATTTTCAGAAGATCTGCTGATTACCCACAAGGGCTTATCAGGGCCGGCGGTGCTGCAAGCCAGCAGCTACTGGGAAGAAGGTGAGCCGATCGATATTCAATGGGTGGATCCCACCCGACTACAGAATTGGTTTGACGCGCCGGATCAGCGAACAAAGACTGTCGAGGGCATGCTGACCGGGCTTTTGCCTTTACGTCTTGCAAAATCGTTTACCGAGTCTACGGCACTGACTGGCCGTCGTTGGGCCGAAGTGGGCAAGAAAGATCGGCTGGTGCTTGCGACGCTGTTAACGGACTGGTCAGTCAAACCGGCTGGGACGCTCGGCTGGAAAAAAGCGGAGGTCATGCTGGGGGGTGTTGATACCGATGCGCTAGATAGTCGTTCTCTGATGGCGAAAAAACATCCGGGTCTTTACTTTATTGGCGAGTGCGTCGATGTGACCGGTCATCTTGGTGGTCATAACTTTCAGTGGGCATGGGCAAGTGCCCATGCCTGTGCAACATCGATGGCTTAGTTTAAGCGACGTCCCTTAAATCGAACGGTATTCTGTAGGTAGACCTCTCCGGCGATTGTTTGGTGATCAACGGTTGCATTGAGCGCCTGCTCGTTGCCATTTGCATCGCGGTAGCGCAGCGTGAGCGCAGTGCCGTTAAGACGCCCTTCAATAATCGGCAGTTGTTTTCCTTGCATCATGATTTCGCCATCTACTTTCTGGAACCGTTGACGTAAGGTCATCGACACGGGGCTATTGCCTAGGCCATCAAGGGACCATTTCCCTTGTACCATTGCTGGAACAACCCAGTAATAGCCAAAGTGTCCATAAGCGCCTGAGATCATCTCGTCAGGCTCCCACAATCCCATGTTGAACGAATGGGAGACCACTCGCGTTCCAGGTTTCATTCGAAGCAAGATTGGCTTGAGCTTCATATTGAGCTCAGGCAACAAGTAAAGCGTCACGACCGTTGCTTTAGAGAAGTCCTCTTTGAAGATGTCGCCATGAATAATGGTCACCTTATCGGCAACGCCCGCGCGATCCGCGTTGCGTCTGGCCAGTGCGGCCAGTTCTGCGTTGTATTCAATTCCAACCGCTTTGGCGCCGAACTGGCGTGCTGCCTGGATCGGGATCTTCCCGTCGCCTGCACCCAGGTCATAGACCAGATCTTGTGCGGTGACCTTCGCGGTCTCCAGCATTCGGACGACAAGATCATCAGGGGTAGGAACCCAGATGACGTCCTTTCCATGCTGTCCAACAGTAGGTTGATACTGGGAGTCTCCATGCTGAGCGGCGACCGGCCCGCTGATCACGGCGGTCAGAAGGTATAAAAGCCATGCAAAATAGCGCTGTCTCATGATGAAAAGCATCCCAAGTCAATATGAAGTGTCCAATAGTAGCGAAATCTTGTTGTCGCCGAGAGGGTAGAGCGCATGGCAATCCGACGCGCTAAAAGCCGACCCGGCGGAAAAACGTCGGCACCTAAGGGATTCTTTGGCAGCGTCTGGTGGATCATTCGATGGCCGTTGGCATTATTCGTCGTTGTCGTCCTAAGCTATCAGTTAGTGATCTTTAGCTCGGTGGTCTGGATGCGTTGGAATAATCCCAGCTCGACTGCCTTTATGGATCTCGAACGCGAGCGTCTGGCGAGTCTGCGTCCAGCGGTAAAGATTCGGCAGACCTGGGTACCCTATAACGCGATATCGCGATCAATCAAGCAAGCGGTGATCGCTGCGGAAGATTCCGGTTTTAGTCAGCATGATGGGATTGACTGGGAGGCGATGGAGCGTGCCGCTCGGGAAAACCTCAAGCGAGGCAAGATTCGACGAGGGGGCTCTACGATTACGATGCAGCTCGCGAAGAATCTATTTTTGTCGCCTGAGCGAAGCTATCTGCGCAAAGCCCAAGAGGTCGTTGCTGCTGGCATGATGGAACTTGTCCTCGATAAGCGGCGGATTCTTGAGCTGTATCTGAACGTGGCGGAGTGGGGTGTGGGTGTCTTTGGTATCGAGGCCGCCTCTCGGCATTACTTTGGCGTATCGGCCTCTGCGCTTGATCCTATTCAGTCGGCATGGCTGGCATCCATTCTTCCGGCGCCGCGACGATTTGATCGTCAAAGGGAGTCCGAGTGGATTAGCGAAAAATCGTTAATCATCCTCGAGCGAATGCCAAAGGTCGCACTCCCTTAGCCCGTTATAAAATCCGTCCATGCCAATTCCGTTTTTTCAATCGCAAACGCCCCCGCCGCTCGTCCGTTGGCTCGGGTACGGAGGGCTGGTTCCGTTTATTGCCTTGGCGGCGGGTCTGTTGCTACATCCCCAGTGGGCGGATCGCTTCGGACCTTGGCTGATTGGTTATGGTGCGGTGATTCTGAGTTTTGTGGGCGCCTTGCACTGGGGCTTCGCCATGATGATCGAGGAACTGGCTTCTGCAAGAAGGCATCGCGCTTATGCCTGGAGCGTTCTTCCAAGCCTGCTTGGGTTTGTTGCGGTCATCCTAGGGCCGTCATTAGGCTACTCCTTGCTCATTGTGGGATTCGCGCTTGCTTACTGGCAGGATGCCGATCTCGCGAACCATACACCCGTGCCCGCCTGGTATCCTCGACTTCGGGCGCGTCTTTCCATAATCGCCTGCTTCAGCCTGCTCTCAGCGATTCTTTTTTAACACTCTCAAAAGTGAACTCCTCATGAAAGCCTTTCGAATCGATCCCGCCGCAAAGACCATTACAGAGATTGATCTTGCCAATGCCCAAGATGCACTGGTCGGGATCATCGGCCAGAAAGACGTTGGTTTTGATGAGATTGACGATAACGGGGATCGACTCTACTTTGATGAGGCCTGCTTCATTAATGAGAAGCCCGGGGCTGGTCGTTTTCAGTTAGATCGACTTCCTCCCGTTTCGGGGGTTGGTGTTGTGGCGGGTTGGAGCGGTTCGCAGGACAGCCTGTCTCCGGTTCAGGTGTCGCAAGATGCATTAACCGCCCGTGTGAAATTTATCTAAGGCGTTGCTGGTGGTTGTTTACTTCTAAGGAGCTGTTGATGAACAAGGATTTGTTTGAAAAAGGTTTAAAGACTCGCCGCGAAGTGCTCGGCGCTGATTATGTAGACAGCTCGATTAAGAATGCGGATGAGTTCAATATGGCGATGCAGGAACTCACCACGCAGTACTGTTGGGGAGATATCTGGAATCGTCCAGGACTGGATCGAAAGACCCGTAGTTTTCTCAATCTCGCGATGCTTACTGCACTCAATCGCCCCCACGAGTTAAAACTGCATATTAAGGCAGCGTTAAACAACGGGCTAACAAAAGATGAGATCAAAGAAGTCTTTCTTCAAGCGGCAATCTACTGCGGCGTTCCGGCAGGCATCGATAGCTTCCGCTGCGCAAAAGAAGTCTTTAAAGAACTAGGCGTCTGATCTAGCTGGTTGCCTCGGTGAGATCCCGTGCGAGCGCGCGGGATCGGATCTCTTCTAAGTCAGCAGGCGCTGGATAGCGCCGATTTGATTTCCCTGCTTTTGCAACCTGACCAGGGCAGTCGTGCCCCACCATGGCGGGCAGCATTAACGAGCAGTCGATCAGCGCGTCGAGATTGACGCCGGTGTTGCATCCCATCGTCTCAAACATGTGCACAAGATCCTCTGTGCAGACATTTCCCGTTGCCCCGGGGGCATAGGGGCAACCGCCTAGACCGCCAAGTGCGGCGTCAAATCGGGTAATGCCACACTGAAGGCCGATGAGTGCGTTGGCAAGACCCATCGCACGTGTGTTGTGAAAGTGAAGCGTGAGTTCGATATCTTTCCAGCGCTCGGTGAGCCCATTACAGATTTCGAAGACCTGCCCTGGGTTTGCCATCCCGGTGGTGTCACACAGCGTCACGCCGGTGGCGCCATGTTCTACAAACCAATCTCCGAGGGCGATCACTTCAGATGCTGGCACGTCGCCTTCCATTGGGCAGCCAAAGGCAGTCGAAATGGAGATATTGACAGCCGCTTTTCCTTTGGCCGCCTTAATGATGTCGGCATGGATACGCTTAGATTGCTCTCGTGTCATGCGAGTATTGGCCAGATTATGTGTCTCGCTTGCGGATAGCACTAGATTGAGCTCGTCCACCGCGCAGCTGAGGGCGCGTTCTGCACCCTTCATGTTAGGAATGAGCGCGACATAGGTGACATCCCGGTGTCGATCGATCGCCTTCATGAGATCTTCTGCATCGCGAAGCGCAGGGATCGCTTTCGGGGAGGTAAATGAGGTGACTTCGATTTTCTTGAGTCCGGTCTTGCTCAGGGCATTGACCATGTCGATCTTTTGTTCGGTGGGCACGAAAATCGGCTCAATCTGAAGTCCATCGCGCATCGCGACATCGTGAATGTAAATTCTTTGGCCCGAAAATTGATGGCTTAGCTGCCCCGCGTTTGACATTTAGATCACTCCCTTATTGCGAAGCTCAGAAAGCGCCGCATCACTAATCCCTAAAGATCTGAGTACCTCTTCCGTATGCTGACCTAGCTCTGGACCACCCCCATTGAACTGACCTGGGGTGTTCGAGAGCTTTGGGACGACTCCTGGGACGAGTAGCGACGAACCATCTTGCAGTTGGACGCGCTTAAGCATCTCTCGTGCCTGGTAGTGTTCGTCGTTGACAATATCTTTAACCGTGTAGACACGTCCGGCAGGGATTCCGTTTTCCCCCATGAGTTTTAAGATCTCATCGAGTGTTCGCGTGCACGTCCAGGCGCCGATGGCCTGATCGATCTTATCCATATGCTCGACTCGACCAGGATTGCGTGCGAGCACCGGGTCATTGCCTAGGTCATCTCGACCCACCAGGGACATGAGACGCTTAAAGATGCTGTCGCCGTTTCCGGCAATCAGGACAAACTGCCCGTCGACGCATGGATAGGCATTGGTGGGAGAGATTCCCTGGATCGCGCTCCCGGCAGGCTCCCGGATCATGCCGTGGCGGTCATACTCAGGAACAGCCCCTTCCATCATGTTGAAGACGGACTCGTAGAGTGCCACATCGATCATCTGACCTTGACCGCCGTTTGCGGCGCGATGATAGAGCGCCAACAGAATCCCGATGACGCCGTGCAATGCCGATAACGAGTCGCCAATGCTGATCCCGGGGCGGACCGGCGCCTGACCAGGAATTCCTGTGATGTATCTAAAGCCACCCATTGCCTCGGCAACCACCCCATATCCTGCAAGGTCTCGGAGCGGCCCGGTCTGTCCGTATCCAGAGATGCGAAGCATCACCAGCTTGGGGTTTTCAGCCGAGAGTGTCTCGTAGTCAAGCCCCCATTTTTCCAAGGTGCCTGGGCGGAAGTTTTCGATAATGACATCGGCCTCAAGGGCTAGCTTCTTCACGATGGCCTGACCCTCTGCCTGGCGAAGGTCAATGGCAACCGACTTTTTGTTCCTCGCCTGTACATGCCACCACATGGAGGTAGTGCCCTCTTTGGTTCGCCAGGAACGAAGTGGATCCCCGGTGCCCGGGGTTTCGATTTTGATGACTTCTGCACCAAAGTCACCGAGTGTCTTGGCAGCAAAAGGCCCGGCGATCAGGGTTCCCATCTCAAGGACTCTTACACCGGCTAGGGGTAATCGGGCTGTCTGCGTCATAGCTTTCCAGTCTAAGATGCTGTCATTTTAGATTGAAACGAGTGCTTCGAAGGAGGGCTTGTCCCGATGGTTAGTTGCTCAGTCTTTGTGCGATCCATCGCACGGTATATACCGGCTGCTCTTATAGGGCTCCTGTTGGGGTCATTTGCGCAGGCCTCTGACCTCATTGAGGAAATTGTGACCGTAACAACCCGCTCGGGTCACCAGCAGGCGGGTGTTCTTGGGACAAGTGGTCCAGGCAGTCAGCCAACAAAGTTGCTGGTCATCGTATCCGGCCACCCCGGGGTGACGCGGCCTTTTGTGAATGCCACCGGTCGTATTCAGACAAAACAAGACGGCAATTTTCTCGTGCGGTCTCGCAAGTATCTTGTTTCGGCAAGTGTCGCGACGTTGTTGCTGGACTGTCGATCTGATTTTGAGACTCTTTGCACGGATGAGTATCAGGCCTCTGCGGTGCGCACCGAGGATATCCAGTTGCTGGTGGATCGGGTGCGTCAAAGAGTTCCGAGTCTTTCAGAGGTCTGGGCGGTCTCAACGAGTCGAGGCGTGATCACTACTGCGGCGATAGCAAAGCATGCCCCTGATCGATATCGAGGGGTTGTCCATACGGCAGGGACTTATGGAAAGGCGATTGACCAGGGGTTGGGTTTTCAACGGGCGTCGGTGGCGCAGTACTTTGTTCATCACAAGGATGATCCCTGTGCCATGACACTTCACGAGCATGCGGTCGCTGTGACCTCTAAAAATGGTCATCCGCTGGTCTCCGTGGCGGGAGGGAGTGGTTTTCGCGGACAGCCCTGCCAGGCGTTTACCCAGCATGGTTTTACCGGTCAGGAAGAAAAGGTCGCCTTGGCTATCCGCGGCCTTGTCGAAACCGGCAGACTCGCGTTCAGCACTATTGAGTAGCGGGTATTACTAAGGTTTTACATGATCCTAGCGCGCGATCGATTACCAACCCCGTATCGTGACGAGCAGCAGGTGTTAGCGCCACTCGTTCGGACGCTCACGAATCGTTTGGACTGGGCGCCAATTGCCACCGATGCAAGGGGATGGTTGGCATCGGTGCGCTCTCGCCCTGTTGCATTGTGGGCTGTGGAGTCATTGCTCAAGGAATACCCCATCTCAAGTGCCGAGGGCCTGGCACTGATGCGACTCGCCGAGGCATTGCTCAGAATCCCTGATCTTGAAACGGCGATTGCCCTTACCGCGGATCAGTTATCCAAAGCGTCTTTCCAGGCGGATTCTGGCCGACTCGTCGTTGAGCTGTCATCGACGGTCATTGGCCTTTCAAGACGATTTCTCCCGCAGGATGATGGAGCGCAGGGGCTGATGGGGCGTCTCGGATCCAGGGTCGTGGTGACGGCGGCCTTACGCGCCGTGCAGCTTTTAGGAAGCCAGTTTGTGATGGGGGAGTCCATCGAGACCGCGTTAAGTCGTGGGGCGCGCTCGCGACAACAGGGGGTTGGGTCTCGATACAGCTTTGACATGCTGGGCGAAGGCGCTAGAACGGAGGCCGATGCGGCGCGTTACCTCGAGGCCTATCAGCATGCGATTCGTACAATTGCAGCGCAGTCAGATCACGCGCTTGCCCCCGAAAAGAAAGATGGCATCTCCATTAAGTTAAGCGCGCTGCATCCCCGATTTGAGGTGCTTCAGGCAGATCGCGTCACTGGGGACTTAATTGATCGCATATGGAATCTCTGTGATCAGGCAGCATCGGCTAATTTGAACCTAACGATTGATGCCGAGGAAGTTGATCGACTTGAATTTTCTCTGGTCTTGATCGAGGCCGTACTTGACCGAATTGCAGAACATTACCCGCATTGGCAGGGATTTGGTCTGGCCATCCAGGCCTATCAGACGAGGGCGGTCGACCTCGTGGATCATCTGGTTGCTTACGCAAGACGCCTTCGACTAAGGCTGATGGTGCGGCTTGTGAAGGGAGCCTACTGGGATGCTGAGATTAAACGCACGCAGGAGCAAGGGCTTCCCGCCTATCCCGTATTTACTGCAAAACACCATACTGACATCTCCTATTTGGCCTGTGTTGCACGTCTGGTCGATGCGGCCGATGTGATCTTTCCGCAGTTTGCGACCCACAATGCCGTCACGATCGCGGCGGTCTTACAGATGACCCGACAGGCGGGTGTGGCGTTTGAGTTTCAGCGTCTCCACGGGATGGGCGAGGAGGTTTATCGTGAGGTTCTGGCGCAGCAGGACATCACCTGTCGTGTCTACGCACCCGTGGGGCATCATCGTGATCTCCTGGCGTATCTTGTAAGACGGCTTTTGGAAAATGGTGCGAATTCGTCTTTCGTTCACCAGTTAGCGGATCCGTCGGTAAGCTTAGATGACCTGGTGCGGTCTCCTGTTCTCATGCCGTTTTCATCAGAGATTCCGCTCCCTGCGCAACTCTACGGTCATCATCGTCAAAATAGTCAGGGGATCGATTTGTCCGAGGCTTCCGCTCGGCAGCGGCTTCAGCAGGCGTATTCCGATGTTGTCGTGGGCGTCTGTCCTGATACGCCAATTTCCGCGCTGGGCGGGTTGATGGCGCGTGCTCGGCTGGCACAGTCGGAGTGGTCTCGTAAGCCCGTGAGTGCGCGCGCGTTGTACCTGCGCATGGCGGCCGATCGGCTTCAGCAGGAGATGCCTGTTTTTGCTGCCTTGCTCGTGAAAGAGGCAAAGAAGTCTTGGGCGGATGCGGTTTCAGAGGTTCGTGAGGCCATCGACTTTCTACGCTATTACGCCACAGAGGCAGAGGGCCTCATGTCGACGCAGCCCCTGGTGGGACCCACCGGTGAGTCAAATCGCCTGACGCTTATCCCTCGGGGGGTCTGGGTCAGTATCAGCCCGTGGAACTTTCCCTTAGCGATCTTTGCTGGACAGGCAGCTGCTGCATTGGTGACAGGGAATGCGGTCCTTTGTAAGCCTGCAGAGCAGACGCCTGTGGTGGCTACACGGCTTGTGTCGCTACTGCACGATGTCGGCATTCCGAAGGACGTACTCATCCTTGCGACTGGCAATGGTGAGACGATTGGCGACGGACTCGTTGGTCTTGATGGGATTGCTGGCGTCGTCTTTACGGGGTCTACCGCTGTCGCAAAGGTGATTCAAAGACGTCTCGCAGCAAAGGACGGTCCCATCATTCCGCTGATTGCTGAAACCGGTGGCGTGAACGCGATGGTCGTGGACTCGACCGCCTTGCCTGAGCAGGTGGTCGATGCGGTGATCCAGTCGTCGTTTAAGAGTGCTGGTCAGCGTTGTTCATCGCTTCGCTTGCTCTGTCTTCACGAGGAGATTGCAGATCGTGTACTCGAGATGCTGGTCGGCGCAGCAAGTAGTCTTTCTGTTGGGCGCTCTGAGCACTGGTCGACGGATGTCGGCCCATTGATTGATGAGGAGGCACGGCGTTCTGTCCAAAATGCGATCGACCAGTTGCGCTGCTCGGCAAACCCAATGCTGCTCTGGAGCGGGCATCTCGAGACGAGCGATAGCTTTGTGGCACCGGCGATTTTTGAGATTTCAGATCTCACACAGATTCGAGGGGAGATTTTTGGGCCCGTACTCCAGGTCCTTCGCTGGCGCGGAGATGCGCTCGACTTAATCGAGCGCATCAATCAGCTGGGGTTCGGTCTGACGTGTGGGCTACAGACGCGAATTGATCAGCGTGTCGAACAATGGGCCGATCGTATTGATGTGGGTAACGTCTATGTGAATCGAAATATGATCGGTGCCGTTGTCGGCGTGCAGCCTTTTGGAGGGCATGGCCAGTCTGGGACGGGACCGAAGGCAGGCGGTCCGAACTATCTGCGCGCCTTTTGCTTCGAGAAGACGGTGACGATCAATGAGACCGCCCTAGGCGGAAACGTATCCCTTCTGGCGGTCTCTCGATAGCAAACGTCTGTTTAGGCGCTTACAGGCTCAAAGGCATCCCAGGCTGCCAGGGCTTCTGCGCTATACATCAGGGATGGGCCACCGCCCATATAGACACAGACATTTAGCATTTCCTCTAGCTCTGCCCGGGTTGCTCCGAGCTTACGCAATGCTTTGACATGAAACCCAATACATCCGGAGCAGTGCTGGCTAATGCCGATCGCCAGCGCAATCAGCTCCTTATGCTTTGCACTGATCGCGCCCTCTGCCATCGCGGCTTGGGCCATTTGTGAGAAGCCAGTCATCGTGGCGGACTGGCTCTTACGATAAGGGCCGAGTGCCTGGTTGATGTTCTGGGTAAGTCCGAGATGGTCAAAGGTGCTCATCGTCTACTCCTTAAAAATGAAATGAGAGTGAGTGACATGGTAATTATCGATCGATTCTGGTCGTGCAGAAAATGGCTGGTAAAAAATAGCGTCGTGCCGTTAGAGTAGAGGCTGTGCGTAATGGGGGGCTTTCATGATTGCCGCTGTTGATAGTCTTGAGATTGAGATTCTGGTGGATAACACCACAGATATGCTTTCCTCAACGCCGGCGGGTGTGGAAAGTGAGTCGGCAAGGCTTTTTCGTCGTGGGGGTCGAATGACCGCAGGCCGCTGTTATTGCTGCGCGGCGCATGGATTGTCATGTCTCATCACCGCGCGCCGTGGCAGCACGTCAAAAACGGTGCTCTTTGACACCGGACCGGAAGAATATGCTTTTGAGCGCAATGTCTCACGGTTAGGCATATCGCTCGGATCAGTCGACGCCATTGTTCTCTCCCATGGACACTGGGATCATGCGGGGGCCTTACTTCTTGCTCTTCAGATGATTCGAATGGAAAACGGCGGCAAGATCGTCCCGTTTTATGGACACCCGCATATGTTTGGTCATCGTGCCGTCAAGCTTCCCAATGGCGAGCACCGGCTCATGGAAGAGGTCCCTAATCCTGTGACGCTTGCGAACCATGGTGCCGACGTAATTCTTGAGCGATCCGCGCTGGGAATCGCTGATGACATGGTGTTTGTGAGCGGAGAGATTCCTCGTAAGACCAGTTTTGAGCGCGGCCACATTGGCCAGGTACGTCGCACTGCGGAAGGGGGCTGGGAGAATGATGAGCCACTCATCGATGAACGCTGGATCGGCATTGATGTAAAAGGAAAGGGGCTTGTGGTGTTGTCGGCCTGTTCTCACGCCGGCATCGTCAATGTCTTGATACACGCCAAAGAGCGATTCCCAAGCACCCCGATTCATGCGGTGATTGGAGGGCTCCATCTTTCCGGGCCGAATGAGGCGGTGATTCCACAGACGGTAGAAGGCATTAAGCCGTTCGCGCCCAAGCTGATCGGGGCAGGGCACTGTACCGGCTGGCGGGCGATTGCCGCCCTATCGAATGCCTTTGGAGATCAGGTGCTTGCGCCGTCGGCGGTGGGCAAGCGTTACAGTTTTTAACAGTTAGCGATTTTTAGAGTTGCCAGGAGCAGATAAATCGCCGCTCAAAGCCTGCTTTGTAGTCGTGATAGGTCCAGTTGTTACAGACGACTCGATCAATGAACAGAAACACCAGCAGAAGCCCGCCAAGGAGCGCGGCTAAAATCTTGAAGTTACGCATCAAGCGGTCACCGCATCGACTCTAAACGTGATCGTCCCCCGTCCACATGGAGGGTCTGCCCTGTCACCCAGCCGGAGTTCTCCGACAGCAAAAAGGCAGCGAGCGCGGCCATCTCGTCGGGTATTCCAAGCCTTTGAATTGGATGCATTGCAGCAATGGCATCCTTCATTTTCGGGTTGGAGGTGAGGGGGGTCGCCAGGGGAGTATCCGTCAGGCTCGGGGCGATAACGTTAATCCGAACTTTTGGCGCAAGCTCTGCAGCTAGCGACCGTGCGAGTCCCTCAAGGGCGGCTTTTGCGGTTCCAATCGCCGCGTGATTCGCAAACCCTCGGGTCGCAGCGATTGATGAGAACAGAACAATTGACCCTAGCTGTTGGGCAAGATGCGGGGCGGCTGCCTTGATGGCCGTAAAGGCGCCAAGCACGTTCACCTGGAAGCTCTTCAGTAGGTCCTCTGTGGTGGTTCGAGACAGTGGCTTCAGGTCGATGGTGCCCACGCAGTAAGCCATCCCGTGTAGTCCTTCTGCGGACGCTACGGTGACCGCCTGTGTGATTGATTCAGGTGAGAGAGCATCTACCAGAAATATCTGATCCTGAGCGACACCAGACTGAGTTGCGGCCTCTGCCTTTTCGGGGCGGGATGTCGTGATAAAGACCCGGTGTCCATCGGCTATCAGCCGCGTTGTTAAGGCTCCACCGATACCGTCGATTCCGCCGAAGATAAGGTAGTTTTTCTGGGGGGGCGTCATGCGTTTTTTCCTATTGGGGTTGGGGGGCTAGCCTTTTTCTTGCGGCAGGCATCCGAGCAGTATTTCACCGAGTCCCAGTTCTTTTCCCAGGCCTTACGCCAGGTCATCTCCCGACCGCAGGCGACGCAGGTCTTACTCGGAAGAAAGCTTTTATTGCCGCGAAAACTAGTGTTTTTCAAGAAATCAGCCCGGTTGGTCTGTGAAGAAAAGAGCATAATTAGACACCGGAAATGTCAGCGGGAAGCCCATTTTTTAGGGGGAAAACCTCTATAAAACGGTGCGAGCAACCTGCTAAAATTCCGCCAGTTTTTTCACTTTAATCATTACCTGGGAGTCAACATGGCAACAAAGAAAGCGGGTCCGGCAAAGGGAAAGAAGGCTGTAAAAAAGGCGCCTGCAAAGAAGGCGACTGCAAAAAAGGCAGTTGTAGCAAAGGCGTCGGCAATGAAGCCGATCAAGTCAGCGCTCAATAAGACCTCGCTGGTCGCGCACATCGCGGAGAGCACTGGAGTTGAGGCGAAGTCCATTCGTGCTGTTCTGGCTGCCCTGGAAGAGACCACGCTGGCTGCTATGAATAAGAAGGGTGTTGGCGAGTTCACGCTGCCTGGCCTGCTCAAGATCATTACCCAGAAGGTTCCCGCCAAACCCAAGCGTTTCGGTAAGAACCCATTTACGGGTGAGGAGCAGTGGTTTGCAGCTAAGCCTGCAACCGTCAAGGTAAAGGTACGTGCACTGAAGAAACTCAAAGACGCAGTTCTTTAATTTTCCCCGTGTAAAGCGGCCAGGGGTGAACCTCCTGGCCGTTTTTATTTTGTGAGCCCAGAGATGAAAAATCCGCTTAGTTCCACCGCCTTAGCGCAGCTGTTTAGCGAAGCCCAGACCGCACACGCGTTTATGCCCCACATCATCACAGACGCCGAGATTCAAACCCTTTACGACACCATGAAGTGGGGGCCGACAGCCTTTAATGCATCCCCAGTGCGGTTAGTCTTTCTGAGAAGCCCCGAAGCGAAAAAGCGGCTCATGCCTGCGCTTTCCCCAGGAAACATCCCGCAGGTCGAGAGCGCCTCGGTGACAGTGATCGTTGCCCATGACACAAAGTTTTATGACTTTTTGCCGGAGCTTTTCCCTGCCTATGATGCCAAGCCTATTTACGAATCGAACCCCGCCGTTGCTGCGGATGCGGCCTTTCGAAATGGCGCGCTTCAAGGTGCGTATCTCATCATGGCGGCCCGGGCGCTTGGGTATGACTGCGGCCCGATGTCGGGTTTTGATGCTGGTAAGGTCAATGCCGAATTCTTCGCGGACGGGCGTTTTCAGGCGAACTTTCTGCTGAACATTGGCGTTGCCGATCCTAAGGGCGTCTATCCCCGAAATAAGCGACTGGATTTCGGGGTGGCGGCGACGGTTCTGTAGGTAAGGGTTATGAGCCCTCTACTTTTTTGGGGGTTTACTGTCTTTATAGGCCTGGTAAACGGATGAGGACCCGTCTCGGCGAACCAGCAAGACGTTGTAAGGGTCCACCTGACCACCGTATTCAGGGCCGTCCATCCCCGGGGTGCCGATCGGCATCTCCGGAACAGAGAGCCCTAGCGCTGCTGGACGCTCTTTGAGCAGGCGTCGGATTTCTTTGGCTGGAACGTGCCCTTCGATGACGTAGCCGTCAACCTTGGCGGTATGGCATGACCCATATTTCACGGGCATACCGAGTTCTTTTCGGATTGCCGAGTTGCCTTTATCGATCGCTTTGACCTGAAAGCCGTTGGCCTGGAGGTGTTTGATCCAATCGTTACAGCACCCGCAGGTTGGTGATTTCCAGACTTCAATCAAAGGCTGCTGGATGGGGGACGCAAGTAGCGGAGCCGCGCTGCCGACGATGGCAAAGAAAGAGAGTGTGGCGATTAGACGCCGCTTGGTGTGAGTAATTCGCATGATTATTTACTCCTTGGCTTGTTTGTCTGGCGAGCGTATTTTGAAAAAGATTCACATAGTTGAGAGGGCTCTGTGACGAGCGGCGCACTCTCACACCAAATAGGATTCAATTTCGAGATCGCCTTCATTGTTCCATTTTGGCCGGCAATTGACTGGCAATAGAGAGAATTTTTTGTTAGGTTGAGAGACTGTAGCGCCGTAAGATCCCCTAAAAAAATCACATCACAAATCTCCGACATGCGGTCGAGCACAAAGTTCCATCGACGCTCGCTCCATGGCCATTGGGCATGCTCTGGTAGGTGAATAACCCCCAATCTAATTCGCTGTTCTCGCAAGTGTCGAACCTTTGAACTACTCCTTAATGCCCAGGCATGCACAAGCTCAACGGAAGCGACCTCCGATCGGGCGTGAAGTCGTTCGGTAAGTGCGGATAGGGTCACCGCCTTTGGAAGATCGACAGGTGGCCTGCTATAAAGTGCGGGCTCGTCGATGCGCTGGGGCTGGGCCGCTGCGTCGTGAGCAAGCTGTACGAATGCATGCTGACCGTGTTTATCCAAACCGCGAGCGATCATCTCGAGTCGCTCATAAGAGGTATCGATTGGTGAACGCGCGCAATGCCACTCCTTTGGAGCGAATTTGGCGACATTATCGGCGTTAAACAGGTAAGGCTTGGTGCTGAATGTTCCTGCAACCCACTGCCAAGACAAGTGGTTTGATGCTAGGTCGCCATCAAGCAGGTGGCCATAGAGCCAGTCCGCTCCGGCTCTCCAGTGGATGTGCCTCAGGTGAATGACATAGCTCGCAAGCCACATTCTCGCGTGATTATGAAGGTACCCGCTCGAATAGAGCTGTCTTACGGACTGATCGATCACAGGTAGACCGGTTCGCCCTTGACGGATATCTGCGGGTAGCGCATCGCGATACACCACGTCTGGGAGACCAGGGCGCAAATCGTTCAGAATGGCGTCACCTTTGTGCGACCAGACATGGTGGAAAAACGATCGCCAACAGAACTCAGAAAAGAGCTTGTCTTCCGCGCTGAGCGGCACGCGTTCACGAATGGCCTGTACCGCTTCGGTGAGACTGAGATAACCGTGGGTCAGATAGGGTGATAGTCGGGTGACGGCGCCAGTCAGATGGTTTCTCGTGAGAGCGTAGCCTTTGGGGTCAATCTGGGCGATACGCATCTGCCATCCCGGGTCATTGGGTGGAAACTCCTGGGTAATTGCGGTCATTGGCAGCCTATCTGAAATCACTTACGTCTAAAGGCACGTTGAATTGCGGGGCGTATCTTAAGAAATCCCCGGTAGCCCAGCTCGAGCGCTGAGGGTACGCCGGGACTGCTGCAGATTCGTGCCAACCATCGCCATCTCGGCAGGTGACGCCACATTTCAATAAAGCCGCGGGCCCCGCCGATGAGTTCGCCGTCGGGTGTCTGAACGTGGAATCTTGCGAGGAGTGCCTGTACCGGTAGCGGCAAATGTTCAGCGTTGTTAGCCCTTGACACATCAATCCAGTCAATCTTCTTGGCATGATCTGCGTCTTTATAAAGGCTGATTTCCCTCTTGCAGAGCGGGCAAGCACCATCAAAGAACACGCGAAGTCTCTTGCTCATCGGGATTAAGGCTACTCGCTGAAAAGGTACGAACGGTTGAGAGTATGAACCGTTCCTTAGAGGTTGTGATCTCTGGTGGACGCGACAGGGATCGAACCTGTGACCCCTGCCGTGTGAAGGCAGTGCTCTACCGCTGAGCTACGCGTCCAATTAAATAAATCAGCGACGAAATATTAGCATCGATTTGGAATCTACTTAAGCTCAAGTAGCCGCTGCGCGTTCTTATAGGCGATCTTCTCGGCAACGTCTCTCGGTAGGCGCGCCAGAAAGTAACTTCTCAGCTCAAGAATCATATCGTCGTAAAGGTGGTCTAAACCACAACAGGGATCCGTACCGAGCAGGAATCGATCTGCGTATTGAAGAATGATGGGTTCAAACCGGGGGGATATCTTCTCGGCGTCAAAGATTCGAGCGACTTTGTGAACTGGTCCTCCCGCGGAAATCTCGCAGTAGAGGTTTGCGTGCTGATCGAAAAGTCGCTGCACGGTTTGAGGGCCTGAATAGGGCAGGCAGTGCGACAGGATAACCTTTGCCATTGGAAAGCTTGTGAGCTGATCTTTGAGCTCCGCTAACGTATCCTCATCTCCCTCGAGATGTAGCTGAATAAATTTCTTATGGCGATGTGCCATTTCGAACATTTTTTCAATAACTGGGCTTTTCAGTGAAATTTTTCGAGCAAATCGTTCGTTCCTTGGTCCGTGCGATCGCCGATTGTTTCCATGGATCTCCCCAAAACCAAAGGATTGTCCGGACTGAAACTCTTGTTCGGCCTGTTTAAATAGGCTTACGAATTCAGGGTCCTGTGGATTACTCAGCCCCTCGGCACCTCGTTGAAAGAAGACTTTCGCGAACTCTTTTTGTCCGAGTGTCCGGATGTGCCGATCTTTGAGGAGACTGGAGACTGCTTCGTCATCATCAAAAGCACTTCCGCCGACGCCACCGCCCCACTTCACGCCATTTCGATCCATAAGCTCTTTGTAAAAGATAGGGCGCTTTCCAAAAAGGTGCATGTGCAGATCGGCGAGCGGCAATGTCTTGACAAAATTCTCGTCGGATTGGGGTGTAGCGTGGCTAGCGGTTATCGCCGAGAGGACAAATATTATGAGCAAAACGACTCGGTGCAGATGTGCGGTTACTTGCATGAATGATTCCTCGCCCTAGAAGTATCTTGGTCTACCGCTCCAGCGTATGGCTCAGATGATTAACGCTTTGCCTGGTAAGGATAAGTCCTCTTTGCCTCGACCGTATAGCCAGTCACAGCCATTCCAGTGTCGACGCGTGCGTCCCGAAGGGTGCCTTCGACCCAGACCGTTTCCATCGTTTCGATACGCTTGATTGGTTTTTCGAATTTCACCAATATTATCTGGTTTGCGGGGGGTGGGGGCGTATGAATGCAGGCACCAAAGTATGGAACCAGTAGAAATTCCGAGACACTGTCGCGGTTAGTATCAAGAGCAACGACATAACCAGCAATTCGAATCGATTTGTTTAGATGAGTGGTCTCGATCGGCGCTGCGTCCCACTTCTTTCGCAGTCGTTGCATCGCAGCGTCTGCCTGCTCGGACCCATCCGCGAGGAAACCGAGTTTGCTTAGCGCTGCCATTTGCGCCTTGACCTCACTAAACCATTTTTTAGGGATAAGGTCGTCCCATAGGATTTCTTCAAATTTGGGCGATGGCTGTGCTAATGCTATTCCCTGCCATGTGGTTGCAGCGAGGACTAGAAAACCGGTTAAAAAAATGGATCTGATCGAGATATTCATTTGCGCATCATACGATGGGGGGGTGCAGCCCGTCGTGCACGGAATAGCGAAACGCCCGCCAAGCGGGAATGAGCCCTGCAAGCGTGGATAGTCCGAGCATGCTGCCAATTACCCACCATCCTTCAGCATCGGGTAATCGTGGTGTCATGAATACGCCAAATTGACTCCTGATCCAATCGCCTACCCCTAAGACGGTGATCTGAAGTAGGACCCACCCAAGCAGCAGGCCGATGGTACACATAACGACGGATTCGATCACAACAAGCAACGAAAGTTGGATCGGCTGGGCCCCAAGTGCCCGAAAGATTGCCAGCTCCCTTCGGCGAGTACTGATGGAAATTAGTAAGGTCGATGTAACTCCGAATAATGCAGTGATGACGACTAACCAAGCCGTAAAGCGAAGGGTGTTCTCGAGTGTTCCCATGATCTGCCATAGCTCATCCAGGGTTACCCCCGGCAAAATGGCCATCAGTTTGCCTCCATCAAGCCCTTCGATAGATCGTCTTGCTGAGAAGACCTGGGTTCGCGACTGAAGTCCTACAAGGACAGCCGTAACTTGAGAGGGCTGAAGCCTCATTGGATCGATCCGATCTAAAGACAGTGTCTCCGTCTGACGGGGCTTACTTCCGAACTCCCAGCCGATGTGAATCGCCTCGAAGCCCGCGAGGGAGATCAGGACGGCGTTATCGGTAGGCGTCCCAGTTCTTGTCAGGACTCCTGTGACCCGGAAGGGGCGGTCGGCGTGATCTTGAGCGAGACCGTCGCCCCTGCCATGTGTTAACGCGATTGCGTCACCCACCGTATGGCCGAGTCGCTTTGCAATGTCGGCGCCGAGAACAGCGTCGAATATATGACTGAAGGCTTGGCCTTGGCTGAACTCAAGACCGATCTTTCCGCCGACTTTTGAAAAAAATAAAGGGGTCGTACCGACAACAGGAAAGCCTCGATAGCTATCCCCGAGTTGAAGCGGAACAGCCCAAGACACTGAATCGAGCTTAGTAATCTCGTCGAGTTGATCAAAGGAAAGGTTTCGGACCGGCTTGCCGAGGTTAAAGATCGAGTAAAGCATGAGCTCAGTCGGGCTCCCCCGGGCCCCAACGATTAAGTCGACACCCGAGACCGCGTTCGAAAAGCTGGTTCGGGCATCCTGTCGAAGCTGCGCGACGGCGAGTACCAAAAATATGGCAACTGCAATCGCACATACGACTAGCGCCAGCGGCCCCCGACGAGACCAGGCACTTTTCGTCGCCAATACAAACCAGAGTCTCATAGCGTCATGACCTGATCAAAACGTTC
>JACCDI010348428.1_pt1 | contig 30223 bp, 30 predicted proteins | sample 7442791 | NCBI WGS metagenome assembly JACCDI01 (sample SAMN15323434, study PRJNA562643) | freshwater metagenome | isolation source: river surface water | place: USA:Blue River Watershed | collected 2017-08-15
CACCTTGGCGGTGAGGATTTTTTTCAGGTAATCGGTGCTGCTCGCAGGGGCGGAGCGGGGGCGTTTGCTTGGGGTCGGTTTTGCAGGATTTTTTTTGGTGGGTGCAGGCATGATGTAAAGATTTTAGGCAGTGCGCCATGAAAACCACCGGCCAGAAAAAAACCCCGGGTGTCGCCACCCGGGGTTAAGTCCACCTTTTCAGAGGGTGGAGGAGACAAATGTGCGGGCTTTGTGATCCCAATGTGTGCATTGTCACACAAATTTTGTTGCATTGCAGCACGAAGTTGGCGGTGGTGGAAAATCCCAGCTTGGGTCGGCATGGGCTGGCCCCCATTGCCCCCACACACAAGGATCAAACATGGAATGCACCGTCACCTGGACCGGTCACGCAGGCGGCCAATCGGCCATGGGATTTATCGCCGAGACCGGCAGCGGCCACATCTTGGCGATGGACGGCGCACCCGACCCGGCCAAGCCCGAGCACAGCGGGCGCAACCTGGCCCCGCGCCCCATGGAAACGGTGCTCGCTGGCACCGGCGGCTGCACCGCTTATGACGTGGTGCTCATCCTCAAGCGCGGGCGCTATGCGGTGGAGGGCTGTAGCGTCAAACTCACCAGCGAGCGCGCCGCCACCGACCCCAAGGTGTTCACCCGCATCCACATGCACTTCACCGTCAAAGGCCGGGGCTTGCCCCACAGCGCGGTCGAGCGGGCCATTGCCATGAGCCACGACAAATACTGCTCGGCCAGCATCATGCTGGCCAAAACCGCTGAAATCACCACCAGTTTTGAGGTGATAGACACAGGTGTGTGAGGTTCAAAACCTGTCGCATCGGCTTTAAATGCGGTGGGCCACCGTGGTCATGACCCGGCCGCTGAGGGCCATCAGGCGTTTGAGGGGCTCGGGCAGTTCGGCTGCACCAGCGTGCTGGGCCTCTCGCGCGTGTTGCGCCTCGTCCTGGGCCATGGCTTTCACCACGGCCAGTGAAGCCGTGTCCTCAGCGGGCAAGCGGGCCAAGTGGCTGTGCAAATGGGCTTCCACTTGGCGCTCGGTTTCCACCACAAAGCCCAAGCTGATGCGCTCGCCCCCCACCTTGGCGGTGGCATACGCCAAAGCAAACGCACCGGCGTACCAAACCGGGTTGAGCCAACTCGTGCGCCCACCCAGGTCATGGATGCGCGCTGCCGTCCATGCCAAGTGATCGGTTTCATCTTGGGCAGCGGTTTGCATGTGGGCCCTGACGCTGCTTTGCCGGCTGGCCAATGCTTGTGCGCTGTACAAAGCCTGTGCGCACACCTCGCCCACATGGTTGACCCGCATCAAGGCGGCAGCTTCATGGCGTTGCGCATCGCCCATGGTTTGTGGCGGCTTGGCAGGCTCGGGCATGGGGCGGCGGGCATGCGGTGACGACCACAGCGAGCGCAAGGCCTGATCGGCCGCGCCCAGCAGGGCATCAAAAGGCCCGGGTTTGAAGAAAGATGAAGGGTGTGACATGGTTGGCATTGTCCAGCACAGACCAAAAACCCCTTAAAAATACAAAAACAACATAACTGTTAACTTATGACGTATTATTTTCAATCTGGATCCTCCGCGTACCCAAAGGGCCACAAAACTTGTTGCCAGACAACAACGCATTGGCCCCACAAAGCCACAAACCCTTTGCCAGCGCAAGCCCACTCTGGTGCAATAGCGCCAACTTCTAGAAAAGAAGTTGGTTTCAGCTTGCTGGAGCCCCTTTGTTTAACCTTGGAGATTCACTCATGAAAAAATCCCTAGTTGCTCTGGCTACACTGGCTGCCACCGGCGCCGTGATGGCACAAGCCACCATTTATGGTCGCGTTGACGTTGGTTACGGCATCAAAGCCTTCAGCAATGCCAATGGCGCTACCACTGCCAAGCAAACCGGCGTGACCGACGGCGGCAACGCTGGTTCACGCATTGGCTTCCGTGGCACGGAAGACCTCGGCGGCGGCATGAAAGCCCACTTCGTGGCAGAGCAAGGTATCAGCCCCACCAACGGCGCTTTGTTTGGTGTGCGCACCGGCACCGCTGGTATCCAGTACGACGGCCTGGCCACCTCCACCAACCAGTTTGACACCGCTACCGCTGGTGCTTACACCACTGGCACCAACCGCCAGACCTACCTTGGCCTGGAAGGCGGTTTCGGTACCGTTCGCGTGGGCTACCAGTACACCCCCGTGTATGAAGTGTCCACCCTGAGCGGCTTCACTGCCACCTCCGAAGGCGTGGTTGGCGGCGAAGTTGCCCACCTGTGGGGCAGCGGCGCTGTTGGCGGCACCCGTGCCAACGCCATCAGCTACATCACACCCCGCATGAATGGCTTCCAAGCCATGTTGCAGATTGGTTCTGCCGGTGGCCGTGAGCAAACCGAATGGCTGAGCGCCAACACCGCAACTGGCACCACGCTGGACAAGCAAGCCCGTACCGCATTGCACATTGACTACTCTGCTGGTCCTTTGCGCGGCGCATTGGCTTACACCCAGTTCAACAGCCAAGTGAGCGGTCGCGCTGCCGGTACCACCACCAACCAAAGCTTGGTTGGCTCCACCCCTGTGATCACCACCTTCAACGTGTACGGCGCTTTGAGCGGCTGGAACGTGAGCCCCATCACTGGCAACACCACCTACAGCGCCAACCTGCTGCAGTTGGCCGGTTCCTATGACTTCGGCGTGGCCAAAGTGGGCGTGACCTTGAACTCCGGTCAAAAAGACGTGACCGAAGGCCCCTCCGCTGTGACCTTTGGTACCCAGCCTTCCGCTGCCGCTGGCAACGTTGTGGCTTCCACCAAGTACGCTTCACGCGCAGTCAGCTTCATCATGCCCATGGGCAAGATGGACTTGGTTGGCGGCATGGCCAACTCCTCTTTGGACGTTGCCGGCACCCCCACCAACGACTGGGCCACCCGTCAATTGGGCTTGAAGTACAACTTCAGCAAGCGCACCGTCGCTTATGGTTTCATCGGTTCTTCACAAGACAGCCTGGCCACCACCACCGCCGTCAAAGACAAGAGCCAAACCATCATTGGTATCGACCACCAGTTCTGATCCCCCGCTGGCCCATCGGCCAGCTTGAGGAAAAGCAACGCTCAAACCCCACCGCCTCACAAGGGCTGTGGGGTTTTTTCATGGGGCCCCTGCCTACAATTCCCCACCATGCCTACATCCACCCCAAAGCGTCCCCTCCTATCGGCCAAAAAGCCCTCCTCCGTTCAAGCCAAGGCCCTGAGCAAGCCCAAGACAGCGCGAAAAAGCACACGCAGCAAGCCACCCAGCGGCACCGATTACCTGAAAAAAATCCTCACCGCCAAGGTGTATGACGTGGCGCACGAGTCGGCGCTGGACGTGGCGCGCAATTTGGGGCGGCGCTTGCACAACCAGGTGTTGCTCAAGCGCGAAGACCAGCAGCCGGTGTTCAGCTTCAAGCTGCGCGGCGCGTACAACAAAATGGCCCAACTCAGCCGCGAACAGCTCGCACGCGGGGTGATTTGCGCTTCTGCGGGCAACCATGCGCAAGGCGTGGCCCTGGGGGCGGCCAAGTTGGGCGCGCAGGCAGTGGTGGTGATGCCAGTGACCACCCCAGCCCTCAAGGTGGAGGCGGTCAAGGCCATGGGCGCGCAGGTGGTGCTGCACGGCGAGAGCTACTCTGACGCGCATGCCCACGCCTTGGTCTTGCAACAACAGCAGGGCATGACCTTTGTGCACCCGTTTGACGACCCCGATGTGATCGCCGGCCAAGGCACGATTGCCATGGAGTTGCTGCGCCAGCACCCCGGCCCGTTGCATGCGGTGTTTGTGGCGATTGGCGGGGGCGGCCTGATTGCGGGCGTGGCCAGCTACATCAAAGCGGTGCGCCCCGAGGTGAAAGTCATTGGCGTGCAAATGAGCGACTCGCGCGCCATGGCCCAGTCGGTGGCCAAGGGCGAGCGGGTGACGCTGCAAGACGTGGGTTTGTTCTCCGACGGCACAGCGGTTAAGTTGGTGGGCGAGGAGACCTTTCGCATCGTGCGCGAGTCGGTCGACGGCTTCATCAGCGTGGACACCGATGCGGTGTGCGCGGCCATCAAAGACGTGTTTGTCGACACCCGCAGCATCGTGGAGCCCGCTGGCGCTTTGGGCGTGGCGGCCATCAAACAATACGTGGCCCAGCACAAAACCCGGGGCGAAACCTATGCCGCCATTTTGTGCGGTGCCAACATGAACTTTGACCGCTTGCGCTTTGTGGCCGAGCGGGCCGAGGTGGGCGAAGAGCGCGAGGCCTTGTTTGCGGTGACCATTCCCGAGCGGCATGGCAGCTTGCGGGCCTTTTGCCAGTTGCTGGGCGACTTGCCCGCCTTTGGCGGGGGCAAGGCACCGCGCAGCGTGACCGAGTTCAACTACCGCATCAGCGACGACACCCAGGCCCATGTGTTTTTGGGCCTGAGCACGTCAAGCCCCGGGCAAAGCCCCAAGATCGCGGCGTTTTTATCCAAACACGGCTTTGCCACCCTGGACCTGACCCATGACGAACTGGCCAAGGAACACCTGCGCCATTTGGTGGGCGGCCACTCCAGCCTGGCCCACAACGAGCGCTTGCTGCGCTTTGAATTCCCCGAGCGGCCAGGTGCCTTGATGAAGTTTTTGCTGGCGATGCGCGAGGGCTGGAACATCAGCCTGTTCCACTACCGCAACCAAGGGGCCGACTACGGCCGCATCTTGATGGGCTTGCAAGTGCCCCATGCCGATCGCGCCGCATTTGCCCAGTTTTTGACCGAGTTGGGCTACCCGCACGTGGACGAGACCCGCAACCCCGCTTATCGCTTGTTTTTGCGCCGCTGATCAGGGCTGGCGCGGCAACGGCATGTCCAGTTGCAGCACCGGCGGCCCGCCCATCTCAGCGCCCAAACGCGCACCTGCGCGGTCAACCGACTGCAACAGCAAACCATCGATCACCGCTTGGCCGATGCGAAACGGCTTGGGCGCTTGGCCGTCAATACCGATCAAGGCCGCGCCGCGCTGCGCCCCGCTGCTGGCCACACCCACCAGTTTGAGCCGGCTGGCCAGGCTGGGCGCAGCCGCCACCGGGCTTGCGGCATTGGCGGGGGTGGCACCCAGCAATCGGCCCACCTCGGGCCCGATGGGCGACACACCTGGGGTCGAGCCATCCATGGACGGCGGGGTGACGCTGGCGGCCATGGCGGTCCCAGGGGATGACAGCTGACGGGCGCGCAACACCCAATCCACGCTGCTCCAACCCAGGGCCAACCAGATGGCCAAGGTGAGCACAGGCATGCCCCATGTCATGGGTGCTGTGCGCTGTGGCCAAGGCAAGATGTGTCGCATGAAACCATTATCATGCAGCGATGCCCCGGCCCCCCAGAGCGGCATCGGCTGCATCACCCCAACGGACCCTGCCATGAACCATTGCCCCCCTCACACCACGCCCCCCGCGCGCCGAGCGCGCAAACGCATGCAAGGCTTCACCCTGATTGAGTTGATGGTGGTGCTGGTCATCATTGGCGTGTTGGCGGCTTTGATCGTGCCCAATGTGATCAACCGGGCCGACGATGCCCGCGTCACCGCCGCGCGCACCGATGTGAACAACCTGATGCAAGCGCTCAAGCTCTACAAGCTGGACAACCTGCGCTACCCCACCAGCGAGCAAGGCCTGCAAGCGCTGGTGGTCAAGCCCACCGTGGGCCCCACCCCGCCCAACTGGAAGCCCTACCTGGACAAACTGCCCAACGACCCCTGGGGCCGGCCTTACCAATTGCTCAGCCCGGGCATCAAGGGCGAGGTCGATGTGCTCTCCTTGGGGGCCGACGGCCAAACCGGTGGCGAAGGGGCCAATGCCGACATTGGCAGCTGGCAGTGAGGCATGGGGCGACCCCGCCCAACTGAAACCCTGGCCCCATTGCCTGCGCCAGCCATGAAGCCCCGTTGCCTTGCCCGACCCGCGCAGGCCGCAGCTGGCTTTACCTTGATTGAAATTTTGGTCGTGTTGGCCATCGTGGCCTTGGGCACCGGGGCTTTGGTGTGGAGCCTGCGCGGCAACGCCGTGCACCAGCTCGATGAAGAGGCCCAACGCCTCAGCGCCTTGCTCGAAGCGGGCCGGGCCCAGTCGCGCACCAGTGGCATGGCCATGCGCTGGCGGGCCACCGCCAGCGGTTTTGTCATCGAAACCCTGCCCAGCGGTTTGGCCGCGCCCAAACCACACCCCTGGCTTTACCCGCAAACCCGGGCCAGCGTGGGTGTGCTGTGGCTGGGCCCCGAACCCATCTTGCCGCCACAAAGCCTGGTGCTGACCCAAGGCGATGGGCAAAGCGGCAGCGTGCGCGTGGCCAGCGACGGCTTGCGCGCTTTTGGCACCGCCCCATGAACACCAGCGCACCCACCCACTCAGCCAGCCCTTGGCAAGGACCTGGGCGCAGGCCAGGGCCAGCATCCCGGCCATGCCCCAAGGCGGCCCGCCCGGGCGGCTTCACCTTGGTTGAGGTCTTGGTGGCGCTGGCCATCGTGGCGGTCTCGCTCATCACCGCCAGCCAGGTGGGCGGGGCCTGGGTGTTCAATGCCAACCGGCAATGGCAATACCAACTGGCCCAGGTGTGTGCCGACAGCGCGCTGATCGCGCTGCGCTTGTCGCCCCAAATGCCTGGCATTGGCGAGCGCAGTGTCGAATGCCTGCAAGCCGAGCGGCCGCTGCGGGTGGTGCTGACCGTGCGGCCCACCCCCAACCCTTCGTTTCGCCGCGTCGAGGCCCAGGTGTGGGAAGCCCAAACGCCGCTGATCCGCGTGCAAACCGTGGTGGGGCGCTACTGACATGCGGCCCAGCCGTGGCTTTACCCTGGTCGAGGTGTTGATCGCCTTGGCCTTGATGGCGGTCATGGGCGCGCTCAGCTGGCAAGGCATAGACAGCTTGCTGCGCGGGCGCAGCGCGGTACAGGCCGAGCACGCGCGCAGCACCGTGCTGGGCACCGCCTTGGCCCAATGGCGCGCCGACCTGGACGCGGCCACCGTGCTGCCCGGCATGGGTGCCGACAGCGGCATCGACTGGGACGGGCGCGTGCTGCGCATCACCCGGCGCAGCACCGAGGTCCAGGCCGACGGCACAGACCCCGGCGTGTGGGTGGTGGCCTGGCGCTGGCAAGCCCAGGGCAATGGCCAACCTGGCCTGTGGCGGCGCTGGCAATCGGCATCGTTGCGCGACAGCACCGGGGTGCAATTGGCCTGGGCCCAGGCGGCCGCTTGGGGCCAAGGTGCCAGCCCAGAAGCCAATGCCCGCCAAACCGATGTGCTGCCCTTGCAGGGCTGGCAACTCTACTTTTTTCGCGACAACGCCTGGAGCAACCCCTTGTCCAGCGCGGGCAGCAACAGCGGCCAGCCGGTCTTGCCCGATGCGGTGCGCTCGGTGATCGAACTCGCCCCCGACAGCGGGCGCGGCAGCATCACCCTGGACTGGCTGCGCCCGAACTGGAGCGTGGGCCGCTCATGAAGCACACCCAAGCACACCCGCACCACACCGGCGCTGCCCTGGGTATCGGGAGGCAACAGGGCGCTGCCCTGTTGATGGCCATGCTCACCGTGAGCTTGGTCGCCACCTTGGCCGCCGCTGGCGTGTGGCTGCAATGGCGCAGCACCGAGGTCGAGGCCGCCGAGCGCCAACGCGCCCAAGCGCATTGGCTGCTGCTGGGGGCCTTGGACTGGGCGCGCATCATCTTGCGCGAAGATGCCCGCGCCGGTGGCGATAACGGCCAAGACCACCTGGCCGAGCCCTGGGCCGTGCCGCTGCAAGAGGCGCGTTTGTCCACCTTCATTTCGGCCAATGCCGATGGGGTGAGCCGCGACGACGAACGCCTGGCCGACGAGGCTTTTTTGTCCGGCCAGATCAGCGACCTGCAAGGCCGGGTCAACATCCTCAACCTGGTGGACAACGACGGACAGCTGTCCAAACCCCAATGGGCGGTGTTTGAACGCTTGTTCAAAAACCTGGGTCTGCCAGAGGCCGAATTGCAAACCATGGGCCAGCAACTGGTGCGGGCCCACACCCCCAACGCGACCGCTCGGGTGCTGCGACCCCAGCGGGTGGAGCAACTGAGCTGGCTGGGCCTGTCGGCCCGCAGTGTGCAAGCCCTGTCGCCCCATGTGAGTGTGCTGCCGGTGCGCACCGCGATCAACCTCAACACCGCCAGCGCCGCGGTGCTGCAGGCCAGCTTGGTGGGCTTGGACAGCGCGGCCGTGCGCCAACTGTTGCAACAGCGCGAGTCCCGCCACTTTGAAACCCTGGAAGACCTGCGCCAACGCCTGAACAACCCACGCGCTGGCACAGACCCCACTTTGCACAGCGTGGGCAGCCGTTACTTTGAGGTGCGCGGCCGCTTGCGCTGGGGCAACACGGTGCTTGAAGAGCGCAGCCTGGTCGAGCGCAACGGGGCCGATGTGCGGGTGGTGTGGTCCGACCGGGGTTTGCTCGCCGCCCCCGAGCGCGAGCCCCTGGGCAGGCTGTTCGTACAATGAAAATCACATGTTGATCATCGCCTTGCCCCTGCACACCGAAGGTGCTGCCACCGAGTACCTGCACCTGCGCAGCACAGCGGGGCAAGCGGCGGGCAACGCCCAAACCGCCAGCGCCGCACAACTGCCGCGCGATGCCGGCCCGGTGGTGGCCGTGGTGCCCGCACAAGCCCTGGCCTGGCACCGCATCACACCGCCCCCGGTGGGCCGGGCCCGCTTGGCGGCCGCTTTGGAGGGCTTGCTCGAAGAGCGCATGCTCGAAGACCCCGCCCAAGCCCATGTGGTGGTGACCCCCGCCGGTGCATTGGCCGCGTCACAAGGCCAGGCGCTGACGGTGGCGGTGTGCCAAAAAGCCTGGCTGCGCCAAGCGCTGGCCCCTTTGCAAGCCCGGGGCTTGGTGGTCTCGCGCATCGTGCCCGAATGGTCGCCCCGGCCCGAGGGCGCGCCCTGGCTGTGGGTGGGCGGTCGGCCCGAACAACTGCAGGCCGTGGCCTGCGATGCCCTGGGTGCGATGGTTTTGCCACCCCCGCCTTGGCCAGGGGCGATCAGCCCGGCGCTGACCCAAGCGGATGCGGTGCTGCTGAGCGACCCGGCCACAGCGGGCTGGGTGCAAACCCATTTTGGCCGTGCGCCGCGCATGCTCAGCCCCGGCCAACGCCTGTGGCAAGCCCAGCAAACCGACTGGGACCTGGCCCAAGGCGAGTGGGCCCAGGGCCGCTCGCAACGCTGGGCCCGATGGGCCCAAGAAACCGCCCAAAACCTGTGGCACGCACCGCGCTGGCGCGCCGCCCGTTGGGGCCTGCTGGCCTTGCTGGCGGTGCAGCTGCTGGGCTTGCAGTGGATGGCCTGGCAACAAGGCCAGCAACAACAGCAACTGCGCCAGCAAATGGCGGCCCTGCTGACCCAAAGTTTTCCGGCCGTGCAAGTGGTGGTGGACGCGCCTTTGCAAATGCAGCGCGAGGTCCTGGCCTTGCAGCGGGCCATGGGCCAAGCCGGTGCGGGCGATCTGGAAGTCATGCTCAGCCAGCTTGGGCGCGCCTTGCCGCCCAGCGCCCAACTCAGCAGCCTGCAGTTCAACCCGGGTGAGTTGCGCTGGCAAGCCGCCGCCCTCCCAGATGAAGCGCTAGCAGCGGCGCGCGCCAGCTTGCGCGCCCAGGGCTACCAATTGAATGCCGACGGCAACCAATGGGTGCTGCGCCAGGAGGCCAAGCCATGAGCGCCGGGCCTCGGTGGTTGCCCGCCAGCTGGCAAAGCCAATGGGCGGCTTGGAGCGCGCGCGAACGCGCCGGTGTGGTGCTGGCCGCCGTGCTGCTGGTGTTGGCCTTGCTGTGGTCGCTGGCCGTGGCCCCGGCTTGGCGGCAGTGGCAACAAGGCCTGGGCCAAACCGCCGCCTTGCAGCAGCAGTGGCAAAGCATGCAGGCCTGGCAAGCCCAGGCCCAAGCCCTGAAGTCGCAAACCCGGATCGGCCCCGACGAGGCCCAACGCCTGCTGCAATCCAGCGCGGCCGCCTTGGGCCCAATGGCCAGCGTGTCCTTCAATGGCGACATGGCCACCGCCCAATTCAAAAGCGTGTCGGGCAGCGCCCTGGCCCAGTGGCTGGCCACGGCGCGCAGCCAAGCGCAGGCCCTGCCCGTGCAAGCGCGCTTGAACCGCAGCCCCGGCACGGGGCCGGTGGTGTGGGACGGCCAAATCGTGCTGCAACTGCCGCCCAAAGCCAAACCTTAAGCCCTGAACCCCATGAGCCCCGGCCAACGCCCATCTGACCGCCCGCGCGCCTGGCCTTGGGCCGTGGCCGGTGGTTTGCTGGGTGGCCTGGGGGCCTTGGTCGTGCTGGCCCCTGCCGATGGGCTGGCCCAGGCCCTGGCCGCCGCCAGCCAAGGCCGGGTGCAATTGCGCGCCGCCAGTGGCAGCTTGTGGAGCGGCTCGGCCCAATTGGTCTTGACCGCAGGTGCCCGCGCCAGCGATGCCCAGGCCTTGCCCGGTGCGGTGCGCTGGCGCATCCGCCCCCAATGGAATTTAGATGGCCCCGGACTGGCCGTGCAGATCAGCGCCGATTGCTGCACCACCACGCCCTTGTCGCTGCGGTGGCGCGCCTCGGCCAGCGGCGGGCAGTTGACCCTGGCCGATGGCCAGTCGCGCTGGCCCGCCCAAGTGCTCAGTGGCTTGGGCGCGCCTTGGAACACCTTGCAAGCCCAAGGCTGGCTGCAACTCCACAGCCAACAAGCCCAGATCGAGCGCGGCCCGCAAGGCTGGCAATTTGGCGGGCATGTGCGCGTGCAGGCCATCGATGTGTCGGTGCGCCTGTCCACCCTGCGCCCCCTGGGCAGCTACCAACTCGATGTGCAAGGCGGTGCGCGCACCAGCCTGGCCTTGAGCACCTTGGACGGGCGGCTGCAACTGAGCGGCCAAGGCCATTGGCAGGGGCAGGGCCTGGTGTTCTCTGGCCTGGCCAGCGCCGAGCCCGACCACGAGGCGGCGCTCAACAACTTGCTCAATTTGATGGGCCAACGCCAAGGGCCCCGCTCCTCGTTCAAAATAGGCTGATGCGCATGAAACCCCTGATCCCCCACACCTTGGCTTTGGCGCTGTGTTGCGCGCTGGCCAGCCCCGGCTGGGCGCAAAGCGGCAAACCGGGCGAGCCCATCGTGCTCAACTTTGTCAATGCCGACATCGAGGCGGTGGCCCGCACCTTGGCCGGTTTGACCGGGCGCAACCTGGTGGTGGACCCACGGGTCAAGGGCAGCATCAACCTGAGCACTGAAAAACCGGTGTCGCCCGCCGTGGCCTGGGAGCAGTTTTTGGCCACCCTGCGGCTGCAAGGCTTCAGCATGGTGGTGAGCAACGGCTTGTACAAGGTGGTGCCCGAGGCCGAGGCCAAACTGCAAGGCGGTGGCGTGATCGAGGTGCCCAACCCAACGGGCGCGGCCCCGGCCACCAGCAGCGCACCGGCCGGCCAGGTGGTGACCCACATCTTCAAACTCAGCTTTGAAAACGCCAACAACCTGGTGGCGGTGTTGCGCCCGCTGATCAGCCCCAACAACACCATCAACGTCAACCCGGGCAACAACTCGCTGGTCATCACCGACTACGCCGACAACTTGCAGCGGCTCGGGCGCATCATTGCCGCGCTCGATGTGGCCAATGCCAGCGACATCGAGGTGATCGTGCTCAAGCACGCGCTGGCCAGTGAGCTCGCGCCCTTGGTCACCCGCTTGATCGAGTCGGGCCCCGGCACCGGTGCCGCGGGCGCGCCCAACACCAGCGACAACAGCTTCAAAACCACGGTGATGGCCGAGCCACGGGCCAACAGCTTGATCCTGCGGGCCGCCAACCCGGCCCGCGTGGCCCAGGTGCGCAGCCTCATCAGCAAGCTCGACCAACCCAGCTCGGCGCTGGCCAGCGGCAACATCCATGTGGTCTACCTCAAGAATGCCGAGGCCACCAAATTGGCCGTCACCCTGCGCGCGGCCCTCACGGGGCAAGGTGGCACCATGGCCCCCGGTACCAACACCACGGCCTTCTCGGCCCCCACCCCACCAGGGGCCAACAGCGCGCCCATGGCCAGCGGCAGCGCCAGCAACCTGCCCAGCACGGGCGGGCAAATCCAGGCCGACCCGGCCACCAACTCGCTGATCATCACCGCGCCCGAACCGCAGTACCGCCAATTGCGCGCCGTCATTGACCAGTTGGACCAACGCCGCGCCCAGGTGCTGGTCGAGAGCCTGATCGCCGAGGTCAATGTCGAAAAGCTCGCGCAGTTTGGTTTTCAGTGGCAAAACGTCATGGGTTCGAGCGGCGGCAACCTGGGGGTGATGGGCACCAACTTTGACCCGGCCAAGGTTGGCGGGGTCAACTTGGCGCAAATTTCGGCTTCCCCCAGCACCGCTGCCGTGGGTGCGGGATTGAACATGGCCTCGGTGCAAAACGTGGGTGGCGTGTACATGCTGGGCGCGCTGGCCAACTTTTTGCAGACCAATGGCGACGCGAACATTTTGTCCACGCCCACCTTGCTCACCCTGGACAACGAAGAGGCCAAGATCGTGGTGGGCCAGCAAGTGCCCTTCACCACCGGCAGCGTGGTGCTCAACAGCGCGGCCTCCACCCCGTTCAACACCTTTGAGCGCAAAGACGTGGGCCTGACCTTGCGCGTGCGGCCCCAAATCAGCGAGACCGGCACGGTGCGCCTGGCGGTCTACCAAGAGGTGTCGAGCATCGACAAAACCACTGCCGCCTCGACCGGCGGGCCGACCACCAACAAGCGCTCCATCGAGTCCAATGTGCTGGTGGAAGACGGCTCCATCGTGGTGCTCGGTGGCTTGCTCACCGATGAGTCCAGCGACAACGTGAGCAAGGTGCCGGGCTTGGGCGATATCCCGTTTTTTGGCAACCTGTTCAAAGGCCAAAAGCGCGAGCGCAGCAAGAAAAACCTGATGGTGTTTTTGCGCCCGGTGGTGGTTCGCGATGCCTCCCAAACCGATGCCATATCGCAAAGCCGCTACCAGCAAATGATGGGCTTGCAGTTGCAGTCGCAACCCGCGCCCAACCCGGTGCTGGGCATCGACGGCGCAGCGGTTTTGCCGCCGCCCAATGCAGCGGCACCCACCCGGCCCGCTGGCCCGCCCAACCGCTGAGGGCCGCCGGCTCCGCCCATGCGCCACCCCCTGCCCTATGCCTTTGCCCGCAGCCACCAGTTGCTGCTGGAAGACGACGGCCAGCAACTGACGCTGTGGCACAGCGACCAACCCGACCCCGGCGCATGGGGCGAGGTGCTGCGGCTGCACCCGGTGCGCCAGTGGCAGCACCTGGACGCGCAAAGCCTGGCCCAGCGCATCAGCGCCGCCTATGCCGGTGCGGGTTCGAGCGCGGCGGCGGTGGTCACCGAGGTCGAGGGCGAGGCCGATTTGGCCCGCATGATGCAAGCCCTGCCCGCCGTGGAAGACCTGCTGGAATCGGCCGACGATGCGCCCATCATCCGCATGCTCAATGCCTTGCTCTCGCAAGCCGCGCGCGATGGGGCCAGCGACATCCACATCGAGCCGTTTGAGCGCCACTCCAGCGTGCGCTTTCGGGTCGATGGCAGTTTGCGCGAGGTGGTGCAACCCAACCGCGCCTTGCATGCGGCGCTGATCTCGCGCTTGAAGATCATGGCCTTGCTCGACATCGCCGAAAAACGCCTGCCGCAAGACGGGCGCATTTCTTTGCGCCTGGGCCAGCGGGCGATTGATGTGCGGGTCTCCACCTTGCCCAGCGCCCACGGCGAGCGCGCCGTGCTGCGCTTGCTCGACAAAAGCGGGGCGCGCCTGACGCTGGAGTCGATTGGCATGCAAGGCCCGACCTTGCAGCGCTTTGAGCAACTCATCGCCCAGCCGCACGGCATTGTGCTGGTCACCGGCCCCACCGGTTCGGGCAAAACCACCACCTTGTATGCGGCCTTGCAGCGCTTGGATGCGGCCCACAGCAACATCATGACGGTGGAAGACCCGATCGAATACGAGCTGCCCGGCGTGGGCCAAACCCAGGTCAACCCCAAAATCGATTTGGACTTTGCCAAGGCCTTGCGGGCCATCTTGCGGCAAGACCCCGACATCATCATGATCGGTGAAATTCGCGACCATGAAACCGCGCAAATCGCGGTGCAAGCCTCGCTCACCGGCCACTTGGTGCTGGCCACGCTGCACACCAACGATGCGGTGAGCGCGGTGACCCGATTGACCGACATGGGCATCGAGCCGTTTTTGCTCAGCTCGTCCTTGCTGGGTGTATTGGCCCAGCGCCTGGTGCGCAAAACCTGCACCGCTTGCCAAGGCAGCGGATGCGCCGCTTGCGGCCACACCGGCTACCAAGGGCGCACCGGTATTTTTGAGTTGCTCAGCGTGGACGAGCCCTTGCGCGAACTGATCCACAACCGCGCCAGCGAAAGCGACTTGCTGCGCCAAGCCCAGCGCAACGGCTTGGGCAGCTTGCGCGAAGACGGCGAGCGTTTGGTGGCCCTGGCCCTGACCAGCCGCGAAGAACTGCTGCGCGTGACCCGCGACTGAGCCCACCGAGCATGCCGGCCTACACCTACCAAGCGCTGGATGCCCAAGGGCAGGCCCAAAGCGGCGTGGTCGAAGCCGACTCGGCCCGCGCCGCGCGCAACCAATTGCGGGCCCAGGCCTTGGTGCCCTTGAACCTGTCGGCCTTGGGGCCCAGCGAAGGCCCCAACACCCACCACAGCGCTTGGGGCCGTGCGGCCCTGAGCCGCACCGAGCTGACCACCTGGACCCGCCAATTGGCCGGTTTGGTCGGCGCTGGCCTGCCGCTGGAGCGCGCCCTGAGCGCCTTGGCCGACGAGGCCGAGCAAGCCCGCCACCGCCATTTGGTCGCGGCCTTGCGCGCCGAGGTCAATGCCGGGTCCAGCTTTGCGCAGGCGCTGGCCGAGCACCCGCGCCAGTTTCCGCCGGTGTACCGCTCGGTGGTGGCCGCCGGGGAACAAAGCGGTCACCTGGGTGAGGTGCTGGAGCGGCTGGCCGACGATTTGGAGCAACAACAAACCCTGCGCGCCAAGCTGATGGCGGCCACCTTGTACCCGGCCATCGTGAGCGGCGTGGCCCTCCTCATCGTGCTGTTTTTGCTGGCCTATGTGGTGCCCCAGGTGGCCACCGTGTTCCAAAGCAGCCAGCGCAGTTTGCCCACCTTGACCGTGGTCATGCTGGCCATCAGCCAGGCGGTGCAATTGCTGTGGGGCTATGCGGCCTTGGCACTGGTGGCGGGCGCACTATTGGTGTGGCAAGCCCTGCGCCAACCGCCACTGCGCCTGCGCTGGGATGCGCTGTGGCTGCGCCTGCCCCTGGTGGGGCCACTGGCGCGCGGCTACAACGCGGCGCGCTTTGCCAGCACCTTGGCCATGCTCGCCGGTGCGGGCGTGCCCATCTTGCGCGCCTTGCACGCGGCGGCCGACACCTTGGCCAACCAAGCCCTGCGCGCCGATGCCTTGCAAGCCGAGGTGCTGGTGCGCGAGGGTGCCCCCTTGGCCCAGGCCTTGGCCCAACACCGCCGACTCCCCAGCTTGCTGGCCATGTTTGTGCGCCAAGGCGAACAAACCGGGCGTTTGCCCGACATGCTGCAACGCTGCGCAGACCAACTGGGCAACGATGTGCAGCGCCGCGCCATGCAATTGGCCACCTTGCTCGAGCCCTTGCTGATCGTGGCCATGGGTGGCTTGGTCATGCTCATCGTGCTGGCGGTGATGCTGCCCATCATCCAACTCAACCAATGGGTGCGTTGACATGGGCGTGACCTTGGATGGCCAGTTGGTGGTGGCGATTTCTTCGCGCGCCTTGTTCGACTTCGAAGAGGAAAACCGCTACTTCGAACAAAGCGACGACCGCGCCTATATGAAGCTGCAACTCGAGCGCTTGGAACTGCCAGCCAAACCCGGGGTGGCGTTTTCGCTGGTGAAAAAGCTGCTGGCCTTCAACCAAGGCCCTGCGCCGCAGGTGGAGGTGGTGATCTTGTCGCGCAACGACCCGGTCAGCGGCATGCGGGTGTTTCGCTCGGCCCAGCACTATGGCCTGCCGATTCAGCGCGGCAGCTTCACCCGCGGGCAGCCGCCTTGGCGCTACCTCAAACCGCTGAATGCCCATTTGTTTTTGTCGGCCCATTTGAGCGATGTGCGGGCCGCGCTGGAAGCGGGTGTGCCCGCCGCCCAGGTTTATCCGCACTCGGCCCATGCGTCTGGCGCGCACCCGCACGAGGTGCGCATTGCCTTTGACGGTGACGCGGTGTTGTTTTCGGACGAGGCCGAGCAGGTGTTTGCCGCGCAAGGCTTGTCGGCCTTTCAAGCCCATGAGCGCGACAAGGCCAGCCTGCCCTTGTCGGCGGGCCCCTTCAAACCCCTGCTGGCCGCCTTGCACCGCTTGCAGCGCGATGGCACACCGAACATGCGCATCCGCACCGCCTTGGTCACCGCGCGCAGCGCACCGGCCCATGAGCGGGCCATCCGCACGCTGATGGACTGGGACATCGAGGTGGACGAAGCCATGTTCCTGGGCGGCTTGGACAAAGGCGCGTTTTTGCGCGAGTTCGAGCCCGACTTCTTCTTCGACGACCAAACCGGCCACATCGAATCGGCCGCCCAACATGTGCCCGCAGGCCATGTGGTGAGCGGTGTCAAAAACCCCTCGCCGGATCGCTGAACCCAATTAATGGGGGTCAGATTCCAATTCTTTTTTTGAACCGCCTTTGCTGAGCCCGCCCCGCTGGTGGGTACGCCGCCCTCCTCCAGTCGCTGCGCTCCAATGTCGTCGGGTCGACGCACCCACCATCGGTGCTGCGAACAAGATAGAAGCGGATTGAATTTGGGTGTGCGCGTGTGCATGATGAGTGCCAATTCGTTTGGCATGCCAACAACGGGGGAACCGACATCTCTTGAAAACCGACACGAGGGGTGTGCGGGCTGACGACATCGGAGCGAAGCGACTGGAGGAAGCCCGCATGCCCCGAGATGGCGGTTTTGGAGGGGGAGTTAAAACAGCACCCCTAAAAAGATGGCGTTATCAGAAGGGGAGTTCAAGCACTAAACAACAAACCCCCCCATCAACCCAAACTCACCACCTGCAACCCCGGCAAACCAGGCGCGGGCAGAGGGTCCGCATCGAACGCGGTGTCGCCATCGGGTTGGGGCACGCCCGTGGCTTTGAGGTTTTGAAAGTCGTACAACGAGGCATCTAGCAAGTGCGAGGGCACGGTGTGCTGCAAGGCGTTGAACATGTTGTCGAGCCGGCCGGGGTGCTTTTTCTCCCACTCGCGCAACATCGCGCCCACTTGCTGGCGTTGCAAACCGTCTTGGCTGCCGCACAAGGTGCATGGAATGATGGGGAAGGCGCGGTGCGCGGCCCAGCGCTCGAGGTCGCGTTCGGCCACATGGGCCAGGGGCCGAATCACGATGTGGCGGCCATCATCGCTGACCAGTTTGGGCGGCATGCTCTTTAGCTTGCCACCGAAAAACATGTTCAGGAAAAACGTTTGCAAGATGTCGTCGCGGTGATGGCCCAGCGCGATTTTGGTGGCCCCCAGCTCGTCGGCCACCCGGTACAAAATGCCCCGGCGCAAACGGCTGCACAGGCTGCACATGGTTTTGCCCTCGGGGATTTTGTCTTTGACGATGGAATAGGTGTCTTGGTTTTCAATGTGAAAAGGCACGCCCAGCTGGGTCAAGTACTGCGGCAACACATGGGCCGGAAAGCCGGGTTGCTTTTGGTCCAGGTTGACGGCCACGATGTCAAAGTGGATGGGCGCACGCGCTTTGAGTTTGAGCAAGATGTCGAGCAAGCCATAGCTGTCTTTGCCGCCTGACAAGCACACCATCACCTTGTCGCCCTCTTCAATCATGTTGAACTGCACAATCGCCTCGCCCACTTGGCGGCACAGGCGCTTTTCCAACTTGTGGATTTCGCGCTCGATCACCAAGCGGCGGGGGCTTTGGGTGTCGGCGGCTTCAGTGGTGGCGGTGCTGGCGGTCATGGTTCAAAAGTGGTGTGCGGGGTGCCGCATTGTCGCGTGTGCGCCCCGGCCTGCCAAACACAGGCCCTAAACTGCAGCGATGACACCCAAGCCAGCCCTTGCCCAGCCCTGGGCCACTGCATGAGCGCTGAGCCCCGCCAACGCCGTGGCTTGTCCCAGCGTGTGCAGCGGTGGTGGAACGTTCGGGTGGCACGCCACACCCGCCGCTGGCCTGTGGCCGTGCGGGGCATGTTGTGGGCCAGCATGGCTGGCATCACTTTGTGCGCGCTCAATGTGGCCAGCCGCGTGTTGTCGATGGGCATGGATGTTTACCAAGCCATGTGCATGCGCTACATCATGAGCTTGGTGCTGATTTGCCCTTTTTTGTGGCGCATGGGTTGGGCGGGATTCAAGCCTGCCAGCGTGCGCGGGCAATTGATGCGCGGCGCGGTGCACACCTTGGCCTTGTCGCTGTGGTTCACCGCCTTGCCCCACATTGCCTTGGCCGATATGACGGCCTTGAGCTTCACCGGACCGATCTTCATCATGCTCGGGGCCGCTTGGTTCTTGGGCGAGCCCATGCGCAGCCACCGCTGGATCGCCGCTTTGCTGGGCTTTGCCGGTGTGCTGGTGATCGTGGGGCCCAACCTCTCCGGCCAGGCCGGTTGGTACACCTTGGTGATGTTGGCTTCATCGCCCATCTTTGCCGCCTCGGTGCTGATCACCAAGGCGATGACGCGCCACGACTCGCCCAAGGTGATCGTGCTGTGGCAAACCATCTCGGTGACCTTGTTCACCTTGCCCCTGGCATTGCTGAACTGGCAAGCCCCCACCGCAGCCCAATGGCTGATCATTGCCTGCGCAGGGGTGTTGGGCTCGTCCGGCCATTACTTCATGACGCGGGCGTTTCAAGCGGTCGATGTGTCGGCTTTGCAGTCCTTGCGGTTTTTGGATTTGGTGTGGGCATCGCTGTGGGGCTGGTTTTTGTTCTCCGAGGTGCCCATGCCCACGACGGTGTTGGGGGCCTTGGTGATTTTGGGGGCCACGGTTTGGGCAGCGCGGCTTGAGGCGCGACGGGCTTGAACTCCCCCTCCAAAACCGCCATCTCGGGGTATGCGGGCTTCCTCCAGTCGCTTCGCTCCAATGTCGTCAGCCCGCACACCCCTCGTGTCGGTTTCATTTATCTTGTTCGCAGCACCGATGGTGGGTGCGTCGACCCGACGACATCGGAGCGAAGCGACTGGAGGAGGGCGGCGTACCCACCAGCGGGGCGGGCTCAGCAATAAAGAAAAAACGGCCCGAAGGCCGTTTGGGTGAAGCGCACAAAAGCGATCAGCGCTTTTTGTAGGCCACCACTTTTTGCGTTTGCACGCCCAGGCCTTCAATGCCAACGGTCATCACATCGCCGGGCTTCAAAAACACCGGAGCGGGCTTGCCGTTTTTCTTGATGCCCATGCCCACACCCGCAGGGGTGCCGGTGGCGATCACATCGCCGGGGTACAAGGTGGTGAATTGGCTCACATAGCTCACCAACTTGGCCACATTGAAAATCATGTTCTTGGTGTTGCCGTTTTGCATGCGCTCGCCATTGAGCTCCATCCACAAACCGAGTTTTTGGGGGGTGGGCACTTCATCGCGAGTGACCAGCCAAGGGCCGATGGGGCCGAAGGTGTCGCAACCCTTGCCCTTGTCCCAGGTGCCGCCGCGCTCGATTTGGAACTCGCGCTCGCTCACATCGTTGATGGTGCAATAGCCGGCCACATGGTCGAGGGCGTTTTTCTGCGACACATAGCTGGCGGTGGTGCCAATCACCACGCCGAGTTCGACTTCCCAATCGCCCTTGACCGAGCCTTTGGGCAACATGACTTCGTCATCCGGGCCTTGGATGCAATCGACAAACTTGGAGAAGATGATGGGTTCTTTGGGCAGGGGCAGGTTGGCCTCTGCGGCATGGTCGGCATAGTTCAGGCCAATGGCAATGAACTTGCCCACCTGGGCCACCGGGCAGCCCATGCGGGGCTTGCCCTTGACCAAGGGCAGCTTGTCGGTTTTGAGCTTGCTCAATTTGGCCAAGGCTTTGTCGTTCAACTGATCGGGGGTGACGTCTTTGATCACCTTGCTGAGGTCGCGCAATTTGCCGTCTGCATCGATGAGGCCAGGTTTTTCTTGGCCGGGTTTGCCGTAGCGAACAAGTTTCATGGGTTGCCTTTCTAAAAAATGGAGTGCACGGGGCTTGGCACCGTGTGCGGGTTGGAGTGTATCGGTTTGGCGCAGCGCGGTGGATCCCGCGCTGCATGCGCCTCAATAGGTGGAGCGGCCGCCTGAGAGGTCAAACACCGCGCCAGTGGAGAAAGAGCATTCATCGGTGCACAACCAACTGACCATGGCGGCGACTTCTTCCACTTTGCCAAACCGGCCCATTGGGATTTTGCTCAGCATGAAGGCGATGTGCTCGGGGGTCATTTGGTCAAACATCGCGGTGTGCACCGCCGCCGGGGTGATGCAGTTGACCCGCACGCCGGTATCGGCCAATTCCTTGCCCAGCGATTTGGTCAGGCCAATCACCGCTGCCTTGCTGGCGCTGTAGGCGCTGGCATTGGGGTTGCCGTCTTTGCCCGCCACCGAGGCGATGTTGACAATGCGCCCGCTGTTGCGCGCGCGCATGTGGGCCGACAACTCGCGGCAGCAATAAAACAAACCATGCACATTGATGTCAAACACCTGTCGCCAAGCATCCACCGGGTAGTCCCACAACTTGGTGTTGGGCCCGGTGATGCCTGCGCTGTTGACCAAGGCATCGACCGGCGCAATGGCCACGGTTTGGGCGGTGGCTTGCACCACGCTGTCGTGCTGGGCCACGTCCACATGCACGCAGGCCACTTGGGCACCCGGGTGGGTTTTTTTGAGTTGCTCAGCGGCCGTGCCCATCCCACCGATGTCGCGGTCCCAAATGGTGATGCGCGCGCCCGAGGCCAGCATGCGTTGGCCAATGGCGTATCCCAAGCCGGTGGCACCACCGGTGATGACCGCGTGGCGGCCTGTCAAATCAAGTTGGTTCATAAAGGGGTGGGTTGGTCAGTGGGGGTTGAGCGATGGGTGAGCGCATCAAATCGTCATGCCGCCATCGATGGAATAGGCGTTGCCGGTGGCGAACACCGATTCGTCGGAGGCCAAGAAGGTGACGATGGGCGCGATTTCGTGCGCCTGGGCCAAGCGCCCCATGGGTTGGCGGTTGATGAAGTCTTTGCGCGCTTGCACCGGGTCGGCATAGCTGTTGATGCGGTCTTGCAGCGAGGGGGTGTCGACCGTGCCTGGGCAAATGCAATTGCAACGTATGCCTTGGCGCACATAGTCGGCCGCCACGCTTTTGGTCAAACCCACCACCGCGGCTTTGGAGGTGCCGTAAATGAAGCGGCTGGGCAAGCCCTTGAGGCTGGAGCAGACGCTGGCCATGTTGATGATGCTGCTGGTTTGCCCATGGTCTTTGAAGCGCTGGAGCATACCGGGCACCACGGCCTGGATCATCCAAAACTGGGCCCGCACATTGAGCTGGAAGGCAAAGTCCCAGTCGGCATCGGTGGCCTCGAGCACCGTGCCGTTGTGCACAAAGCCCGCGCAATTGAACAACACATCGATCACGGGCAAGGCCGCCACTTGGCGCGCGATGGCCGCTTTGTCGAGCACGTCCAAGGTGGCCGTGTGCACGCCGGGCACGCCTTGGTAGGCGGCCAGCAAACTGGGGTTGACATCGGTGGCCCAAACCGTGGCCCCTTCACTGGCCATGGCCAGCGCAGCGGCCTTGCCAATGCCTTGCCCGGCGGCGGTGATGAGGGCGGTTTTTCCTTTTAAGCGTTGGCTCATGGCGCAAATGTCTCCAATGGGTGTGCCGTCTGGTTGATGCGGTGTGGGGTGGGTGAGGGGAAGGTGGGAAGCCCTGGGTGGTGCAGCCGCACTCAGACAAGGGTATGTTCGGGTGGCGCGCGCCTTGACGGCAAAGATGGTCTATGGGAGCATTCTGCAATGGTCTCGCTGGCTTGACCAATACAGGTTTTCCCTTGTCAAACACCCCCCCTGATGAACACCCACATCCGACTGCACCCTGCCGATGACGTGGTCATCGCCCGCCAACAACTGCTCTCTGGGGCGCTCGTCGAGGGCATCGCGGTGCGCGGGCTGATCCCACCCGGCCACAAGATCGCGGTGCGTGCCGTCGCCCCAGGCGAGCCGGTGCGCCGCTACAACCAAATCATCGGCTTTGCCGCGCAAGCCATTGCACCGGGCGAGCATGTGCACACCCACAACCTGGACATGGGGCCCAACAAAGGTGACTTCGCGCGCGACTACGCTTTTTGTGCCGACCTCAAAGCCGAACCCGTGGCCCAACAGGCCCAGTTCATGGGCTATGTGCGCGCCGATGGCCGGGTGGCCACCCGCAATTACATCGCCGTGCTGTCGAGCGTGAACTGCTCGGCCACGGTGGCGCGGGCCATCGCCGACCATTTTTCCAAAACCATCAACCCGGCCGCCTTGGCCGCCTATCCGCAGGTCGATGGCGTGATCGCCCTCACCCACGGCACAGGTTGCGGCATGGACTCCGACGGCTTGGGGCTGCAACTGCTCGAGCGCACCATGCGCGGCTATGCCACCCACCCCAACATCGCGGCCGCTTTGGTGGTGGGCCTGGGCTGCGAATCCAACCAAATCAATGCCTGGCTGTCGCACAGCGGTTTGCAAGAGGGCCGCTCCTTGCAGACCTTCAACATCCAAGACAGTGGCGGCACCCGGCTCACCGTGGCCAAGGGCATCGAATTGGTCAAGGCCATGCTGCCCCAAGTCAACACCGCCCAACGCGTGCCTTGCAGCGTGGCCCACATCACCGTGGGTTTGCAATGCGGCGGCTCGGACGGTTATTCGGGCATCAGCGCCAACCCGGCCTTGGGCGTGGCGGTGGACCTGCTGGTGGCGCATGGCGGCACGGCCATCCTGAGCGAAACCCCCGAAATTTACGGCGCCGAGCATTTGCTCACCCGCCGCGCCATCAGCCCGCAAGTGGGTGAAAAACTGGTCGAACGCATCCGCTGGTGGGAGCACTACACCGCCATCAACGGTGGCGAGATGAACAACAACCCATCGCCCGGCAACAAAGCCGGTGGCCTGACCACCATCTTGGAGAAATCCTTGGGCGCGGTGGCCAAAGGCGGCACCAGCAATTTGCAAGCGGTCTACGAGTACGCCGAAAAAGTCAGCGCCAAAGGTTTTGTCTACATGGACACACCGGGCTACGACCCGGTCAGCGCCACCGGACAGGTGGCGGGTGGGGCCAACCTGATTTGCTTCACCACCGGGCGCGGCTCGGCCTACGGCTGCGCGCCCTCGCCCTCCTTGAAGCTGGCCACCAACAGCGCCTTGTGGCAACGCCAGGCCGATGACATCGACATCAACTGCGGTGACATCGTCGATGGCAGCTGCTCGGTGCAGGCCAAGGGGGCAGAAATTTTTCAGCGCATCATCGATTGCGCATCGGGCCAGGCCAGCAAAAGCGAGTTGCACGGTTATGGGCAAAACGAATTTGTGCCCTGGCAAGTCGGCGCGGTGATGTGAGGAACCTGTCATGAGCCACACCATCACCGCCGCCGATTTGGAAGACACCATCACCCGTTTGTTCGTGGACGCGGGCAGCCGCCCGGAGAGAGCCCGCCAAGTGGCGGCCAATTTGGTGCTGGCCAATTTGAGTGGGCATGACTCGCATGGCGTGGGCATGGCACCGCGCTATGTGGATGCTATTTTGGAAGGCCGCTTGAACCCCGACGCAGATGTGGCGGTGAAGGTGGACAACGGCATGTTGTTGGGCCTGGATGGTCAGTCTGGCTTTGGCCAAGTGGTCGGCGTGCAGGCCATGGACCTGGCGTTTGAGCGCGTGGCACAGCACGGGGCCTGCATTTTTTCGCTGGCCAGCGCGCACCACTTGGGCCGCATCGGGCATTTTGCAGAAATGGCGGTGGCGCGTGGCTGGGTGTCGCTGCATTTCGTCAGCGTGTCATCGCGACCCAATGTGGCCCCGTTTGGCGGCAGCGATGGTCGCTTTGGCACCAACCCCTGCTGCATTGGCATTCCCTTGGGTTTGGCCGGCCAAGCGCGCGAACCCTTTGTGCTGGACTTTGCCACCAGCCGGGTGGCCCAGGGCAAGATGCGGGTGGCCTACAACGAGGGGCGCAGCGTTGAACCCGGCACCTTGATCGACGAGAACGGACAAGCCACCAACAACCCCGGTGTGGTGGTGGTGCCGCAGTCGGGTGGGCGCATGGGCGCTTTGCGCACCTTTGGCGAGTACAAGGGTTTTGGCTTGGCCGTGGCTTGCGAATTGCTTGGCGGCGCTTTGAGCGGTGGCGGCACATGGCACCGCCAAGCCGATGGCCGCCGCGCCGTGCTCAACAGCATGTTGTGCATCGTGATCGACCCGGCCTCTTTGGGCAGCCTGCCCTCATTTGGCGAGGAAACCTTGGCCTTCATCGACTGGCTGCGCCAAAGCCCGCCCGCACCCGACAGCGACGGTGTGGTGCTCCCTGGCGAGCCCGAGCGGGCCGCCCGCGCGCAGCGCACGCGCGAAGGCATCCGCATCGATGCGGCCACCTGGCAAGAAATTGTGGATGCAGGGCTTAAAGCATCAAGGCCAAACTGGCCTCCAGGTGCTCCAGGGCAGAACGCTTAAAGCCCGAACGGGCGTGGCGCTGCAGCCGCCCTTGCACAAACGACACCAGCAGCGCGGCCCGCACTTGGGCATCCACCGTGGGGGTGGCCGACTGCTGGGCCTGGGCCGCATCGCGCAACACCTGGCGCAGGCTCGATTCGATGCGGTCAAAAAACTGGTTCATGCGCTGCTGCAAGCGCTCGTTTTCAAACACCAGGGCGTCGCCCACCATGACGCGGGTCATGCCCGGGTTTTTCTCGCCAAACTGCAACACCACGGTGACCATGCGCGCGGCTTTTTGGGCGGCATCGGCATCGCGCTCCTGGATTTGGTTGATCAAGGTGAACACACTGCTCTCGATGAACTCGATCAGGCCTTCAAACATCTGGGCCTTGCTGGCAAAGTGACGGTACAAAGCGGCTTCACTGACATCGAGTTTGGCGGCCAAGGCCGCCGTGGTGACCCGCTCGGCCCCGGGTTGCTCGAGCATGGTGGCCAGCGCCTGCAAAATTTGCACCCGCCGCTCGCCCGGTTTGGGCCGTTTGCGCACGCTGGGGGCGGGGGGCGTCGGGGTGGGGTCGGTATCGGCCATGGGCAACCTCAATGAGAACGGATCATCGTACCGTAGGCTTGGTCGGTCAAAATTTCCAGCAACATGGCATGCGGCACCCGCCCATCGATGATGTGCACCGCGTTGACCCCGCTTTTGGCCGCATCGAGCGCGCCACTGATTTTGGGCAACATGCCACCGCTGATGGTGCCGTCTGCGAACAATTCGTCGATTTCTCGCGCCGACAAGTTGGTCAGCAACTGCCCGCTTTTGTTCAACACGCCGGGCGTGTTGGTGAGCAAGACCAGTTTTTCGGCCTTGAGCACGGTGGCGAGTTTGCTGGCCACCAAATCGGCATTGATGTTGTAGCTTTCGTTGTTGTCACCAAAGCCAATCGGGCTGATGACCGGGATAAAGGCATCGTCTTGCAAGGCCTTGACCACGCTGGGGTCGATGCCAATGATGTCGCCCACCTGGCCCACATCGACCTCTTGGCTGGGGTTGTGGGCATCTTGCATTTTGAGTTTGCGCGCGCGGATCATGCCGCCATCGCGCCCGGTCAGGCCCACCGCCTTGCCGCCGGCTTGGTTGATCAAGCCCACGATGTCTAGGTGCACGTCGCCCGCGAGCACCCACTCCACCACTTCCATGGTCTCGGCATCGGTCACCCGCATGCCTTGCACGAATTCGCCTTTTTTGCCCAAGCGGTTCAAAGCGGTTTCAATTTGCGGCCCACCGCCGTGCACCACCACCGGGTTCATGCCCACCAGTTTGAGCAACACCACATCTTCGGCGAAGTCGGCTTGCAAAGCCGGGTCGGTCATGGCGTTGCCGCCGTATTTGATGACCAGGGTTTTGCCGTGAAATTTGCGGATGTAAGGCAGTGCTTGGGCCAGTATTTCGGCCTTGTCGCGCGGGGCAATGGCGGAGATGTCGGTCATTGGTGTGGGTGGGTCAATGGTTCAAAAAGCATTGTGCACGAACTCAGGCCGGGCCCGTCCCGCCCGGGCGGCGGCCCCTGGCCGGGCCAGCCAGCCCCTCAAAAGCCTGTCAGGAGGGTGGCGCGGGGTGGTGCGGGCTCAAGATGCCGCTTGGGTTTGGGCCCAGGTGGCGGCGTTGGCATCTTTGGCCGCCAGCAAAGGGGCCATGGGCAGGCGGGGCCAATCGATGGCCAGGTCGGGGTCAGACCACAACAAGCTGCGCTCGTGCTCGGGGTACCAGTAGTCGGTGGTTTTGTACAAGAACTCGGCATGCGCGCTGGTGACCAAAAAGCCATGGGCCAAACCCGGGGGCACCCACAATTGGCGCTTGTTATCGGCCGACAGCGTGACACCTGTCCACTGGCCACGGGTGGGCGAGCCGGGCCGGATGTCGACCACCACATCGAACACCTCGCCTTCGCTGACCCGCACCAACTTGCCCTGCGGGTGTTGCACCTGGTAGTGCAGGCCGCGCAACACACCTTGGGCCGAGCGGCTGTGGTTGTCTTGCACGAAAGCGGTCTCCACGCCGGTGGCCGAAGCAAAGTCGCGGGCATTGAAGCTTTCAAAGAAAAAGCCGCGCGCGTCGCCAAACACCTTGGGCTCCAGGATCAGTACGCCTTGGATGGGCGTGGTTTGGACGGTATAGGGCATGCTTTATCCCAGCAGGTTCATGAGGTAGCGGCCATAACCGCTTTTGATCAGAGGGGCGGCGATTTTTTCCACCTGCGCGGCATCGATCCATCCTTGGTTGTAGGCGATTTCCTCGGGACAGGCGACCATCAGGCCTTGGCGCTTTTGCAAGGTGGCGATGAAGGCCGAGGCCTCGTGCATGCTGTCGTGGGTGCCGGTATCGAGCCAAGCGTAGCCACGCCCCATGATCTCCACCGTCAACTGCTGGCGTTCCAGGTAAATGCGGTTGAGATCGGTGATTTCCAACTCACCCCGGGCCGAGGGCTTGAGGTCGCGCGCCAGGTCGCACACCTGGTTGTCGTAAAAGTACAAGCCCGTGACCGCGTAGTTCGATTGGGGTCGGGCTGGTTTTTCTTCAATGCTCAAAGCGCGGCGCTGGCCGTCAAAGGCCACCACACCATAGCGCTCGGGGTCTTGCACATGGTAGGCAAACACCGTGGCACCCTGTTGGTTGTCGTGGGCCGATTGCAATTGGTGGGCCAGGTCGTGGCCGTAAAAAATATTGTCGCCCAGCACCAAGGTGCTGGGGTGCTGGCCGACAAAGTCGCGGCCAATCACAAAGGCCTGGGCCAAGCCGTCTGGGCTGGGTTGCACCGCATATTGGATGTGCATGCCCCAGGCACTGCCGTCGCCCAGCAACTGGCTGAAACGCGGGGTGTCTTGCGGGGTGGAGATGACCAAAACATCGCGGATACCACTGAGCATGAGGGTGCTCAGTGGGTAATACACCATGGGTTTGGCGTAAATCGGCAGCAGCTGCTTGGAGACCACGGTGGTGGCCGGGTACAAGCGGGTGCCAGAGCCGCCAGCGAGCAATATGCCTTTTCGTGGGTTCATGGGCGCGTCCTGTGGTTCATGCGGGGTTGGGGGGTTGCAAGCTGTCGAGCACCGCATCGACACCGACGCGCCAATCTGGCATGGCCAGGCCAAAGCAGCTTTGCAAGCGCTGGGTATCGAGCCGCGAATTGGCCGGGCGCGGTGCGGGCAAGGGGTATTCGTCGGTGCGGATGGCCTGGATGCGCTCGGCACTGGCGCGCAGCGGCCAACCGCGTGCCTGCGCGCGCGCCACCACATGACAGGCATAGGCATGCCAAGTGGTGGCCCCGCTGGCGGCCAGGTGATACAAGCCCCAGCGCGGGTCATCGGTCGGGGCCCAAACATTTTGAGTGGTGGATGAGGCCAGGTTTGCGCACATCTGCTGCAACGCCTGCACCGTGGTTTGGGCGATCAAGTCGGTGGCGGTGGGTGCGCCGTGCTGATCGGCCACCACCCGCAAGCTGTCGCGCTCCATGGCCAAGCGCAACATGGTTTTGAGAAAGTTGCCGCCATGGGCCCCCACCACCCAACTGGTGCGAAACACCAAACAGCGGCCCCCAGCGGCTTGCACCGCACGCTCACCCGCCCATTTGCTCTGCCCGTACACCGATGCGGGCGCAGGCGCATCGGCTTCTGTGTAGGGCCGGGTGGCGTGGCCGTCAAACACATAGTCGGTGGAGTAATGCACCAACACCGCCGCGTGCGAGGCCGCCCATTGCGCCAATACAGCGGGCGCTTGGGCATTGATGGCCTGTGCCAACTCGGGCTCGGACTGGGCCTTGTCCACCGCGGTATAGGCCGCGGCATTGACGATGAGATGGGGTTGGTGCTGGTCCAGCAACTGACGCAGCGCTTCGGGCTGGGTCAGGTCGGCCTGTGCCCGTCCAAAGGCTTTGACCTGGCCCAAAGCGGGCAAGGCCTGCGCCAGCGCATGCCCCAACTGACCTTGCGCGCCCAACAGGGCGATGCGCAGGGCTTGGCCGTCAGCCATAGTGCTGGTTCACCCACTGGCGGTACGCCCCGCTGGTCACAGCGCTGACCCAATCTGCGTTGTCCAGGTACCAGGCAATGGTTTTGCGGATGCCGGTTTCAAAGCTCTCGGCGGGTCGCCAAGCCAATTCGCGCTCGATTTTGCGGGCATCGATGGCATAGCGCCTGTCGTGCCCAGGCCGATCGGCGACATAAGTGATTTGCTCGGCATACGAGCGCCCATCGCTGCGCGGGCGCATCTGGTCCAACAACTGGCAGATGGTGTTGACCACTTCGAGGTTGGGCTTTTCATTCCAGCCACCGATGTTGTAGGTTTGCCCGGGCACACCGGCTTGCAGCACACGGGCAATGGCGCTGCAATGGTCTTGCACGTAAAGCCAGTCGCGGATTTGCTGGCCATCGCCGTAGATGGGCAAGGGCTTGCCGGCCAAGGCGTTGTGGATCACCAGCGGAATGAGTTTTTCAGGGAAATGGTAGGGCCCGTAGTTGTTGCTGCAATTGGTGGTGAGCACCGGCAGGCCATAGGTGTGGTGCCAGGCGCGCACCAAGTGGTCGCTGGCAGCTTTGCTGGCCGAGTAAGGGCTGTTGGGCTCAAAGGCCCGGGTCTCGGTGAAGGGCGCTTCGGTGGGGGTCAAGCTGCCATACACCTCGTCGGTGCTCACATGCAAAAACCGAAAGCTTTGCCTATCGCTGTCGGCCAAACCCATCCAATGGGCCCGCGCGGCTTCGAGCAAATGAAAGGTGCCCACCACATTGGTTTGGATGAAATCGGCCGGCCCATGGATGGAGCGGTCCACATGCGACTCGGCCGCAAAATTGATCACCGCCCGGGGTCGATGGGTTTGCAGCAACTGGTCGACCAAGGCGCGGTCGCCGATATCGCCTTTGACAAACACATGGCGCGCATCGCCGGCCCAGCGGGCCAAATTGCCCAGGTTGCCTGCGTAGGTCAAGGCATCGAGGTTGACCAGGGTTTCGTCCGACTGGCCCAGCCAATGGTGGACAAAATTGCTGCCAATGAAGCCGGCTCCACCGGTCACCAAAAGGGTCATGCCAACTCCTGGGGGTTGAGGGTGTTTATTCTTCGACGGTGACGCCGAGCACCTTGGTGCGCACCAGATCGCGCAGGGTTTTCTTTTCGTTGAAGCTCAAGGTCCGGTCCAGCACCTTGCGCACCCGCAACAACAAATGGCGGTCCAGTTCCTGGGGCAGACCACGGCTGGCTTGCAACTCTTCGCGCAAGTCCTCGCGCAGGTCTTCGGGCTCGTCGTTCCACCAGGCATCGATCACCTCTTGCAAGGATGCCCGCACCACCTCGGGGTCCACCGCTGGGGTGGGCGCTGGGGCTGATGGCAGGGCCATGCCTGCAGGTGCACGGCCTTGGGTGAGGTCGCGCATGGCCTGCGGGTGCAACACAATGCGCCGATCGGCTTGGGCCAACAACCGCGCCCAACCCGGGTCGTCCTTGGACAGTTGTTCCATCTGGCGGGCCGCCTCGTCGGCCAGCAAATGCAC
>JACCDI010260176.1_pt1 | contig 30184 bp, 30 predicted proteins | sample 7442791 | NCBI WGS metagenome assembly JACCDI01 (sample SAMN15323434, study PRJNA562643) | freshwater metagenome | isolation source: river surface water | place: USA:Blue River Watershed | collected 2017-08-15
GACCGTCGATGAGCAAACCCAGCGAGGGATAGCTTGCGAGCGCGGAAGAGGGCGTGTACATGGGGGCCAGGCGACAGGTCACTTCATGCCGAAGCGTGCCTTGCGTTTTTCCTTGAAGGCCAGCGTCGCCTCCTTGTGATCGGCCAGCTCGAAGGTCACCTGCTCGAGCGCCATGGAGGCCTCCAGCAGACGGTTCACCCGGTCCTTGACGATCTGGTTGATCGACAGCTTGGTCCAGCGCGTGGCCCACACCGGCCCGTCGGCCAGCTCCTGGGCGATGGCCTTGGCAAAGGCCAGCACCTCACCGCGGGGCTTGACATGGTTCACCAGCCCGATGCGCTCGGCCTCGACGCCCTGGAGCAGCGTGCCGCGCATGAGGTATTCCTTGGCCTTGTTCACGCCGATGAGCAGCGGCCAGATCACGGTGCCGCCGTCGCCTGCCACCAGGCCCACCTTGTTGACATGGGTGTCGCCGATCCGCGCGTCGTCGGCGATCACGGTGATGTCGCACAGCAGCGCCGTGGTGGCAGCCAGTCCGATGCAGTCGCCGTTGATCGCCGCGACGATGGGCTTGTCCAGCTCGAGGTGGCGGGTGACCAGGCGGCGGCTGATCATGGGGTCGTGCACCTCGCCCTCTTCCAGCACGTCGCCGCCCGGGCGGTCGTTCATGGCCTTCACGTCGCCGCCGACGCTGAACCACTTGTCGGCGCCGGTGAGCACGATGGCATAGACCTCGGGGTCGTCGCCCAGATCGTCCCAGATGCTGCGCAGTTCGCGGATCAGCCGCTGGTTGATGGCATTGCGCGCCTGCGGGCGGTTCAGGGTGACCGTGGCCACCCGGTTGGAGACTTCGACCTTGAGGTCGTGGTAATGGGCATAACGGGACATGGTGATTTCCTTGGGGTTTATGAATGGGCTGCGGCGTCAGTCCGCCTTGATGTTGTTGTCGCGCACGACCTGGCTCCAGCGGGCTGCGTCCTCGCTGATCAGGGCGCCGAGCTGGGCAGGGCTGATCGTCCGGGTCTGCTGGCCCAGGCCGGCCATGCGCTCCTGGATGTCCTTTTGCGCCGTGATGGCGTTGAGGGTGCTGTTGAGCTTGTTCACGATCTCGGGCGGGGTGCCCGGGCTGGTGACAAAGCCGAACCAGGTCTCGGCCGAGTAGCCAGGCAGCACGCTGGCCACCGTCGCAAGCCCCGGGCTGAGCGCACTGGGTTGCGCCGAGGTCACGGCCAGCAGCTTGAGCTTGCCGCCGCTGACCATGTCGCGCATGGCGTTTGACATGCTGGTGATGAGCAGCTGCACCTCACCGGTCAGCACGGCCGTGGTGGTGGGTGCCTGGCCGCGGTAGGGCACGTGGGTCATCTTCAGTCCGGCGGTCTTCGCGAAGAGCTCGCTGGAGAGGTGACCGAAGGAGCCCACGCCCGCCGAGGCGTAGGCCAGCGGCTGCGGCTGCTTCTTGGCGTACTCGATGAAGCCCCGCAGGTCGTTGACTGGCAGGGTGCCGGGGACCAGCACGAACAGTGGCGCGGTGGTCACCAGCGCCACCGGGGCAAAGTCCTTCGCGCCGTCGAAGCCGGCGTCCTTCTGGACGTAGGGCGTGACGGTGAGGATGCCGCTGTTGACGAACAGCAGCGTGTGGCCATCGGGCTTGCCGCGTGCCACCTCCCGGGCGGCCAGCACCCCGGCCGCGCCCGACTTGTTCTCCACCACCACCGGCTGGCCCAGGGCCTTGGCCAGCGGCTCCTGCAGGGCGCGCGCCATCACGTCGGTGGTACCGCCGGCCGGGTAGGGAATGAGCATCTGGACCGGGCGGCTGGGAAAGCCCGACTGCGCCAGGGCGATCAGGGGAGCGGCTGCCAGAACGGCGGTCAGCCAGGTGCGTCGCTTCATGCGTGTCTCCTCGTGGTGGGGGTCATCGGGCCGTGGTCCGCTTGTGCGTGCCGGCGGCCCTGGTTCATGGCGGCTTCAGGCCAGCAGCTGCTTGGCGATCACCACCCGCTGGATCTGGTTGGTGCCCTCGAAGATCTGGGCCAGCTTGGCGTCGCGCATCCAGCGCTCGACCGGGTAGTCCTGGGTGTAGCCATAGCCGCCGAACACCTGCACCGCGTCGGTGGTGACCCGCATGGCCATGTCGCTGCCGAAGCACTTGGCCATGCTGGCCAGGGTGTTCAGTCGCGCCCAGTCGCCGGCGTCGCCGGCGCGCGCGCACTCGTAGACCAGGCAGCGCGCCGCTTCGATGTTCATGGCCATGTCGGCCAGCATGAACTGGATGCCCTGGAAGTCGGCGATGGGCTGGCGAAACTGCTTGCGCTCCTTGGCGTAGGCGATGCATGCGTCCATCGCGCCTTGCGCCAGGCCCACGCACTGCGCGCCGATGGTCGGCCGGTTCAGGTCCAGCGCACGCATGCTGGCCTTGAAGCCCTTGCCTTCCTCGCCGATCAGGTTCTCCACCGGCACGCGCACGTTGTCCAGGAAGATGGGGGTGTTGGGTGCGCCGCGCCAGCCCATCTTGCGCTCGTGCCGGCCGAAGGTGACGCCCTTCATCTTCTTGGGCTCGATCACGAAGGCGCTGATGCCGTCCGCGCCGCGCTCGCCCGAGGTGCGGGCCATGAGCACGATGTAGTCGGCCTCCACGCCGTAGCTGCACCACTGCTTGCGGCCGTTGATCACGTAGCTGTCGCCGTCACGCACGGCGCGGGTGGTCATGGCGCTCACATCCGAGCCGGCCTGGGGCTCGGAGATGGCGATGGCGGTGACCACGCCGCCCCGCGCCACGGGCGGCAGGAAACGCTGGCGCTGCTCCTCGGTGCCGAAGTGCAGCAGCGGCATGATGAACATGGTGTTCAGGCCGGCGATGGACCCGCAGGCCGGCGACACCCGCGAAATCTCCTCGCGGGCGATGCACATCATGGTGAGGTTGCCCTCGGGGCCGCCGTAGGCCTCGGGAATCCACAGCTGCATGAGCCCCATCTCGCCATAGAGCTTGACCAGCTCCAGGGGGAAGCGGTCGTTCTGGTCGATCTCGGCGGCGATGGGCGCCACATGCTTTTCGACCATGCGTCGGACGCTGTCGCGAAACGCGATTTCTTCTTCGCTGAAGTTCATTCGATGCCTGTCGGGTGACGGAGGAGTGGCGATCCGTCAAAGCCTAGGGCCGCCGCTTGGAGGCACCAAGGCGGCGGGGGGCACAGCATCTATGACATCCGGTCAGGCCCGGCCTGGGCCTTCCAGGAAAGCCAGCACCGCCTCCAGCATCCGCCGCACGTGCGGCTGCACGCCCGCCGCCCGCTCGGGCAGGTAGTCGAAGGGCCAGGCCTCCTGCATGTAGCAGCACTGGGTCATCTCCAGCTGGATGGCGTGCAGGCCCTGCGAAGGCTGGCCGAAGTGCCGCGTGATGTGGCCGCCCTTGAAGCGGCCATTGAGCACCGCGGTGTAGCCGGCGGCCTGCTGGCCGATCGCCAGCAGGCGCGCGGCCAGGCCCGCGTCGCAGCTGGCGCCGTCGGCGGTGCCCAGGTTCAGGTCGGGAAGCCGGCCCTCGAAAAAGCGCGGCACCACCGAGCGGATGGAATGCGCGTCCCACAGCGCCGCAGCCCCGTGCCGGGCCTTCAGGCGGGCCAGTTCCGCGGCGATCTTCGCGTGGTAGGGCCGCCAGAGGGCGTCACGCCGCGCGGCGATCTCGGCCTCGGTGGGCAGGTCCTGGGGGTCGCGATACAGCGGCTGGTCGTCGAACAGGTCGACCGGGCACAGGCCCGTCACGCGCTGGCCCGGGTAGAGGCTGGCGCCATCCGGCGGCCGATTGAGATCGATCACATAGCGTGAATGCGTGGCCACCAGCACCGAGGCGCCAAGTTCGTCGGCGAAGTCGTAGAGACGCTCCAGGTGCCAGTCGGTGTCGGGCACGCGTCGCCCCTCGTCCGTCAAGCGCGCGGTCAGTGCAGGCGGCACGTGCGTTCCCACGTGCGGCATGGAGATCAGCAGGGGGCGCGTGCCGGCGCGGAAGTGAAAGGGCGGCAGGTCGGTGTGGAACAGGGTCATGGGGTGTCGGTCAGGAGTTGCCGGCGCGCGGTGGCCAGGCCAGACAGGGCCTCGTCGTGCAGGTCGTGGCGGCCCGTTCGCACGCGGGGCTGGCCCGCCACCCACACGTCGGCGATGGCGGACCGCCGGTGGCTGGCAAAGACATGCGCCGACAGCATCGCCTCGGCGCCGGGCAGACCCTGAAGCAGCGGATCGTTGGCATCGAGCACCACCCAGTCCGCCTGCTGCCCCACGGCGAGCCCTGCGACGGCGCGGGCGCTGGCCTGCGCGCCGCCCGCCACGGCCTCGAGCGTCATGGCGGTGGCCACCGCGGGATGGTCCGCGCTTGCGATCAGATTACGCTGGCGGGTCGTGAGTCGCTGCCCGTATTCGAGCATCTGCAATTCTTCGGCCGCATTGACCGTGGCGTGGCTGTCCGAGCCCACGCCCCAGCGCCCGCCCGCCGCGCGCCAGGCCTGGGTGTCAAAGATCCCGTCGCCCAGGTTGGCCTCGGTCGTGGGGCACAGCCCGGCGACGGCGCCGGTGCGCGCGGCGCGCTGGTATTCGTCGGGTGTCATGTGCGTGGCGTGCACCAGGCACCAGCGCGCATCGACCGGCGCGTGATCGAGCAGCCACTGCACGGGACGCTGCCCCGACCATGCCAGGCAGGCCTCGACTTCCCCCGTCTGTTCCGCAATGTGGATATGCACCGGGGCCTGGGCGTCGAGCGCATGCAGGCCCGCGACGGCCTCTCGCAGGCTCTCGGGCGGCACGGCACGCAGGGAATGCGGCGCGAGGCCCAGGCGCGCGCCTTGTGCCGAGCACAGGGGGGCCAGGCGCTCCAGCAGGGCCAGCATGTTGTCGGTGCTGCGGATGAAACGCCGCTGACCCTCGTTCGGCGGCAGCCCGCCGAAGCCGGCGGTCTGATAGAGCACCGGCAGGAGGGTCAGCCCGATGCCCGTGCGCGCCGCTGCGCGCAACAGGGCCTGCGACAGCGTGGCGTCATCGGCATAGGGCTTGCCGTCGATGCCATGGTGGATGTAGTGGAACTCGCACACGCTCGTGTAACCCGCTTCCAGCATCTCCACGTACAGACCTGTGGCAATCGCCTCGAGCTGCTGCGGGGTGACGGCACCTGCGAACCGGTACATCAGCGTGCGCCAGCTCCAGAAACTGTCCTGCGCGGCGCCGCGGTATTCGGTGAGGCCTGCGAAGGCACGCTGGAAGGCGTGCGAATGCAGGTTGGGCATACCGGGCAGCAGCGGCCCTGCCGCGCGTGGCGTACCGGGCGGGCAGGCAGTGCCCGGCGCGACGTCCGTCAGGCGGCCTGTCGCGTCCCATTGCAGGCGCACGTCCCGCGCCCAGCCTGTCGGGAGCAGGGCATCGGCGGCGTGCAGCGTGTGCGAAGTGACGGTCATGGCAAGTGTCTCCTGGGGGCGATGCGGGCAGGGAGATTGCGTCCCGTCAGCGGGCGATGCGTCCGTTGCGCACGATCCGGCAGGCCGGACGCTGGCCGACCCAGTAGGCTAGCTCCGCGACATCCGCCAGCGGCCACAGCACGAAGTTGGCTGGGCGGTCCACGCCGATCTCGCCATGCGTGGCTTGCAGGCCCAGCGCGCGCGCCGCATGGCGCGTGACACCGGCAAGCGCCTCGGGCACGGTGAGTCGAAACAGCGTGCACGCCATGTTCACCATGAGCAGCAGGCTCAGCGCTGGCGAGGAGCCCGGGTTGTGGTCGGTGGAGACCGCCATCGGCACGCCCGCGGCGCGCAACGCCTCGATGGGCGGCAGATGCGTGTCACGCAGCGTGTAGTAGGCGCCGGGCAGCAGCACGGCCACCGTGCCGGCCTGGCGCATCGCAGCGATGCCCTCGGGGTTCAGGTGCTCGATATGGTCGCAGGACAGCGCGCGGTAGCGCGCCGCCAGTGCGGCGCCGCCCATGTCCGAGAGCTGCTCGGCGTGCAGCTTCACCGGCAGGCCCAGGCGCTCGGCGGCCTGAAAGACCTGCTCGGTCTCGGCCAGTGTGAAGCCGATGCGTTCACAGAACACGTCGACTGCATCGACCAGGCCCTCGCCCGCCAGGGCCGGCATCATCTCCTCGCACACGGCGCGGATGTAGTCGCCGCTGCGGCCGGCGTATTCGGGAGGCAGGGCGTGCGCCCCCAGGAAGGTGGTGCGCACGGTGACGCCGCAGGCTTGACCCAGGCGCCGCGCGACACGCAGCTGCTTGCGCTCATGGCCCAGGTCCAGGCCATAGCCCGACTTGATCTCGATGGCGCACACGCCCTCGTCCAACAGGGCCTGCAGGCGCGGCAACGCTTGCGCGTAGAGCGCGTCCTCGTCGGCTTCGCGGGTGGCGCGGACGCTGGAGACAATGCCGCCGCCCGCGAGGGCCACTTCCTCGTAGGTCGCGCCCGCCAGGCGCATCGCGAATTCGTTGGCGCGCTGGCTGCCATAGACCAGGTGGGTGTGGCAGTCCACCAGGCCGGGCGTGACCTGCGCGCCCTGGCCGTCATGGCGCGGCACCGCCGCGTGGCGTGCGGGCAGCCCGGCGCGTGGGCCGACCCAGCGCACCTGGCCGCCTTCGACCACGATCGCAGCGTCGCGCAGCGCCGGCGCGTCGGCGCCCAGGGCTTCGGGGGCCAGGTGCAGGTGCTCCCAGACGCCGTCGGCGCTGGGCAGGGAAGGAGCCTGGAGCGAGGGAGTCATGGTGTCTCGGGGGCCGGCTCGATCGTAACGGCCAGCAGGGTAGCCTCGGGAGTTCGGGGGTGCAGCTGCCACGCCGCCATGGCGCCGTCCCACCACAGACCGTGCGGGACGGGCAGGGACTGGGCATCCTGTCCAGCGATTTGCGCACTCCAGACGCCCTGTGTGACCAGCAAAAGTCCTTGGGGCGCCGACACCTCGCCCGCCTGCCGCACGACCCGGACCTGGGCGCGGCAGGCCGCGCGCCTGGCCATCACGTTGAAGTCCTCGCACACGTCCGCCAGCAGGCGGGCGTGGACAGAGGCCTCCCCCGCAAAGGCATAGGGCTGCATCGGCGTGTCCAGCCGGTGGTCGATGTGTCCGTCGTCGCTTGTCAGATGCACCCCACCGCCTTCGAGCAGGGTGATCACCCGGTCGATGCCTGGAAAAGCCGAGAACGGCCCGTCACGGGCGATGGTGGCAATGCTCACGCGCCAGTGAAAGGTGTCCAGGCTCGCGCCTGGCGGCCAGCACACGACCTCGCGCGTCATGCCACCACCGTTCTTCCACGGTGTGGCCGTCAGCGTGGTGCGGTCGAACCGTTGCAAGCGCATGTGCAGGGTCTCAGCGGATCATGGGCAGCTTCAGGCCCTGCTGCTTCGCGGTGGCGACGGCCAGTTCGTAGCCGGCATCGGCATGGCGCATCACGCCGCTGCCGCTGTCGTTCACCAGCACGCGCGCCAGGCGCTCGGCGGCGGCATCGGTACCGTCGGCGACGATCACCATGCCCGAGTGCTGCGAATAGCCCATGCCCACGCCGCCGCCATGGTGCAGGCTGACCCAGCTCGCACCGCCCGCGGTATTGAGCAGGGCGTTGAGCAGCGGCCAGTCGCTGACGGCATCGGTGCCGTCCTTCATGGCCTCGGTCTCGCGGTTGGGGCTGGCCACCGAGCCGGTGTCCAGGTGGTCGCGGCCGATCACGATCGGCGCCTTGAGCTCGCCCCGCTTCACCATCTCGTTGAAGGCCAGGCCCGCGCGATGCCGCTCGCCCAGTCCCAGCCAGCAGATGCGCGCCGGCAGGCCCTGGAAGGCGATGCGCTCGCGCGCCATGTCCAGCCAGCGGTGCGTGTGCTTGTTCTCGGGAAACAGCGCCTTGATCTTGGCGTCCGTCTTGTAGATGTCCTCGGGGTCGCCCGAGAGCGCCACCCAGCGGAAAGGGCCCTTGCCCTCGCAGAACATCGGGCGGATGTAGGCCGGCACGAAGCCCGGGAAGTCGAAGGCGTTCTTCACGCCCTGGTCGTAGGCCACCTGGCGGATGTTGTTGCCGTAATCGACAGTGGGGATGCCCATGGCCTGGAAGTCCAGCATGGCCTGCACCTGGAGGGCGCATCCCTTCGCGGCCGCGTCGGTCAGGCGTTTGTGCTGCGAGGGATCGCGCTGGGCTTCTCGCCACTGCGCGATCGTCCAGCCCGGGGGCAGGTAGCCGTTCACCAGGTCGTGCGCCGAGGTCTGGTCGGTCACGAGGTCGGGGCGGATCTCGCCAGCGCGGGCGCGCTTCACGAGTTCCGGCAGGACCTCGGCGGCGTTGCCCAGGAGCGCGATGGAGACGGCTTCCTTGGCCGCCGTGTGCTGGCGGATCATGGCGATGGCCTCGTCCAGATCGCGCGCCTGCTTGTCCACGTACCGCGTGCGCAGACGGAAGTCGATGCTGCTTTGCTGGCACTCGATGTTCAACGAGCAGGCGCCCGCCAGCGTGGCGGCCAGGGGCTGCGCGCCGCCCATGCCGCCCAGGCCCGAGGTCAGGATCCACTTGCCGGTGAGGTCGTTGGCGTAGTGCTGCTTGCCGGCTTCGACGAAGGTCTCGAAGGTGCCCTGCACGATGCCCTGGCTGCCGATGTAGATCCACGAGCCCGCGGTCATCTGGCCGTACATGAACAGGCCCTTGCGATCGAGTTCGTTGAAATGCTCCCAGCTGGCCCATTTGGGCACGAGGTTGGAGTTGGCGATCAGCACGCGCGGCGCGTTCGGGTGCGTCTTGAACACGCCCACCGGCTTGCCCGATTGCACCAGCAGCGATTCATCTTCATTCAGCTGGCGGAGCGATTCGAGGATCTGATCGAAGCAGGCCCAGTCGCGCGCGGCGCGGCCGATGCCGCCATACACCACCAGGTGCTGCGGGTTCTCGGCGACCTCGGGGTCCAGGTTGTTCTGGATCATGCGGTAGGCCGCTTCCGTCACCCAGTTCTTGCAATGCAGCTGGGTGCCGCGGGGCGCGCGCACCACGCGGGTCGGGTCCAGGCGGGGGTCGGTGAGGGTGGTCATGGAGTCGCTCCTTGGGGAAGATGAAGTCAGGGGGCGCGTGCTCAGGTCACGCCAGGCAGGGAGTTCGCGTGTGGCGTCTGCACCAGGTCGCCCCGGGTGACGCGCTCGATCGCGGACTGCAGGTCGGGCTGCAGGTGCCGGTCGTCGTCCAGGCGGGCCACGCGTTCACGCAGCAGCGCGATGGCGGCCGCCAGCGGCGCGCTGGTGGCCAGCGGCGCGTGGAATTCGACGCCCTGGGCCGCGACCATCCACTCGATGCCGATCACCGCCATCGCATGGGCGGTCATGGGCATCAGGCGGCGCGCGCCATGTGCCGCCATCGACACATGGTCCTCCTGGTTGGCGGAGGTCGGAATCGAATCCACGCTGGCGGGCATGGCGCGCTGCTTGTTCTCGGACACCAGGGCGGCGGCCGTCACCTGCACCATCATGAAGCCGGAGTTCAGCCCCGGCCGTGGCGTGAGGAAGGCAGGCAGCCCGGACAGCGCCGGGTCCACCAGCATGGCGATGCGCCGCTCCGCCAGCGAGCCGATCTCGCAGACCGCCATCGCGATCATGTCGGCGGCAAAGGCGACGGGCTCCGCATGGAAGTTGCCGCCCGAGAGCGCCTCGCCCTCGGCGCTGAAGATCAGCGGGTTGTCCGAGACGCCGTTGGCCTCGGTCTCCAGGAGGTGGGCCGCGTGGCGCAGCACGTCCAGGCAGGCGCCCATGACCTGCGGCTGGCAGCGCAGGCAGTAGGGGTCCTGCACACGCTCGTCGCCTTGCAGGTGCGAGGCGCGGATCGCGCTGCCCGCCAGCAGACCGCGCAGCGCCTGCGCGGTGGCGATCTGTCCCTGGTGCTTGCGCAGCTGGTGGATGCGCGGGTCGAACGGCGCATCGGAGCCGCGCGCGGCGTCGGTGGCCAGTGCGCCGGTCACCAGCGCCGACTGGAACAACCGCTCGGCCTCGAACAGGCCGGCCAGCGCATAGGCGGTGGAGAACTGCGTGCCATTGAGCAGGGCCAGGCCCTCCTTGGGGCCCAGGATGACGGGGGCCAGGCCTGCGTCGGCCAGGGCCTGCGTCGCGGGCAGGCGGCCCCGGGGCGTGTCGGCCTCGCCCACGCCGATCATCACCGCGGTCATGTGCGCCAGCGGCGCCAGGTCGCCCGAGGCACCCACCGACCCCTGCGCCGGCACCACCGGCACGATGTCCCGCGCCAGCATGGCTTGCAGCAGCTCCAGCGTCGCGGGCCGGATGCCCGAGGCGCCCTGGGCGAGGCTGGCGATCTTCAGCGCCATCATCAGGCGCACGACCGGCTGCGGCGTTGCCTCGCCCACGCCGGCGGCATGCGAGAGCACGATATTGCGTTGCAGGCGCTCCAGGTCGCTCTCGGCGATGCGCACGCTGGCCAGCTTGCCAAAGCCCGTGTTGATGCCGTAGACCGGATCGCCCTGGGCCACGATGCGCGCCACGGCATCGGCGCTGGCCTGCACCGCGGGGCCGCAGGCTGGGTCCAGCTGCGGCGTCGCCCCACGGTAGATCGCCCGCCAATCGGCCAGCGAGACGGCCCCTGGCGTGAGCCGCAACACAGGGCTTTGCGCCGCGGCGTTCACTCGCTGGGGTTCATTCATGGGCGGACCTGTCTATACAAGCAGAAGCCAGCGTCATCGCGGGGGGCATGGGGCGCTCCTTCAGGTGGACACGGGGTTGCCGCTGGCGCGGTAGCGGCTGCCCAGTCGGTAGCGGCTGGCGGGGTGCAGGCAGCGCACCAGCGTGACAGGGGTACCGCCGGTCCAGGTGCGGCGCGTGAGCAGCAGCCCGGGCTGCCCGGGCTCCATCTGCAGGCGCGCCGCCTGCTCGGACGTGGGCAGCACCGCGTCGACCACATGCTCGATCTCGTCGAAGGGCACGGTGCGCACCAGGAACTCCGAAGGCTGCTGGCGGCTGAAGTCCTGGCGCACGAAGTCGGGCGCGACCTGCGGGTTGACGTAACGGTCTTCGAGCTGGATCGGCACGCCGTTTTCCAGGTGCACGCAGACCGAGTGAAAGACCGACTCGCCGGTGCGCACCTGCAGGGCCGCGGCGATTTCCAGCGTCGCGGCGACGCGTTCGAGCACCAGCATCTCGCAGCGGTAGTCGTGCCCGCGCGCGCGGATCTCGCTGGCCAGGTTGACGATGTGCAGCAGGGTGGACTGCGGCTTGGGCTCGGCCACGAAGCTGCCCACGCCCGCCGTGCGCACGATGCGTCCTTGTTCGACCAGCTCGCGCAGGGCGCGGTTGACGGTCATGCGCGAGATGCCGAACTGGGCCACGAGTTCATGCTCGGAGGGCAGCCGGTCGCCCGCGCGCAGGGTGCCATCCTGGATCTTGCGCGCGATGTGGTCCTTGACCTGCTGGAACAGGGCCACCGAGCTGGCGCTGGACGACGCGTGGCCGCGTGCGCCCTGGCGGGGGCGGGTGTTCGCGGAAGTCGTGCGTCGGGCCATGGCCGCTCGGTCAGTGTTCGGCAGCGGCCATCGACTCGGCCCGGATTTCCTCGGTGAGCCGGGCCTTGATCGCCATGAACTCGGGCGAGGTCTTGATCTTGTAGTGGCGCGGGTGCGCAAAGTCCACCGCGACTTCGGCCTTGATGCGGCCGGGGCGTGCGCTGAACACGGCCACGCGGTTGGCCATGAAGATGGCCTCGTCGATGTCGTGGGTGACGAACAGCACCGTCTTCTGCGCCGACTCCCAGATCCCGAGCAGCAGTTCCTGCATCAGCACCCGGGTCTGGTTGTCCAGGGCGCCGAACGGCTCGTCCATCAACAGGATCTTGGGGTCGTTGGCCAGCGCGCGGGCAATCGCCGTGCGCTGCTGCATGCCGCCCGAGAGCTGCTTGGGGTAGTGGTGCTCGAAACCGCGCAGGCCCACCTTGGCGATGAAGTAGTCGCAGCGCTCCTTCTGCTGCGCCTCGGGCATCTGGCGTTCGCGCAGGCCGAAACAGATGTTCTGTTCCACCGTGAGCCAGGGAAACAGGGTGTAGCTCTGGAACACCATGCCGCGGTCGGCGCCGGGGCCTTCGACCTCGCGGCCATCGAGCAGCACGCGGCCCGTGCTCGGCTGGTCCAGGCCCGCCACGATACGAAGCAGCGTGGACTTGCCGCAGCCGGAGGGCCCCAGGATGGTGACGAAATCGTTCTCGCGCACCTCGAAGTCCACCGGCGTGAGCGCCTGCGTGGCAGGCCCCTTGGCCGTGGTGAAGGTGCGTGACACGCCCTGGATGGAGAGGTGTCCGTTCACAGCGAACTCCAGGCGAACAGGCGCCGATTGAGCGACTTGAAGGCGAAGTCGGACACCAGGCCGATCAGGCCGATCACGATGATCCCGAAGATGATCTGCCCGGTATTGAGCAGCGCCTGGCTGTCGGTGATCATGTGCCCGATGCCCGAGGACGATCCGATCAGTTCGGCCACGATCACATAGGTCCAGGCCCATCCCAGTACGAGGCGCAGGATCTCGGCGATGTCGGGCGCCGCACCCGGAATCAGCACGCGCCGGACGATACCCGCGTTGGACGCGCCCAGGGTGTAGGCCGCCTCGACCAGATCACGGCGCGCCGAGCCCACGGTCACGGCCACCATCAGCACGATCTGGAACACCGAGCCGATGAAGATCACCAGGATCTTCTGCAGCTCGCCGATGCCCGCCCACAGGATCAGGAGCGGAATGAAGGCCGAGGCCGGCAGGTAGCGGCAGAAGGAAACGAAGGGCTCGAGAAAGGCTTCGACGCCCTTGTGCGCGCCCATGGCGATACCCAGGGGCACGGCGATCACGGCGGCCAGGACGAAGCCGCCCACCACACGCCACACGGTCATGCCGATGTCGTGCAGGAAATTGAATTCGGTAAAGAGCAACCAGGCCTCGTGCGCCATGGTGAGCGGACTGGCCAGGAAGGTGGGGGGCACGTAGCCGCCCAGCGTGAAGAACGCCCACGCGCCGAAGAAGACGATGAAGAAGGACAGGCCCAGCACCCACCGGGCCTGCGCGCTCACCGGCTCCAGGGGAGCCAGCGAGCGGCGGCGCGGCCGCACAGGGTCCGGCGAGGCCGGGGGGGTGTGTGCAGACCGCATCGGATTACTTGATGAACTGGTTGGTGAACATGCCCGAGAAGTCGGTCGGCGCGCGGCGGATCACACCGGCTTCCAGCAGGATCGCGGCGGCGTCCTTCATGAAGGCCTGCAGCTCGCCGGCGAAGAACTTCTGGTTGGCGGCCTTGTCCTGCCAGCGCAGGAAGGAGGCCGACTTGGCAAAGGCCTCGCCGGTCTGCTTGACGGCGGCACCCATGATCTCGTTGGCCTTGGCCGGATCGCTCTTGATCAACTCGAGCGCGTCGAAATAGGCGTTGGCCAGACCTTGTGCCGCGCGCGGGTTGGCCTTGAGCCAGTCGGGCGAGCATCCCACGGTGTCCATCACCATCGGGTAGTCCAGCGTGGTGGCCATGATCTTGCCGGACTGCGGGTTGTTGCGGACGGTGGACAGATAGGGCTCGTAGGTCATGGCCGCATCGTTCTGGCCGGCCACGAAGGCCTGGGCCGCAGCCTGCGGCGACAGGGTGGCCAGCTTGACGTCCTTCATGCTCATGCCGTTCTTACTGAGCATCCAGGCCAGGCCGAAGTAGGGGGCCGTGCCGGGGGCGTCCACGCCGATGGTCTTGCCCTTGAGGTCGGCGAAGCTGTTGATGTTTCCGCGCACGGCGATGCCGTCGGCGCCGAAGGATTTATCCAGCTGGAAGATCTGCACGATCGGCACGCCGTTGGCGTTCCAGGCCACGTGCGTTTCCACGGTGGTGGCGGCGCACTGGATGGCGTTGGAGGCCAGGGCCAGGTGGCGGTCCTTCTGGGGAATCATCTTGATGTCCACGTCCAGGCCGTGCTTCTTGAACAGGCCCGCCTTGTCGGCCAGCGTCAGCGGCGCGAAGCCGGTCCAGCCGGACATGCCCAAGGCGAGCTTGGTTTCCTGGGCCTGGGCCGGGAGGGCCAGGGTGGCGAACACCGCGCCGGCGGCCAGCAGCGATGCGAACTTGTGGTTTGGCTTGTGCATGAAGTACTTCCTTGTGTTGGACTAACCCACCGGGCTTCACGCCCGCAACGAGAACCTTCGTGTTGTATAGACAGGACGGTTCACGAACCCATGTCAGCGGCATCCGGCACGCGCACGAAGTGTCTCCGGCACCCGAAACCGCAACTCAAATCCTCGCGCCCGCAGGCGGCGGACGGCATCCGGAGATGCACCGCTTGCTGTCTATACAAATAGCTGTTAAGGGGACGCGGCGACCCGCGGGCGGGCGTGCCCCGAGGCGCGCTCAGGCGTTGAGGCGGTCGGCGCGTGCCGCGGCCCAGTGGCGGCGAAAGACGTCAGGCCAGTCGACCGGATTGCCGGACAGCAGGGCGCCCCCGGGCAGCGGCGGCACCAGGTCCGCGAGCGACTTCACCTCGGTGTCCGACACTCGCCGCATGATGTGGTGGGCACCGATCTCGCCCGGATGCTGCAGACCGGCGGCCTGCACCAGTTCATGCAGGGCATGCATCGTGTGGCGGTGGAAGTTGTAGACCCGTTCGGCCTTGTCCGGCACCACCAGCGCGCGGGCTCGCAACGGGTCTTGCGTCGTCACGCCGGTGGGGCAGGTGCCGGTGTGGCAGGTCTGCGCCTGGATGCAACCGAGGGCCAGCATGAAGCCGCGCGCGGCGTTGCACCAGTCGGCGCCCAGCGCCATCAGCCGCGCGATGTCGAAGGCGCTCACCACCTTGCCCGCGCAGCCGATGCGGACCTGGTCTCGCAGGCCGGCCCCCACCAGGGTGTTGTGTACCAGCAGCAGGCCCTCCTGCACCGGCATGCCCACATGGTCGGTGAATTCCACGGGCGCGGCGCCGGTGCCACCCTCGGCGCCGTCCACCACGATGAAGTCGGGCGTGACGCCCGTTTGCAGCATCGCCTTGACGATGCCGAACCACTCCCACGGGTGCCCCACGCACAGCTTGAACCCCACCGGCTTGCCGCCGGAGAGCTCGCGCAGTCGATCGATGAAGGCCATCATCTCCAGGGGCGTCGCGAACGCGCTGTGTGCCGCGGGCGAAATGCAGTCCACGCCCTCGGGCACGCCACGCGCCTGCGCGATTTCCGCCGTGACCTTGGCGCCCGGCAGGATGCCGCCGTGTCCCGGCTTGGCGCCTTGACTGAGCTTGATCTCGATCATCTTGACCTGCGGGTCGCGCGCGTTGTCGCAAAAGCGCGCCGGATCGAAGCGTCCCTGCGCGTCACGGCAGCCGAAGTAGCCCGACCCGATCTCCCAGATCAGGTCGCCGCCATGCACCCGGTGATGCTGCGAGATCGAACCCTCGCCGGTGTCGTGCGCGAAACCGCCCTTGCTGGCGCCCTGGTTCAGGGCCAGGATGGCGTTGGAGGACAGCGAGCCGAAACTCATCGCGGAGATGTTGAATACGCTGGCCGAATAGGGCTGCGCGCGGCCCTCGCCGACGGTGATGCGAAAGTCCGACGAGGGCAGTGCCGTCGGGAACATCGAGTGGTTGATCCACTCGTAGCCGCTGCGCATCACGTCCATCTGCGTGCCGAAGGGTCGGTTGTCCGGCGCGCCCTTGGCCCGCTGGTACACCAGTGACCGTTGCGCTCGCGAAAACGGCGCTGCCTCGGTGTCGCTCTCGATGAAGTACTGCCGGATCTCCGGGCGGATGTACTCCATGAAAAAGCGCAGGTGGCCGATCAGGGGGTAATTGCGCAGGATCGCCCGCTGTCCCTGACGCAGGTCGCGGACTCCGATCGCCACCAGCACCGCGAAGACCGCGATGCCCAGGCGCGCCAGGTCGCCGCCGCCCCGCAGCAGCCATCCGAGGCACGCCAGCAGGCCCAGGCCGCACAGGGCCCAGGCCGTCCATCCACCTTGCCATCGCCGTTGCCGTGGGTTCATCGCTGCCCGCTCCTCGCCCCCGTTATAGGCTCAGGCGAAGAAAGGCGCGAGCAGAAAAAAGGATGCAGCGCAGGGCCGGGCGTCAGTGGCCGGCGCTTTCGATCAGCGCCAGGACCCTTTGCAGGGCGTGGATCACGGTGGCCGCGCGCACGCAGGCCCGATCGCCCTCGAAGCGGCGCGTCTCGCTGGTCAGGCGGCCATCGACCATGAACCCGAACCACACCGTGCCCACAGGCTTGGCGGCGCTGCCCCCGGTGGGGCCGGCGACGCCGGTCACCGCCACGGCGACGCGCGCCCGCGAGTGCCGTATGGCGCCATGGACCATGGCGCGCGCCACGACCTCGCTCACTGCGCCATGCGTGGCGATCAGCGACGGGTCGACCGAGAGCATCTCGGTCTTGGCTTCATTGGAGTAGGTGACGAAGCCGCGCTCGAACCACTGGCTCGAGCCCGCCAGGTCGGTGCAGGCCGCTGCGATCAGTCCGCCGGTGCAGCTTTCGGCGGTGGCCATCGTCCATTGGCGGACCCCGAGGGCCTGGGCCAGGCGCGCGACGAGATCGGCTGCAGCCGGCGAGGAGGCAGGCGTCACAGGAACCTCCACAGGGCGATCAGCAGGAGGGTGCAGAAGGCCGCCATCAGGTCGTCGAACAGAATGCCCAGGCCGCCGCGCCACCCGATGCCGTGAAAGAGTCGGTCCGCCCAGCCCACGGGGCCGGGTTTCACGGCGTCGAAGAACCGGAACAGGAGGAAGGCAGCCCCCTGCAGCCACAGGCCTGCGGGGGCGATCAGCCACAACACGATCCAGAAGGCCACCACCTCGTCCCAGACGATGCTGCCCGGGTCGGCGTCGGCCAGGTGCTGTGCGGTCACGGTGCAGGCCCACCAGCCGACCGCCAGTGACAGCGCGATCACGATCCCGATCTGTGCGTGCGTCAGCCACAGCTGCATCACCAGGAAGCTGACCCAGGCCCACAGCGTGCCAGCGGTGCCGGGGGCCCGCGGTGACAGGCCGCTGCCCAGGCCCAGGGCGATCGCGTGGGCCGGGTGCGCGAGCAAGAAGCCCGGGGGCACCCGGGGGCGCCCGCCGGCCGGGGCCGAGCCAGGCGCGGTGTCTGGCGAAGCCGGGGGGGGCGCCTGAAGCGTCATGCGCCGATGTTACGCGCAGCCGTTCAGCGGAAATGGTCGAACGAGGCAAACCGCCCGGTCACGGCCTGTCCCTGTGCGTCGACCAGGCGCAGCCCGGGGGCCGCGTCAATCCGGCCGACACGGGTGACGCGGGTGCCGGCCTGCGCCGCGGCGGCCCTCACCGCGTCGCGGCGGGCCGCCGGCGCCGTGAAGGCCAGCTCGTAGTCGTCGCCGCCGGCCAGCGTCCAGGCGCGGCGCGCGCCGGCGTCGAAGACGTCGCCTGCGGCAAGCAGGCGGGTGACGGCATCGGCATCGACCGTCGCGCCCACGCCGGACTGCCGCAGCACATGGCCCAGGTCGCCCAGGAGGCCGTCGCTGATGTCGATGGCGCTGGTGGCCAGGCCCCGCAAGGCCAGGCCCAGCGCCACCCGCGGCGTGGGCGCCTCGAGCCGCTCGCGGGCAGCGGCCAGCACCGGCGCGTCAAGCGCCAGCTCGCCGCGCAGCGCCTCCAGCGCCAGGCGCGCATCGCCCAGGTGGCCGCTCACGTAGAGGTCGTCCCCGGCGCTTGCGCCAGACCGCAGCAGGGCCTGGCCTGGGGGGACTTCGCCGAAGACGGTGATGCAAATGGCCCGCGGACCGCGCGTCGTGTCGCCCCCCACCAGCTCGCAGTCGTGCGCATCGGCCAGGGCCAGCAGCCCCTGGGCGAAGGGCGCGAGCCACTCCGGATCGGCCTCGGGCAGCGCCAGGGCCAGGGTGAAGGCCCGCGGACGGGCGCCGCAGGCCGCCAGGTCACTCAGGTTCACGGCCAGGCTTTTGTGCCCCAGCCGCCGAGGGTCGGTACCCGCCAGGAAGTGACGCCCCTCGACGAGCATGTCCATCGACACCGCCACCTGCATGCCGGGTGCGGGCGCCAGCAGCGCGCAGTCGTCGCCCACGCCCAGGGGTTGGCGCCGGGCGGGCCGCTTGAAGAATTGCTCGATCAGTTCGAATTCACCCATGGCGCGTATCCGTGGACGCCTTGGCGATTGCTCAGTGCAGCACGCGCCGCGTCCCGTCGTCGAGGAAAAACAGCGGAATGTCTGCCTCGAAGGTGGATCCGTCCTCGGCCACGCAGAAGTAGCGGCCCTGCATCGTGCCGGTGGGTGTCTGCAGCCGGCAGCCACTGGTGTAGCGGAAGGACTCCCCCGGCTTGAGCAGCGGCTGGTGCCCCACCACCCCCAGGCCCTTGACTTCCTCGGTCTTGCCCGCGGCGTCGATGATCTGCCAGTGGCGCGAGATCAATTGCGCCGGCACCTCGCCCGCATTGGTGATCGTGATCGTGTACGCGAAGCAGTACACGCCCTCTGAGGGGGCCGATTGCTCGGGCAGGTATTCGGGGTCTGCTTCGACGCGAAACTCGTACTTGGCCATGGGCCGGATGTTACCCGCGCGGGTTTGAGAAAATGCGGCCATGAGCCCTACCCACCGCATCGCCCCCTCCATCCTCTCGGCTGACTTCGCCCGCCTGGGCCAGGAGGTGCGTGACGTGATCGCCGCCGGCGCGGACTGGATCCATTTCGATGTGATGGACAACCACTATGTGCCCAATCTCACCTTCGGGCCGATGATCTGTTCGGCGCTCAAGCCCCATGCCAAACGGCCCGATGGCACCCCCGTGCCGATCGACGTGCACCTGATGGTGCAGCCGGTGGACCCGCTGGCCCAGTCGTTCATCGACGCCGGCGCCGATCTGGTCAGCTTCCATCCGGACGCCAGCGCGCATGTGCACCGCAGCGTGCAGGCCATCAAGGCACGCGGCTGCAAGGCGGGCCTGGTGTTCAACCCGGCGACCTCGCTGGACGTCCTGGACTGGATGATCGACGAGATCGACCTGATCCTGATCATGAGCGTGAACCCGGGCTTCGGCGGCCAGGGCTTCATCGACTCGGCCCTGCGCAAGATCGAGCAGGCCCGCAAGCGCATCGATGCCAGCGGCCGCGACATCCGGCTGGAGGTCGACGGCGGCATCAAGGCCGACAACATCGCCCGCGTGGCGGCCGCTGGTGCCGACACCTTCGTGGCGGGCAGCGCCATCTTCGGCAAGCCCGATTACCGCGTGGTGATCGACGCGATGCGCGCCGCGCTCAAGCCCTGAGGTCCGCAACGCGCTTGGGCGTGGGGCGGCTTCTCACGCGGGCGTGCTGTCTCGCAGGCGCCGATAGGTGGTGTCCGTCTCTGCGCCGCGGCTGGTATCGGGCAGGCCACGCGCCAGATCGTCATGGGCCATGCGCCCGATCTCCTGCGCCGCAGGCAGGGCGGGTGACTGGCTGTCCGCTGATTCATCGCGTTCGTGCGGCATCCGATCGACAGCCTCCTGCGTGGGGCCCTGCTCGGTGGCCGTGCGTGATGGCCAGGGGTGCGTCGCATTCGTCATGACGCCATCGTGCGGCCTGAGCGCCCGGTCATGGCGTAGGACGGCAGGCCGGGGTCTGCTCCGTCAACCCGCTCCTACCGGCGAATACCCGGCGTGCCGACACCTGCCGGCGCTGCGTGGCTACGGCCAGCGCCCATGAGCTTGCCTACGCTCGAGGCTTCGATGGAGACGGTCCATCGGGTCTTGCCAGGGAGGCGTCATGGACATGATGGTGCAGTGGCCGGGTTGGCTGGTGTGGTGTGCGGCTGTCGCGGGGGGGCTTCTGGCCGTGGGGGTGGTGGCCTGCGTGATCGAGGCCACGCTGGATCTGGACGGACGCTGACGCGCTGCCACGCCATGGCCCTTCCCCGGCAAGATTCTTCGCGCAAGGCCAAGGCGGGCGACGGCGTGGCCGCCCACCAGCGGCAGCTCGAAGCCTTCGTCGCCCCTGCCGACAGCCCCCTGAGCACGGACCAGGGCGTGGTGGTGCCCGACAACCACAACTCCCTCAAGGCGGGCCTGCGCGGGCCCACCCTGGTCGAAGACTTCATCCTGCGAGAAAAGCTCTCGCACTTCGAGCATGAGCGCATCCCGGAGCGCGTGGTCCATGCCCGTGGCGCCGGCGCCCACGGTTACCTGGAGGTGTACCGCTCCCTGTCCACCTACACCCGGGCCGACTTCCTGCAGGAGCCTGGCGGGCGCACGCCGGTCTTCGTGCGCTTTTCCAACCTCACCGGCGCGCGCGGCTCGGCCGACACCGTGCGCGATGTGCGTGGCTTTGCCGTGAAGTTCTACACCCGCGAGGGCAACTTCGACCTGGTCGGAGCGAGCTTTCCTGTCGCCTTCGTGCAGGACGCGATGAAGTTCCCCGACTTCGTGCACGCGCTCAAGCCCGAGCCGCACTGCGACATGCCGCAGGCCTCCAGCGCGCATGACAACTTCTGGGATTTCGTTTCCCTGCTGCCCGAAAGTCTGCACGCCCTGATGTGGCTGATGTCGCCGCGCGCGCTACCGCGCAGCCTGCGCATGATGGAGGGCTTCGGCGTGCACACCTACCGCCTCGTCAATGCCCACGGTGCCGCGCATTTCGTCAAGTTCCACTGGCGTCCGCGCCTGGGCACGCACGCCCTGGCCTGGGACGAGGCGCAAAGGATCGCGGGCAAGGACCCTGACTTCCTGCGCCGCGACCTCTGGGAGGCGATCGCGCAGGGCCACCCGCCCGAGTGGGAGCTGGGGCTGCAGCTGGTCGAGGAGGGCCGGGCCCACGAGCTGGGCGTGGACCTGCTGGACCCCACCAAGCTGGTGCCCGAGGAACTCGTGCCGGTGCAGGCCGTCGCCCGGCTGGTGCTGCATCGCAACCCCGACAACTTCTTCGCTGAAACCGAGCAGGTGGCCTTCCACCCCGGTCACATCGTGCCCGGCATCGACTTCAGCCACGACCCGCTGCTCCAGGGGCGGCTCATGTCCTACACCGGCGCGCAGGTCGCCCGCCTCGGTGGCCCCAACGGACACTCGCTTCCGATTAACCGGCCCGCTTGCCCGGTGCACAACTTTCACCGCGATGGCGGGTACCGACTGGCGATCGACCGCGGGCCCGTGAATTACGAGCCCAACACCCTTGCACAGGGCGGAGAGTTCCGCGTCGACGGCGGCCAGCAGGGGTTCCAGGCCTGCCCCGACACACTGGAAGCCACCCGGCAGCGGCGGCGCGCGCCCAGCTTCGATGACCATTTCAGCCAGGCCACCTTGTTCTGGAACAGCCAGCCTGCTGCCGAGCGCGACCACCTGGTCGCCGCCTTCCAGTTCGAGCTGGCCCGTGTGGCTGTGCCTGCGATCCGACAGCGGGTCGTGGACCTGCTGGCGCATGTCGATGCACGCCTGGCCCGCAAGGTGTCCGAGCCCTTGGGCATCGGACCGCCCGACCCGCGCGCCGCCGCCGGACGCGCGGGCTACCGCGCGCCCCCGCCGGGGCCGGCGGCCATCGAGCGGTCCCCCGCGCTGGGCGGGTTGCCTGGCGCTGGCTCGGGGGTCGCCACCCGCCGCATCGCCATCCTCGTGGCCACGGGCGTGGAGATCGGTGCGATGAAGGTGCTGCAGCAGGCCCTGCATGACCAGGGCGCGATCACCCGTGTGGTGGCCAGCCACCTGGGCGTCGTGGCCACCTCCTCGGGCCAGCAGCTGCCGGTGGACCACACGTTCACGGGCATGCCCTCGGTCATGTTCGATGCGGTGATGGTGCCCGGTGGCGCCGCCAGCGCACAGGCCCTGGCGGCCCAGGGCGATGCGGTGCATTTCGTGCTCGAGGCGTTTCGCCACGGCAAGGCGCTTTGCCTCATCGGCGAGAGCGCGCAGCTGCTGCAGACCGTGGGCGCGCAGGCCGCCGCAGCCGAGGGGGTGATACGGGGGGCCAACGATCCGGCCACCCGCCTGCAGATGGCGCAGGATTTCATCCAGGCCATCGCCCGGCACCGGCATTGGGGCCGCCCGGGCCTGGAGGCCGTGCCGGCCTGAAGATGCCCCGCCCTGCCTGGCCCTCCGAGACGCGCCGGGCCTCCTTCCTCCTACACGGGCGCCACCCCGGCGCCGACCCTTGGCTGCGCGGGGCGGCCTCCCAATGCGCACGGGGTCGGCACGGTGCCGGCCTCATCCATCGATTCAGGAGTTCACCATGGCATCGAGCAACCCAGGCAATCAGGGCGGCAGCAAGGACCCACAAGGCAGCAGCAAGGACCCACAGGACAAGGCATCCGGCAGCGAGCAGGGCGGGTCCTCCCCCCGCGGATTCGCCTCCATGGACCCGGAGCGCCAGCGCGAAATCGCCAGCCAGGGCGGCAAGGCGGCCCATGAGAGCGGCAACGCCCACGAATTCACCTCCGAAGAAGCCCGTGAGGCGGGTAGCAAGGGCGGCAAGGCCGCCCATGAAAAAGGCACGGCCCACGAGTTCACCTCCGAGGAGGCCCGCGAGGCGGGCCGCAAGGGCGGTGAGGCCAGTGGTGGCGGCCAACGCGGGGGCAATCGCTGACCTTGCTGGACGGCTGGGGCACACTGCCGGGAATGAGCCCGCCTCTTTCCCGCGCGATTCACGCCGCGATGGTCGACCTCGATGGCACCCTGGTCGACACCCTGGGTGATTTCGCTGTCGCCCTCAATGCCACCTTGCAGGACCTGTCCCTGCCCGCGCTCTCACGCGCCGAGATCGAGCGGCGTGTGGGCAAGGGCTCTGAGCACCTGATCCGCTCCGCGCTCCAGGCCGCCGGGGGAGAGCCGGCCCTTTATGAACCCGCGTGGACGGCCTACCAGCGGCACTACGACGCGGCCAACGGGCGCCATGCACAGGTCTATCCCGGGGTTCACGAGGGACTGGAGGTCCTGCGGGCGCGTGGCATCCGCCTGGCCTGCGTCACCAACAAGCCGGGACGCTTCGCGCAGGACCTGCTGCGGGCCAAGGGGCTGCACGTCTACTTCGACCATGTGTATGGCGGCGATGCCTTCGCCCAGCGCAAGCCCCATCCCCTGCCGCTGATCATGGCCTCGCAGGCCCTGGGCACAGAGCCTGTGCGCACGCTGATGGTGGGCGATTCGAGCAACGACGCCCAGGCCGCCCGCGCCGCCGGCTGCCCCGTGGTGCTGGTCACCTACGGCTACAACCACGGCGAACCCGTGCGCAGCGTGGATGCCGACGCCTGGCTCGACTCGCTGGCGCAACTGGACGGCCTGCTGCCGGCCTGAGCCGGTTTGCTACACTGCGCCGATGTTCATCCACCGCACCGCCCTCACAGGTCGTTCCGACCGGGGAGCCTGGCCCTGGCGCCAGCCAGCCTGCGTGCGCGCCTGATGGCACGGGGCCTCCCGTGCCCCCTTGCCCCCTCCAAAGCCTGAAGCCTGCGGGGGCGCCTATCGAATCCTGCGGCCCTGCGCCGCCGAGCTTGTGGAGGCTCACCCCGTGATCACCGAACTCGAATTCAAAAGCCTCGCCCAGCAAGGCTACAACCGCATTCCCCTCATCGCCGAGGCCTTCGCGGACCTGGAAACCCCGCTCTCCCTGTACCTGAAGCTGGCCCATGCCAAGGGCGATGGCCGTCTGTCCTTCCTGCTCGAATCGGTGGTGGGCGGCGAACGCTTCGGCCGCTACAGCTTCATCGGACTGCCCGCGCGCACCTTCCTGCGCGCCAGCGGCTTCGGGGCGCAGGCCCGAACCGAGGTGGTGCGGGACGGGCAGGTGGTCGAGACCGCTGCGGGCAACCCGCTCGATTTCATCGAGGCCTACCAGGCCCGCTTCAAGGTGGCCCTGCGCCCGGGCCTGCCGCGTTTCTGCGGGGGGCTGGCGGGCTATTTCGGCTACGACACCGTCCGCCATATCGAGAAGAAACTGGAAAACAGCTGCCCGCCCGACACCCTGGGCTGCCCCGACATCCTGCTGCTGCAATGCGAGGAACTCGCGGTCATCGACAACCTGTCTGGCAAGCTGTACCTCATCGTCTATGCCGACCCGGGCCAGGGCGAGGCCTATGCCAATGCCAAGAAACGCCTGCGCGAACTCAAGGACCTCCTGCGCTACTCGGTGAGTGCGCCCGCGGTCAAGGCCACGCAGGCCTATCCTGCCGAGCGTGAATTTGCCAAGACCGACTACCTGCGCGCCGTGGAGCGCGCGAAGGACTTGATCGCCGCCGGCGACTTCATGCAGGTGCAGGTGGGGCAGCGGATCAAGAAGCGCTACGTGGAGTCACCGCTGTCGCTGTATCGCGCGCTGCGTTCGCTCAATCCCAGCCCCTACATGTACTACTACAACTTCAGCGGCGCAGCGGGGGCCGATTTCCATGTGGTGGGCGCCTCGCCCGAGATCCTGGTGCGCCAGGAGCAGACCCCGGCGGGCCAGAAGGTCACCATCCGCCCCCTGGCGGGCACGCGCCCGCGCGGCGCCACGCCCGAGACGGACAGGGCCGTCGAACACGAGCTCCTGGCCGACCCCAAGGAGCGTGCCGAGCACGTCATGCTGATCGACCTGGCGCGCAACGACATCGGCCGCATCGCGCAGACTGGCAGCGTGAAGGTCACCGAGGCCTTCGTCGTCGAGCGTTACAGCCACGTCATGCATATCGTGAGCAACGTCGAGGGGATCCTCCACGAGGGCATGAGCAACATGGACGTCCTGCGCGCCACTTTCCCCGCCGGGACGCTCACCGGCGCGCCCAAGGTGCACGCCATGGAGCTGATCGACCAGCTCGAGCCCTCCAAGCGGGGCCTGTATGGCGGCGCCTGCGGCTACCTCAGTTATGCCGGCGACATGGACGTCGCCATCGCGATCCGTACCGGCATCGTGAAGGACCAGATGCTGTACGTGCAGGCGGCGGCGGGCGTCGTCGCCGACTCGGTGCCCGAGCTCGAATGGAAGGAGACCGAGGCCAAGGCCCGCGCGCTCCTGCGTGCCAGCGAGCTGGTCGAGGAAGGACTGGAGTGACAGCCATGAAAGTCCTGATGATCGACAACTACGACAGCTTCACCTACAACCTGGTGCAGTACTTCGGCGAGCTCGGCGCGCAGGTCGAGGTGTTCCGCAACGACGAGATCACGGTCGAAGGTGTGGCGGCACGCAGGCCCGAGCGGCTGGTCATCTCGCCCGGCCCCTGTTCTCCGGCCGAGGCCGGCATCTCCGTCGCGGCGATCCGCCACTTCGCCGGTAAGCTCCCGATCCTGGGCGTGTGCCTGGGTCACCAGAGCATTGGCGCGGCGTTTGGCGGCCGGATCATCCGCGCGCAGCAACTGATGCACGGCAAGACCAGCGAGATCACCTCCACGCAGCGGGGCGTCTTCAGCGGCCTGCCCGCGCGCTTCACCGTGAACCGTTACCACTCCCTGGCCATCGAGCCATCGAGCTGCCCTGCGGACCTCGTCACCACCGCCTGGACCGACGACGGCGAGATCATGGGCGTGCGCCATCGCTCACTGCCCGTCGAGGGCGTGCAGTTCCACCCCGAGTCCATCCTCACCGAGCATGGTCACGCGATGCTGAAAAACTTCCTGCAGCAGGCCTGAGCAGCTGCCCACGTCACAAGGACCCACCCATGCCCATCACCCCCCACGAAGCGCTCCAGCGCACCATCGAGCACCGCGAGATCTTCCACGACGAGATGCTCAAGATCATGCGCATGATCATGAGTGGCGAGATGTCGCCCGTCATGACCGCCGCCCTCATCACCGGCCTGCGCGTGAAGAAGGAAACCATCGGCGAGATCACCGCCGCCGCCGAGGTCATGCGCGAGTTCTCCACCCAGGTCCATGTGGCCGACCGCAAGCACCTGGTGGACATCGTGGGCACCGGTGGCGATGGTTCGCACACCTTCAATATCTCCACCTGCTCGATGTTCGTGGCCGCTGCGGCCGGCGCCAAGGTCAGCAAGCACGGCAACCGTAGCGTGAGCAGCAAGTCCGGCAGTGCCGACGTGCTCGAGGCCTTGGGTCTGCCACTCACGCTCCCGCCAGCAGCCATCGCCCGCTGCATCGAGCAGGTGGGCATCGGCTTCATGTTTGCCCCCAACCATCACCCCGCCATGAAGAACGTCGCGCCGGTGCGCAAGGAACTGGGCGTGCGCACCCTTTTCAACATCCTGGGGCCGCTGACCAACCCGGCAAGTGCACCCCACATCCTCATGGGCGTGTTCCACCCCGACCTCGTGGGTATTCAGGTGCGGGCGCTGCAGCGACTCGGGGCCGAGCATGCGGTGGTGGTCTACGGGCGCGACGGCATGGACGAAGTGAGCCTGGGGGCGGCCACCCTGGTGGGCGAGTTGAAGAACGGCGAACTCTCCGAGTACGAAATTCACCCCGAAGACTTCGGCATGGCCATGGCCAGCAACCGCGCATTGCGCGTGGAGACGCCCGAAGCCTCGCGCACCATGCTGCTGTCGGTGCTGGACAACCAGGCTGGCCCGGCCCGCGACATCGTCGTACTCAATGCCGGCGTCGCCTTGTACGCCGCCGACGTTGCCGACTCCATGCAGGCCGGCATCCACCTGGCGCGACAAGCGCTCGAATCGGGCGCAGCCCGCGCCAAGCTCGACGACCTGATCCGCCTTGCGGCATCGCTGGCAGACTCCAAGGCTTGAACATGTCCGACATCCTGCAAAAAATCGTCGCGGTCAAGCACGAGGAGGTCGCCGCCGCGCGCAAGAAGATGCCGCTGCAGGCCTTGCGCGCCGACGCCGAGAGCCGCGTCCTCACGCGCGACTTCGAAGGCGCGATGCGCCACAAGATCGCCGCCGGTCGTCCCGCAGTCATCGCCGAGGTGAAGAAGGCCAGTCCCAGCAAGGGCGTGCTGCGCCCCGACTTCATTGCCGCCGACATTGCCCAAAGCTATGCGGAGCACGGCGCGGCCTGCCTGTCGGTCCTCACCGACCGCCAGTTCTTCCAGGGCCAGCCCGATTACCTCAAGCAGGCCCGCGCCTCCTGCGACCTGCCGGTGCTGCGCAAGGATTTCCTGGTCGACCCGTATCAGGTCTACGAGGCGCGCGCCATGGGCGCGGACTGCATCCTCCTGATTGCCGCCTGCCTGGATGATGCGCAGATGGCCGACTTAGAAGCCATCGCGCGCGGGCTCGGGATGTCGGTCCTGGTCGAAGTGCATGATGGCGCCGAGCTCGATCGCGCGCTGCGCCTGAAGACGCCCCTGGTCGGCATCAACAACCGCAACCTGCGCACCTTCGAGGTCTCGCTGGACACCACGCTCGCCCTCATGCCTCGCCTGCCGGCTGACCGCCTGCTGGTGACCGAGTCCGGCATCCTGGCGGCCGCCGACGTGCGCAAGATGCGCGACGCGGGCGTCCATGCCTTTCTCGTGGGGGAGGCCTTCATGCGCGCGCCCGAACCGGGCCAAGCGCTGGCCGACCTGTTCGGGCCGGCCTGACACGCCGCCCCTCTTGAACGCCACGCACGCGCCATGACCCAGGCCTCGCTGCTGCCGCCGGATCCGCAGACCGTGGACACCCTGCAGGCCTGGGACCCGGCGCATTGGCCGGTCGCGCCCGACTGGCGCCCCGTCATCGACGCCTTCCTCGCCAGCGAGGAAGGCCGGCGACTCGGTGATTTCATGCGCGGACGCCTCGCGGCGGGCGCCACCCTGTTCCCGCCGCATCCGTTTCGCGCCCTCGAGCTCACGCCCCTCGGGTCGGTGCGCGCTGTCATCCTGGGTCAGGACCCGTACCACGGACGCGGCCAGGCCGAGGGCCTGGCCTTCTCGGTGGCGCCGGGCGTGCGACTGCCGCCTTCCCTACGCAATATCTTCAAGGAACTGGGCATCGCGCCGGCGAACGGCTCGCTCGTGGCGTGGGCCCGGCGCGGGGTGCTGCTGCTGAACACCTGCCTTACCGTCGAAGAGGGCCAGCCCGCCAGCCATGCCCGGCGCGGATGGGAGACGCTCACCGATGCCCTGATCGCGCGCGTCGCGGCGACCGCCTCACCCTGCGTCTATTTCCTCTGGGGTGCGCACGCGCAGGCCAAGGCCGGCCTGATCCGCGCCGAGGCCGCCGCGCGTGGCCGCGAGGCGCTGGTGATCCAGACCAACCATCCCTCCCCCCTGTCCGCCGCACGCGGACCGGTCCCTTTCCTGGGGAGCGGCCAGTTCCTGCAGGCGCGCCAGTGGCTGGCTGAACGAGGCCAGGCCGACATCATCTAGCCGCGACCGCCGGATGTGGCGGCAGCGGGCACACCGGGTCGCGCCCGATGCGCGCGTCGTCCTCGTAGTCGCGCGCCACATCCACCGTGCTGCGCACGCCGACCGACGCCAGGTGCTCGTCCAGCCAGCGCTGCGCCGCCGCTCGGCCCAGGTCGAACAACTCCCGGATCAGGTCCGGGTCGCTGCGCAGCTTCGTCGAAGCCGCATACGCCAGCAGCGGCTCCCCGCCGTCGATGCGGTGCAGGCGCACCGACTTGGCGCTGCCCGGCGCCAGGTCGCCACGGGCCAGCAGGCGGTTGATCTTGTCGATGGCCCGCATCTGTGCGAGCAGGCTGGCGTTGAAGGTCACCTCGTTCATGCGGTCCAGGATCGTGTTCGCCGTGTCCGGCCGCTGGAGCCGTTTCAGCGGATTGATCTGGATCACCAGCAGATCATGGTGCTGACAGTTCGCGAGCAGCGGCGACAGCGCCGGGTTCAGCGCGTAGCCGCCATCCCAGTAGGCCTGCCCGTCGATTTCCACCGCCTGGAACAGCGTGGGCAGACAGGCCGAGGCCAGCACCGCATCGAGGGTGAGTCCGTCGCCGGAGAAGATCGCCGCGCGACCCGTGCTGACCTGCGTGGCCGAGACGAAAACGTTCGGTCCGCCGCAGTGCTGGATGGCCTCGAAGTCCACGCACCGTTGCAGCAGGTCCCGCAGCGGGTTGAAGTTCAGCGGGTTGGTCTGGTAGGGCGAAAGCAGCCCGGTGAAGGCCTGCACCCACAACTGGACGAGGTTCACCCACTCGGCATTCGCATCGCCGCCCCACAGCGCGCGGCCGAAGCGCGCGGGCAGCCCGCCCAGGGCGCTCCATTGGCCGATGTCCCCCCAGACGCGGGCCAGGCACTCGCGTGCGCCCGACCGGGGGGCCTGCGGTGACCTGGCATAGCCGCTGGCCAAGGCCACGGCATTCACCGCCCCGGCGCTGGTGCCGCTGATCGCCTCGATCTCCACCCGGGGATGGGCGAGCAGGGCGTCCAGCGCCCCCCAGGTGAAAGCGCCGTGCGAGCCCCCACCCTGGAGGGCCAGATTGAGAACTTTGGATTGGGTTTGGGCGGGCCGGTCCATCGCTGGATTCTGGGCGTCGGCCCCCGGTTTGAGGCCCCGATGTCACCGCCTGTTCGCGCGATGGGCATCCTGCGGCCCCGTCACTTGGTCAAGCCTTGTAAACCGTGCTATATTTCGAGGTTCGCCGGAGGGGTGCCCGAGTGGCTAAAGGGGGCAGACTGTAAATCTGTTGGCTTACGCCTACGCTGGTTCGAATCCAGCCTCCTCCACCAGCGCTTTCGGGGCCTGTGCCCGAGGGCGTTCCACCGAAAGGTGGGTGGCGAGCGTGCGAAGTGAATGAGTGGTAGCGCAGGAAGCCTGCCGGGGTTTGAAGAGCTTCACCCGATGCGGGAGTAGTTCAATGGTAGAACCTTAGCCTTCCAAGCTAATGACGCGGGTTCGATTCCCGTCTCCCGCTCCAGTCGTTCACGGCGCCAAGATTGTTGAGTCGTCCCCTCTGGGGCGGCAAGAACATCGCCCTTGTGGCTCAGTGGTAGAGCACTCCCTTGGTAAGGGAGAGGTCGCGGGTCCGATTCCCGCCAAGGGCACCAGTTTTGAGAGTGATCGTCTAGTTACTTTTTTCGAAGGGCGAAAAAAATGGCAAAAGGAAAATTCGAACGGACCAAGCCGCACGTGAACGTGGGCACGATTGGTCACGTGGACCATGGCAAGACCACCCTGACGGCGGCGATCACCACGGTGCTGTCCACCAAGTTCGGCGGTGAAGCCAAGGCGTACGACCAGATCGACGCGGCCCCCGAAGAAAAGGCACGCGGCATCACCATCAACACCGCCCACGTCGAGTACGAGACGGCCACCCGTCACTACGCGCACGTGGACTGCCCTGGCCACGCCGACTATGTGAAGAACATGATCACCGGCGCTGCCCAGATGGACGGCGCCATCCTGGTGTGCTCGGCCGCTGACGGCCCGATGCCCCAGACCCGCGAGCAC
>JACCDI011490772.1_pt1 | contig 30138 bp, 69 predicted proteins | sample 7442791 | NCBI WGS metagenome assembly JACCDI01 (sample SAMN15323434, study PRJNA562643) | freshwater metagenome | isolation source: river surface water | place: USA:Blue River Watershed | collected 2017-08-15
CCTTAACGAAAGCGTATACCAAAACGCATCCGACAGCAATAATAATAAATTCGCCTAAAGTGATTGTTGTATTCATATATTCAATTTTAATAGTGGTTAGGTTAATAGGGATTAGTGAGCGGCAATTACTGAATCAATTGCGTTATTAGTGAATCCGAATGCCTGTTTCAACTCCTTACGAAGCGCCTTCTCATTAACATAAAGACCGGCACGAACCTCATAACCATCGAGGATGGCGTTTAAGGTGCGAGAATCTTCTTTTAATAGATTAACTAACTGACTGATTTCAGCTCTTTGTTTCTTATTACGAAACGGAAAGCGATAGTTACGACCGAAGATATCGGTGAATGTGATGACCGGAGTCCCAGCCTTAATAACTCTTTGTTTATTTGCCGGAATGTTTTTGAATTCAGAAGCTGATTCTAAATTAGTTGCTGAATAACGAGGGATAAAAGATGCTGATTTCATATGTTCAAAGTTTAAGTTTTAAAATGTGGGTCGATATCTCTCAACCCTTATATAACAAATATAGACAATTCCGTCCAGTCTGCCAAATTTTTGGGTAATTATTTTGGATATTTTTTAAAGAATTTTTATTGAAAATCAAGCCTTTATATATGTATTTTTTCCTCATATATAACTCATTGATAATCAGTCAGTTACCCGGCCTGAATTCTCATTGTCTTCTCCCGCCCTACCACCCTATAAAGATACGAAAAATACCCGAAAAAGTCAAGCCATGTGGATAACTTTTTTTTACCCAATTTCCGCTTGGTTGCGCCACAGACATTTGTGTTATATAATTTACATTATGTTAAGTAGAAATAATTTTCCTAAAATAATCCAATGCCTTCAGCGCTTGGATATCCCCATTTACCCATTTAACTAATTATGTTGCGCTTCGCAGGACTGCCGAATTAAATCAGGTGGCCGGGTGATGGCTTGTGTACATTTGTAAACACCGATACATTTGTAAATTTTTTTTTGTTAAGACGGCGTGAAAGGGTGGGATATTCTATAACTTTTTTCTATGGTATCTATATCATTATAGTTTATTCTTATATATTCGTATATACTTATATATTTTGACACTAATACAATTTTTACCACACTTTCACACAATTCCCCACTTTTACCCACTAATCCTATCCTATTAACGCCATTATGATACCCTTACTTTGATATATTAAGTAGGACTAACTGAACCATTATCCAAATCCCTATTCCTATCCCTATGACAAATCCTATCGCACCTATAACCAACTCAATTTTTTGTTTCATTAAGTGTTTTTTTAATTCATCGTTTCTTTGTTTTTTCATATTATCCTCTTATTAAGGTTATTGAATTCTTTTAATTGGGATGGATTATTCAGTAACTCAATCATACCCTTCGCAATTTCCTTATGACCTCCTTCACTCATATGACCATCGTTCACTTCACCTCCAGTTTCCTCCCTTATTGTTTGAAATTTAGGTATTATTTTATCCTCTAATACCCCATTGAATGGCGACCAATTAATCACCTTATTTCCCTTAAATAACCAATCCACAAAACGAACCCTATCTTCGAATTCTTTTACCCACATTCCACCCTCCCTATTGATTAGGATTTCATCTATTGTTCTTTGCGATATATCGGGATAGACTTCATTTGATAACCATTTATTCCCACTATTACCCGTTATATTCCACCACATATCCACCTCCAATGATAATCTAAACCTTTGAATACTCGTCCATCCTATTATAAGAATATCCCCTTTTTGGATTCTATTCGCATTAGTGTATATCCTTTGAAATATAGTATCATTACATATACCCCCATCGGATAACCATTCGATTGGCATTCCGTATTCTCTTTTTAGTATATCCCCAAATACTTCAGGTGTATATCCTTTCCATTTTAGATATCCCTCTTGCCAATAATCCCCCCTACTAAATGGCGTTGAATAACTATCCCCAAATATCCAAATTTTACTCATACTATCTAATCCTATTTATAGTACCTCTAATAGCATTGACCATATCCCTTTGTATTACATCCATATCCTTTAGCCTTCCCTTATGTATTGTTTCCCTTCGTTCCTTTACATTCGTAGGTAGGTTACCCCATCTCACATACAACCATTCATCCGCATGGAATTCCCTTTCTACTATATAGTATCCTCTTATACCGGCTTCCCCATTATGTATATCCCATCGATAGTTATCCTTTTCTAAACTCAAGTCCCTTCCCATATACTCTATAACCCATTCACCTTTTATATGATTGTTATCCGTATTTAACCTTTCAGGGTTCTTTATATTTAGCTTTCTTTTATTCATATCATTCCAAAGTACATCTTGCCAATTGGGTATACTACTACTCTTATATAGGTTTTGGATATCTACCTTATTCTTATAATTTAATTCAACAATTGCTTTATGTAATTCACTTATTGTCTTATTATAACTTATACCATTCATACTGAAATTAGCTATTTTATTTTTATCTTACTTTTCAAAAATGAAATTTGTGGATGCGTTTTGTTTTTAAAATGGAACTTCGTCCGTCAAGCTTATCAATCTTTTTAAGAATTCGTTTTTATCCTTTAACACCTCTTTATCGACTCTTTGAATCATACCATTGGTATCGTTATGTAGTGTATACATTCTACCACCCGGCACTCTATTCAATATCATTTTGATTTCCGTTGGCGCACCTATAACCCATTCCCTAATCAATATAAAGTTATATGTCGTATTCGTCTGTTCTACGGTTTTAAGTTTCCACGCATCACCTTTGTAGTGTATATCCGTACCGGCAATTGATTCTACATTCTCAATCGTTAATAACTTATAATCCATAAATTCGGTTTTTAATCTATCTAATATACCATGCGTATTCCCTCCATTGATTCGTTGGGCAAGTGCAGTAAACATATCTTCATAATCTTTTGGCTCCATAACTTATTATTTATATATAACTACCAATACCAATGCCGCAAGTATCAATACATAGATACCTATTAAATGCCATTGTTTTATTCCTTTCATACTATCTAATTTGTTTTCGGTATTATCCTTTCTAACATTATTCCCAATCGAAGGACCATTGATTCAACGGTATCCAATTCGTTTGGCGTATACCATATCGACTCCGGCTTACTATTCTCTATATTCCATGCCCACAATTCGTATTTCGTTTTCAATGTCATCGCATCTATATGCGGTTCTCGTCTCAATTGGATTTCCGCATTTTTCCACCTACCATTGCTAAACAATTCGAAAATGTATGTATCCCCCACTAACTCCACACTACCCACTACCCAACCATAAGTGTTGGGTATCCACTTTGAATACAACTGCCTTCCGAATATCTTATTTATGTTTTGTATCCTTAACATTTTCTTTAAACAATTTCAATTCGGCTTTGATTTCACCGATATACCACATTTGAAATAATATCGTACACATTAAGAATATATAAACCAATATTATAGTATTCCACTCATTAATAAATTCCTTTATCCTTTTCATTTTCCACTATGTTTTCTAATCCAATTATACATCGTATCCGCACTATTCGAACCCGTTACCTCACTATTCGGACTACTATCAATAAAATTTTCCTTTAACGACTCACCCCCAACCCCCAACCCCTTCGGTTCGTTGAACTTATCTATGCTCTGAATATAGGTAGTCCCATCTTCTAGCGGGAATGTTTTATTTAAATAATCCTCTCTATTCATATTATAGTTTTAAGGTTCAATACATATTCTACATTGAATTCCATCCTCACTTTCAAATAACCATTCAGATGCGATTTCCTTTACGAATCTGAATCTTCTGAATCCACCCGTTTGATTATTATCAATAAAAAATTGCCCTTTTTGATTTGGGAATGCTTCTGGATGAATATTACCATCCGGCATCAAACATTCCAAATGTGGTGCTTCCGCATAGAATGTATTCGTATCCTTATTCCAATGAAATTGTAAAACATCGTATCTATATTCCATATTAATTTAATTTACCATGTTTCGAAAAATAATCAGTAGTTTGTCTTAATGATTCTATAAAATTATCAATATGGTTTAAGCTATCCTTAACATATACCGGCTCACCACCCGTACTCGTTGTAATTGGATAACATTCCATTTTGGCATATTTAGTATATTCCGATTTCCTACCTAATCTTAATAGGAATGAACCGTGTATGGATGCTACCGGCTTTCCATTTGATGTATGCTCTATTGGATTTATCCACATTCGATAATGTTCTTTATGCTCATCCATTCTGGATATCATATAGTATCTACCATCCACTTTGTACAGCTTTTGCTCCAGCTTCTTATGATTTACTATTTTTAACATATTATTACAAATTATCTAAAACCCATTTACCAAATTTTCTATGCCCACTACTCTTTAAGTGAATACCATCGTCAGAATCCATTCTCGTTATTGTAGTATCCATAGGTACTATAACACACCACTTTAAATCCGTTGCCATTCTCTTTTGTAGTTTAATATATCGGTTTCTACATCTCGTTTCAACTTCATTCGAGTACATTGTATTTTGGATTACTTTATTCGGGTCGTATCCTATAATTACAATAGGTACTGCCCCCATCCTCTTTGCTATATATACCATTTGTTGAATGTTATTTATAGTTTCATCTTCACTTACATAACTGAATGAATCGTTTATACCTCCGTATATTACAACCTCATTATATTTGTATGAATCCAATGGATATTTTTTCATTTGTTCTAACATCCATTTAGTCCGCTTACCTCCCTTTGATATATTCTCATAATCAGCCCCCCTACCTTTTGAATATTTATGTTGCCATCCATTACTATATGCAGTTAATGAATCACCTACAAATAAAATCTTATAATCGGGCAGTATTGTGAATCCACTTAAAATTGTGAATAAAAATGTTATGATTATTGCTTTCATTATTTCCTTAATTCTTTTAGTTTATCCTCTTCTTTTGTTATTTCCATATTATGCTCCCGAATCATATTCATTATACTATCCCAAAGCGCCTGTTTCTTATTACTATCCACTTCCTTACCCCATTGAGTATGTAGAATCTGCGTTTCGCCATTATCCTTTTGTTGGAATAAAGTTATCTTTAATTTTTTCATATTAACTTATTACTCCTGTATTTATATTTTTTATCAATGTGATTCAAATAATTAAATTCTTTTATGTTCAAAAAATCTTTTAATTTTTCCACATCCTCTTTTGTATTATAGATTTTTTCATAAGTTACAACTAACTGAATATCCTTATCATTCAATACACTATCATTCAATTTAAGAATGTCAAGCTTTGTTTCATTGATTTCATTTTGATTATCATTCAGCCAATCGTTTGTAACAATATAATTCTCGTGCCACTTATTAGATTTCATTCCTCTTAATTGTGAAACGGCAGCCTCATCTACATTTTCTCTAATTAATCCAATCACTTTATCATAACATTTTATAGTGTTTGGTTTATCAATTATTAATTCTTTGACAATTTCCCCATCGTTTGGTATATAGTTTTTATCTTTTGGTTCGTGTATTTGTTTATAACCAAATTCCATAGATAGCCATTGACTCAATCTATAACCTCCGCTTCTACCAACTGCCAATATTAATACTTTCATTAATCAATCAATTCATCTTGCATTGCCCACATATGAATAGGAGTCCTATCGCCCATATATGTTCTTAATATATTAAACTCAACCCATTCAGCAGCAGTTTCCCAATCCCACTTATTATCACGCATTAGAATAATTTCCATTTGATGGATATCGTATACAGGCACTGCCTCTTCTGTTATACCAATGATTGCTTCATCCAATCCATCCCACAATATAGCATCGGGGTCGATTTGTAATATTCTATCCCTTTTATACTGCGAACTCATGTCTTTGTGCTTGTTTAGGAAACGCTTCAGCGAATCTATAATTACGATATTTTTCAATGAATTCTCTATTCCTTTCATTGGTTGCCTCATCCCACAAAGTAGAAGCTTGAGTATATTGTGCCCATTCGTTGAATGTCAAATCGGTTTTAAAATCACTATATTTAACTCTTAATGTATTATCCATAACTAATTTGATTTGGTTTTAAGTTCTGCTATTTTCTTTTCTACTTTAGCTATTTTCTTTTTATAGCTTTCAATTGCCACACTACGACTCCACTTACCCATATTGTTTACAGGTATCATTTCCTCATAGTATTTCAACTTTTCTTTTAAATCCGTTAATTCTTTAAATAACGCCATTCGGACCTCCTTTCTTTATGTTGTAAAGGTACAACATTTTTTTTAATTTTCCAAAGATTTGATATACTCAATATGGTTATCGGCATCTTTACATCTTTGTATGTGCATTTCCCTAATTATCTTACCCAATTCCATATCATTAGGAGTGTTTGTAATAATCGATGCTGGAATCTTTAAAAACTTTTTAGCATCGTTTGCCATTTCAATCATTTGCCTACGATATAACATCGTTTCAGTATTTACTTTCATTATAATATTTCAATTACTTTACCAAAATTAAAACTTCTCCATCCTTTAGCTTCCATATCCCATACCGTAACTAAATCCGTTTCGATTGGATTTCCGTTCTCGTCCAACTTTACAACCTTATCAGTTTTGGGATGAAACTCCTGCGGAATATGAATGATATTCTTTGTACATATCATTAACCTTTCGCTACCATCTGCTTTTGTAAATTTCAATTGTACAACTTCTTGCTGTAATTTTTCTACTAACTCATCCTTTGTAATTTGTAACATACTATTCTGTTTTATATTTATTTAATCTTTTTTTATTTTCCCTTTCAAGTTCTGCCGAATATCTTTCTTTCATTCCAATTATTCGATTAAAATCTTTGTACGCATTTGGGTGATAATCTTTTAAATAAGACAATCCTAATTCATATTCAGAAATAACATCTTCATAACGATGTTCTTTTACATCAAATCCATCTTCTAAAAAAAAGATTTCAGTTCGTAAACTATCAATTACTTTAGTCAAAGAATCTCGTTTTTCTAACGATTGTAAATAACTCACTTCTGCTTTTGTTATATTTTGTTTATTGTGATTCATAGTTAAACCAACTGCTATAAATCCTATAACAAGTATTGCAAACAATTCAATTTTTAAATTTGTATTAGTATCCATTTATTTAATGTTTATATACTGAATAATTTGTGCTTGCCTCAATTGGTCCTCAATGATTCGTGCTTCTCTGATATAATTCATTGCTTCATTTTCACTTTTTAATGGTTGATTTGATATATCTACCCATTGTGGAACTGCCAATCCTGCAATTCTTTCTCTGTGTTGGGGAATAAAATAAATCTTACCCTCAATTCGTTTTACAGCAATACGATATTTCGGTCTTGCTTCTGCTGATGCTATCACTCCCAATAACATCAGTACTATCATTAGTCCTCTTAATTTCATAAATCAAATATACGAAATTTATTTTATTTTTCCAAACAAAAAAGGGATAACTTTCGTTACCCCTTTTAATTAAGTTTTCTTTTTGAATATCCCAGCTCTTTGCTGTTCCTTTCTTGTTTTCTTTGCTATCTTTTTACGATTAGCATACTTTTGTTCTCTTTTAGTCATTGTTTATAAGTTTAGCTTCCTCAATTAAATTCACAAATAAGTATTCATTTGTTTGATTACTTCTTAATATTTTTTCAGAACGATAAAATTCTTTTAAAATATCGGCATTCTCACCAGCTACCTCTTTTGAAAACCTATGAATAGGTATTCTCTTTACTACTTCATATAATTCAGCACCTACGATTACTAAATCTAATTTTCTCATTTCCACAATATTTGAACACTCAATATACACATAGCTAATATTAAACAAATTAATGTTTTAGTATTTATTGGTTCTTTAAATAAGATAATACTCATTGAAGCAAATACGATTATACCAATAGCAAATCCTATTAATCTGCTTGGCCATATTTGCCCATCAAAATAAATTACGAAATTTTCTACGGATTTAATGTATAACCAACTGATAGGTATAGCCAACCCTAATATAGTTATTGGATACCTTTCATACCAATTCCACTTAATATTTCCCTGTAATTGTAAAAATGTTATAACTTGAGCTATAAATCCATACACAAACCCCAAAAGTAACTTATTCATTTTATTTTTTTAATCCATATAGTCAGATATATCTAACCCATCGTTGTGCTGAGCGTCATCTTCATAGATTTCATCTTCAATTTGTGCTAACGATTCGTAAATATCATCTAACATAGGGTGCGTTACGCCATCATTATCGATACTCCTTAATGTATCTTTAATGTTTTCAACAATTTTTAATATATTTTCTTTCATTTTTATTAGTTTTTCAATAAGTATAAACAATTTTGAATTTTAGAACATTGTTCATACTCTTCTATTGAAAGAAAATAATTCATAGCTTTTTCCAAAGTCAATTTTACATTTTCCTTTTTTACTAAAAAAACTATATTATCTGATAAATTGGAAATCATAATTGCTTGTACTGATTCTAAATCATTTTGAATTAATATTTCACAATACCTAACTAACTCCGAGTGAATAACATATTTGTTTTCCTTCATCCAATTTGTTAGGGATTGATTTCCTAAATCTATATGTAATATGATTGGTTCTTGCTTCATGCAAATAAGTATTCCAATCCTTTTGTATTCGAGCGCTTTAATTGAATATCCATTTCAGATTTGGTAGTTGCTTCTTTACATTGTTTCTTATACCAATAATATAAATCCTCAATTGATTTTAAAGTACGCTTCATATTCATAGCTTTATCCCAAAGGTCTTTTCCGAATTCTTTTTTCAATTCAGTTTGTAACCTCCAAAGAATTCTATTCTCATCAGCGAATGCTTCTAATTCTAACTTAATGGCTTTGATTCGTTTCATTCTCCCCGCTTCCAAAGATGCCTGAATACGATTCTGCTCATCCGTTCCCCCATAATTCTTATAAGCAATCTCACCAGCTTTCTTGGCAGATTCTTTAACCAACCTAGCTTCACTAAACATATAAGAATAATCAAAGTCACCATTTCGTATCTTCAGTAACAAAGGAGCATCAGCTTTTAAGGGTTTGCTTGGTCTTCCTTTTGTATACCATCTGTATTTATTGTATGCCATAACTTAACTCTTTTTTCTATAAATTCAATACTTTCTGAATCACCACTAATAGAATCGTATTTACTATAACGTCTTACAAATTCTTTTAATCCATACTCATCCAATTCTTTTTGGACTTGTAATATATTTCCTACATAACATTGATTGAATCCCATTATTTCTTTTTGTTTTTCTTTTTAGGTTTTCTACTACCATAATCATCAAACTCTTCACCTTCCTCGTGAGCATTATGTTCAGCCAATGCTTCATCGATATCCTTTTCAGATAACATATTAACATACTCTTCAGCTGCTCTTCTCAATTCAGCGGATGGCTCATACATTGCTACTTCAGCTGCCTCTTCTTTATATTCATCTGCTCTTTCTACAATCCAATTTTTCCAAGCTGAATCGTGATATCCCAATCCGATTACCAATGTTTGAAATGCATCCATTAGTTCATCTAAATCTGCATCACTATGGTCTAATTCTACTGATACCTTTGTACCATATTGTTGCCCCGTAATAATCGTTGGCTGCTTATAATCTAAAATACTTTTGTAACTCATCTTATTTCTTTTTAATTAATTGTGGATTTGTTTCTAATATATGTGCAATAGCTTGAACGATTTCCTCTGGTCCAAAATGTGTTTTCCAATCTAACTCTTCAGCTACATTGTTTACCCATTCCATATACAACCTATATAATTCTATCTTATCTATTTCCATACTATTAGTCGAACCATTGGGTTCTATTTGTTTTAATATTCTTAATACCTTTATCCCTAAACTTCGGGTCACCTCCCAACTTTTCAGCGGCAGTTCTGATTGATTCATTGTAAGCCATATCACCATCCTTACCAATTTCCTTTGCTTTCTTTAACTCTTCAGTCGTTAAACTATCACCTTTAGTCCAAGCTGCGAAATGTTTTGTTTCATATGAACCCAAAGGACGAGTGAATTGTTTTAGGTAATTGGCTTTACTATCCAAATATTCAAAGAATTCTTTCTCATCCAATGCCGATAATTCAGTATCGCTTAATTCTCTATTTGGGTCGTATATCATAATTCCAAAGGTTTACCGGTTAATGAATAAACTATTTCACCATCAGGGTTTACTGCCGATTGTACATGTCCACTTTCAATTAAATCCGATAATCCATTACTAACACCTTCAGTTATTAAACCATTTACAATTTCTAAAAATTGTTCGTCATTCAAATACATCTCTTCGGTTTGCTCCCAATTGTATTGCATTTGTTTTTGTATTTCTCTTTTTAATGAAACTTCATTTATAAATGGCGTTTCTACAAAAAAGTTTTCTTCCTTTAATGTATCGATTATTGCATCGGATACTTCAATAATTTCAGTTAATATGTTCATACTATTCTTTATTAAATAATTTAAATGCTTCATCCTCCTCTTCTTTTGTAGGATGGTAGGTTGATTTGTAATACTCATCATCATAAAACAAATCATATGGAAATATGGAATGTGTTATATGTGATGGATTTGATACTGATGGTAAAGATTCTACCCATTGTTGAAAATGATATTCATCATCAATCAAGTCAGCATTACTTCCAGTCATTTGTTGCTGATATTCCGTAAATAATTCTTTCATTCTACCCATAATAGTAATTTTTTAATGTTGTTAAAGATACGAAAAATATTTGTTATTTCAAAATAATCTTTTCAGATTTTACCAATCCATTGTAACGAACTACAACAGTCATAGTATCACCTCGCATTTCCCATTTAGGTGCAATCACTGTATTGATACTACCATCTACTGAATTGTAGCATGTTTTATTGATTGTAGGTACTAATGCGTTTACACTACTCACCAAAGGCGGCAACTTAACTACTTCAAATTGACCCGTATAATAGTTTAAATAGGTTTTAGTTATTGTAGCTATGGTATCCCCTTGCTTTAAGTTCCAATATAAATTACTTTCCCATTCTACTTTCACACGAGGCGCATCAGGTATTTTTCCGTTAATACGAATTGAGCCTGATATTGTGTGAATGTTTTGTGTTTCAGATGAATACAATTTGAAATAAGAATACCCATTCACATCTTTAGGTAAACGGGTATCAATGCTCATTTCAACATTCTCTTTAGGAGTAAATATATTATCCTTTGTACAACTGGCAAATACAACTATGAATGCCAGTACTAATAATCTTTTCATTTGTAATAATTTTTATCATCAAACTTTTTATAATCTTTGTATACTAGCAACACCATTGCTCCTAATATACTGAACATAACTAACAACTGAATCGTTGCTAATGTATATTCTATCCAATCAAATATATGTGAACTACTCATTATAAGAAACAATTACGATGACACAACACTAATAACTTTAATATTTTAAGATTCGATGAATCAGCTCTACTAATTGCCTGATACAAATTGTTCTCACAAACTGCTTCTACGAAACCACCGCCAGGATAAGAACTCTTATCACGCGTACACATAATCGATACCATAATATCAATGTTATGGTCAGTTACTTCCGGAAATTCCGATTTCCACTCATTAGCGAATTGAATAGCTCGCTCTCTACATTGTTGTCTAATATCCATACTTTTAAATTTTAAGTTTTATCTATATAATGTTACGAATGAACCAAAGTGTTTATCAAATACACCTACTAAATGTTCATAGTTACCTTTCATCATTTCCGCTTGGATTTCTTTACTATCCAATCCCAATTGTTTAGCCAATCTACCGGCAGTTCCCAATAGGAAAAATGCGTTACCATCTGGACCTGTAAGGTCAATTTCAATACCCGTTTGTTTTTTACTCTTTATCATTGTTTTAGATTTTAAATTTTAATAACCCATTTCTCTTCGGAGGTCATACGCCTCCTTTTCGACTTCCGAATACACATTCAGATTCAGATATGTATTATTCCAAAAATTATGAAATAATTTATCTTTGGCAAAATCTGGAAACCAAGCGTTTACCAATTCATATTCCTCAAGCGTTAATACTTCGGTTTCATTCATTAGAACTTCAACACGCTTATACTCTTCATTTTCAAAATAAATGTATTCATTCATAACTTTAGATTTTAAGGATTAATATTCAATTAAAGAAACTGGCACATTGTAAGAAGCGAAACCACCAATAACTCGTAGATTAGCTTTAGTACGATTAATTTTAATAACCTCTAACTCTCTACCCTGCAATTTAGGGTGATTAACTGTAACTTTCATACCGATTTGTAAACCCACTTTCTTTTGAAGTGATTCGATAGTGCGTTTTTGTTTGATTAACTCAACAACAATCTGATTGATGTTACGCAACTCTGATACTGACAATTTTGATAATTCTGAATAGTTCATAATTTTATGTTTTAAAGTTTAAATTTTAATATCCTAAAAGTTTTAATAATCTGAATCCGAAAAAGATTAAATCGTTAAAATGGTAAATAATTGGTTTCATAACTCTCACTCTCAATTACTCTGCAATATACGAAAAATATCAACACAAGTCAAGCTTTTTCGTAAATATTTTTAAGAAATATATTGTGGTCCATATACTGAATAACGAGCAGTACCATCGATGATGTTTCCTCTGGCATGCTTCGCCGGAGCTTTCCAAGTTGCCGGTTTTAATAAGTCACCTTTCTTAATTGGTGAACCTTTTAAATCACCATCAACTCTACTAATGAATCCCCAACAACAAGTACCATCCCACAAACGAATGTATTTGTTTCCAACCTCAACAGTCAAACTATATTCGTTTAGTTTAGTGGATAACTCAATTTTTTCGTAATACGCTTTTCTTTCAGCGTTTACTTTCTCAATAAAATTAGCAACGATTGGGTTAGAATTTAAATAATCTAACGCTTTTTGATTTGTAGTTCTCATATGTTTATCATTTATTACATAGTAAATGTACGAAATAATCCGCAGACTGCCAAACTTTTTACCAATTATTTTTAAAATATTTTTGATTATTATACACTATTCATACCCTATTTAGGGGGTCAGGAACCGCCAGGGAACCCCAAATTTCCCTCCAAATACCCCAATAAGGTCAGTAATCCACCCGATATATTATAGTCTTTTATATACATAACCCATTGAAAACCAATGAGTTATAACTTATTGATTATCAACGGGTTACACATTACTTAATTTTATATATCTTAACCTTTTTGAATTTGTTTTGTTTATCCTTTTTACCAATTAGAATATCGATTCTCTTCCTGAAACGAGGATTCATTACATCCCTAATTGTATAAGTACCATCGTATTTACCAGCACCTTTGATACGGACTTTAGTACCAAATTTATATTTTCGTTTTAAATCCCTACTAACTGCAATAATACGATGCCTTTTTGGATTCCTTTCGTTAATCTTAAATCCACTAGCTGTAATCAATGGTGTACTATCACATTCCTCAACCGATGGTGTGTATGTAGTAGCCGTTACAATTTCAGATGGTGCAACCGAAGCAACATACTCATCCAATCTGTTCTCTTCCTTTTCAAATTCATTAGGTAGAAACAATACAATAAATGATAATATTAAATTTAGATGACTCATAATTTATTTGGTTTTAATTCCTTTGATATGTTTACACTCTTTACCTCTACTCCATCCAAATGCCGGACAAGTACAACTCCATCGACCACTATCGTACTTAACACTATACACATTGCCCTTACTACCTTCTACTTTGTAGATTCGTTTGGATATGTTTAATGATTTAGTAATTTGTGGCTCTGGTTGTTTTGGTGTAAGTGGTTGCCACATAGCTTTGATTTCATCCCAGCTATATTTTCTATCAACCTTAATCCATTCTTTTGTAGTGATTAACCACCATTGTCCGTTTACAACTGATTGAAACGATACGGGTGGTAAAAATGATTCTAATACCATAACTTATTTCTTTGAAGTGAATTTACTAGCTACCAATAAAGTATAATACAATGGCGTAGTGATTATAATTTTACAAAATACCATTATGTTTACAATGATGTTGTATCGTAATGGATTATCATTCTTACTCATTTCTCTATCAACTTCCAAAGCGATTGGAAATGATAATAGTAACCATATAATTGCTATAATATACATAACTTATTTTGTTTAGTTATCACCATAAGGTGCTTCATTGAATGTTCTATAATCGTAATCATTAACTACTACCCAATTGGATGGATTAGCTATCTTAACTACCCATTTAGCATTTGAACCTCTTCTACCTTCTTTAACCAAATATCGTCGTGTTGGTCGATTTTTATAAGGTACTTTCAAACTTTGTAAGATGTGAGTGAAACTATTTGAACCACCTGTTATGAATTGATAAAACTCATTCATTTCAGTAAAGGTAGAAGCGCCAGTATTATCCACATAATCTAACATAGCTTGTGTAATCCAACCTTTCTCTTTTACAGGTACATATGATGTAATAGCATCTTCATCAGCTTCTTCATTAGTTACATAATGTGGAAATGAATCTTCTGATAATCTATTTTCCAACCATATTTCTTTTTCAGTAAGTTCATCATCCCAACTCAATCGTTTATCTAATTCAGCCCTTAATCTTTCATCTAATGAATCAGCTACCGTTGTACCTAATAACTGACCATGCATTCGAGCTATACCTATACAATAGATTAACTCATTTAATTCTCTGATACTTAATTCCATATTATTATTGATTTATAAAATTAACAAATTCGATTAACTTTGATTCATTGATTGGTTTGTAAAATTCTTTTCTCCAAACCGGCTGTGATGGTTTACGCTTACCATCCATAAGATAGAACACTTTAGTAATATTACCCTCATCCATAATGTAATTATATGCAGGTCCACCAACCGCATCTTCCAAAGCTATAATAAATGTAGTTGGTTTACTATCAGTTCCGTTTAATATTCTACCAAAATCTGAACTAGCTCTAGCCATCATATCTCTATCTAAATAAGCTTTACATTCTCCAATCTTAACCATTTTACCATTGGTATCATATAAGTGTCTATCTACCTGAAACTTTAATTCATATCCACTTTTGGATACTGATTTAATGTAATCATTCTTTTTTGATTCACCACCTCTTTCAGTTGTCCAAATCAAATCTAATAAACCTTCAACCGATTCCTTCATAGTAGAACGAACCATACCCATCTTTGATTGATTAGCGTAGTGTAATGCTAATTTAACTTTCTCTTCATAGAAAGCGATATACTTTTCAATGTTATTCATATTATTGATTTATTGCGTGATAAATAGTTTCTCCGTTACTGAATCTAGCGGTAACTCCTAATGGTTGCGAATACTGATTGAATATGTTTTCGATATAATTAACATATGATTCAACCAATGTTTGAACACGTGGATGTGATTCATATGTTTCATCTTCATAACCATTTACATAGTAACGAACATGCCAATCTAAATTACAACCCTCATAGTAACCACTACGAATAACTGGCGTAACGAACACCTCAACCTCATCTTCTTCGATGGTTAATGAATTACTGAATGAACCTAATGATTTAGATGGAAACGACCTCAATTCATTTGGGTCAGTTTTACCATAATCCCAATAGTCTGAATGATTACAAAATTCTGATTCTAAATTCTCTACTAAAAAGTCATAATCGAATTCATCTTCTAATTGAACTGCGAAGATGTTAGTAGCATTTACATTGTGGAAGTTTGAAGTAGCCATAGTTTAAAGTTTAAGTTTTAATGTTTATAATACAATATACAAAAAATGCCTGACAATGTCAAGCTTTTTGTTAATTATGTTTCATCCCTTTACATACTCCGTAACCTTGTCGTTGTGATAATCGGATAAGGTTTTCGGCTACATCTTTGGGAACGATTTGAATAGTGTTGCCTGTTTTGTGGTTTGTTATGGGTACACCACCTACCCTTTCAGTTGTACTACAATTAACGCATGACCTGTAACCATATTTAGCGAATCGTAAAACTGGCATATCATTACCACATTTAATACAACCCATCATTTCTAATTTGATTTTCATACTGATTAATTTTAAAGTTCTTCAATGATTCCTAATATTTCAGCTACTACAAAAAATGAACCAGCTGGAATTAATAAACCATTACATAATGCGATACCTGCAATAATTCGTAGTATTGATTTAACGATACTAATACGAAAGTGCCAATTTGTTTTTGATTCTTTTACTTGCATATTATTTAGTTTTTTTATCGTATTCTTTTAGAATAGTTATTGATTGTAAATTTGGATTCTTATGTGCTATTTTCATCATTTGAGAATAAGATAATCCATCAAAGTTAATAGTATCACCTGATTGTGATACTATACAAACATCATAGTAAGTTTTATACATTTTCAGTAGGTTTGGTGAATTGACTGTAATGATTCATAATCATCATTAATACATTTAGATAATGTGTAAATTGTGTTGATTCATCTTCATCAACCATTTTAATAGTACACACATTCCAAATTTCTAAACCACTACCTCTATCGATATCAAAAGGTACTTCACCATCGTTGATAAAGTTTGGAGTAGCGAAAATAGTAAAATCTCTATCTTTATCATACCACTCTAATACACCTGATAATTTATCAATACTACCTTTGAAATTACCAATCTCTGAAATTTGTTTAAGGATATATTCAGAATCTATCCATTTTTGGTTACTCATATACTTTATTTTTTATTACTATGTAATATACGACTATTTTGGGATATTGCCAAATATTTTAGGAGTTATTTTAGGGGGTCAAACCGTAACTCATTGATTCTCAATAAAAAACTTTTTGGGGCATAAAAAGACCCCCTAAAAAGGGGGTCATATTACATTTTTTTTATATATCTACTAACATATTATAAAAAAACTATATATTACTCAACCAATTCCAAACGAATTGTACCATCCTCATTAAACCACCCCTTAATTCGATATGGTTTCTTATCAGCGTTAGATGCCGATTCCAAATAGCCAGTTAAGTGTGGAGCATCCCCATATGTACCATCCTGCAATGCAGTAGTAAATTCGATTTGATGTTTTTTAAAGATAGTTTTACTATTTGAAAATATATCATCCGATTTACTTACTCCGATTTCCATTTTCCTAAATCCATTTAGTTTTAGATGACCGGCTGCCTGTAATTTACCTAACTTCATATCCCAAAAGTTCTGACTGATATCCTTCTTCTTTGGTTTGGATAGTATTCTGGCAGTTCTCATTTGTTGAACTTTATCTTTGGTATACTTACCTCTCTTTGTACCTCCTATTAATGTCATCTGATTATCTATTTAGTTTTGTTATACACTCATCAACTTTATCTCTCAACCTTCCACCATAACCGTGGTCACCATCTACCTGCACATGCCTCCACATTGGGATACGAGGTTTCATCCATTTGAACTGCTCACCTAAATTAAGGTCATCAATAGCAATCCAATTTGATATCTTATTATCTTTAGCCCACTTAACAATTTGTAATGCTCTCTCGTGGTCTATGGATGTTCTACTCATCTTATTCCATAATGAGAACTGGCAGGTCATATCCAATAGATTTGATGGATGGATTCCGTAATGTTCAAATATATCTTTCATCTGTCTGAATGAAAATTGAAATCTCCAATCCGAACTCAATACTAATTTAGCATTCGTTTCATCTAATATAGTTTTCAATGCATCACAATCCTCTTTAACCCAAGCATATGGTATTCCGAATTCAGTATGCATATCTTCTTTGATAGTTACCCACCCATCATCCCATGTTGACCATGCTAAAGGACCATCAATATCAATGAATATTATTTTCTGCCTCATTTGGATTTAAGTTTTTAATTTCGTTTAAATGTGTTTCCACATCTTCTTCTGAAAGGTGTCCCAATACATCATCAGTAACCGATGTGTAATAGATTGGTCCTCCTTCGATATCATCTAATACTGCGATTTCATATAACCCCTTATCACCACCATATGAATATTTATGTTTTACGATACTAGCACCGAATCCGTTTTCAAACATAATACGGCAATATACGCCACTCAAATCTGGCAGTTGTTCAAATTTTAATTCACTAAATTTCATAACTTTATATTTTAATTGTTTACCAACTTGATGAATAATAGTAATCACCATTTCCATCTTCTAATGCTTCTTCTAATATCTCAATTGTATTATCAATACCATTGAAATACCACTCATCGTATTCAGTACCTCCAAAGAAGAAACCACTAGCCGATGGTAGTAATGATTCTGCTAATGAATTATCAGCCTTAACTTTCTGGCATAAATCCAATAGTGTTTCTAAATCCTCCTTACTTACATAGTACTCACCACAATTGTCAATACCCTCTTGAACATTCTCTACGAACCAGCGATGGATTTGATTTTGCTTTCTCCAATATCCAGCCTCTTCAATAATATACTTAACCTTTTTAGGGTCAATCTTTGTAGGTTTACCACCTTTGGTTACCTCTACACTATATTGTTCTTCAGCTGGATTGTGCTCCCAATACTGAACATAAGTGCGTTTGTTTAAATACATGTCTAATCCCATAATTTTAAGTTTTAAAGTTTATAATTATTTTTTTGTTACATAATTGATTCCATCGATACCAATCGTATCACATAATGCGATAAATCGTTCAATACTTCTAATGTCAACACTACTCAATTTAGATTTGTTTTTATCCAACATAATAGTATTTCTTTCAGCCAATGAAACCCAATAATCGGATGGTCTATCAAACAACTCATTCAAATTTTTATACTTCCATGCACCACCATTATCTTCGGTCAAACCCCAAATGATACCATCAGCGGCTGTACCACCATTATCAACTGGCACACAATGTAAACCTGCCATTGTTTTTCTAGTGTCCGAAAAGTTTACTGTTAATAATTCATTACTGATATGTGAATAACATTTGAAAACCATACTCCATTCATTGTTACGAATGATATTAATGATTGCATCTTTCTGATGTTTCACTTCTCTATCAAATCCCTTTTCAGATTTGTTTTTGTTTTGTAATTTTTTAACAACTTCTTTTATAGCAGGCTCCCATATGTATTCAAATCTGGCATCCCAACTTGTGTATCCACCATTAGCAAATTCATCAAACAATGTAGTGTTTGTATCATAATCACCTTCCAATTGCTCTATGATTTTATCAATTAAAAGTGCTTTGATTTTTAATATATTGGTATCGTTTGCTCTAGCTAATGCTTCTGGGTATAATTTATTCAATGCCAAAATAACATATGAAATATACATACCAAAATCATCTTTGAATGGTCTAATATCTTCCCAAGCAGTAAATGATTTCATATTAGATGCACTAATCATAGTTCTTAATTTACTACGAATAGCATCCCATCCACCTTCTTGGATAAGTTTCATTTTACGAACATGCTCAACCATATCGGAATACGATACCTCACTTGCTAACTTATCATAAGCTTTGTACCAAAATCTACCAATTTCACTATGCTCATGCTTAGCGAATTGAGAGAAGTATTTATTGTAATCATATACATTTGGTAACCCATCAGTCAATATCAATCCACCATATGTAGTGTAAAATGGTATATCCGTTTCCGTTTTCTTTTTACCATTGTTATAGTTTCTAAACAATCTATCAGCTTTATCCGATGCATCACATCCAATTCCAACTACATTAGCAAACACATTACTTTGTAATGAATCTCCCATAAATGTATCCTTATAAGCATCAAGTGCTTTTATTGGAGCTTTGTAAAAGTTATGAGGTATCCAAGCGTTTTGCTGTAAATTGGCGTTTTGTTGGTCTTTAATATGTTGTCTAGTTGTAAATGTGTTTATTTCAAAATTAATACGCGTATTATTGAAATACACTTTCATACCAGTCAATCTGATAATATCATCCAACGAATACTTTTGTAATCTACCTTGCTCACTCAATCCATCTAACCAATTTTGAATGGAATTATAAAATTCTTCAGTACCATCTAATTCGTAATTATCCGATATATCATTTAATATCAATTCAATATTGGAAGCAGTTACTTTTTTTATATTACGATAATGTCCAAACAATAATGACATCATAGTACCATCATCTGATATGTATAACATCTCACCTTTGTTTGGTATGTATGATAATTGTAAATGTGATTTTCTACTGATACCATCGATATATCTAATAGCATGACTGAACTTACCTTCAAATGATTTTTGAGAATCAAGTTCTTCTTCTCTATTCATTGCATTTGAAATGTAAAGTTCATCTATTAATGTTTCGATTTCTCCAAAACTAATAACTCCAAATACTTTGGAATCTCTTTTTGATAAAAAGCTTTTGTTAAAGTGTAATAGATTTACAATCTCCTTAATATCACCGGCCAATGCAGCTTGTGATAATTTGAATGTAATCTCTGCTAATTTTGGATTCATAATTTCAATTGTTTCTTTCATTTTTTAAGTTTTAAGTTTTATCTGATTGTTTTACAATATACGAATAATTTTTGATAATTCAAAATGAAAAAAGGGGAAATTGCTTTCCCCTCTCTCCCACCATTAAACTACCACTACCACACGATAGTATCTTCATTTTGCTCATCCTTTACCTCATTGAAGAGTTTCTCATCGGAATCACTTTTAATATATTTCTGAACTAATTGTTTCATAAACACACGCTCTGAATCTAAACCTCCATCATTAGAGAAGTAAGGTAAGATAGCGATATCAGCTGCCTCCATCAATGTGAATCCATCGTAGATTAAACCGGCCGCCTCAACATTAGCACGAGTCGATACGATTGTTGATACCTTACTGGCATCAGTCTTAACTAACTCACGCGTAGTAGAAGCAATTTCTGCCAGAGCGTTTAATGAATACTCATCAGCTTCTGGGTAGATAAGTTTTAATAACTCAAACTCAGCGTTCTTATCTAACAAGTCCATTTCGATTTGAACGAATCGGTCCATCATCGCACGGTCCATAATACGAGTCGAAGTGTAGTCATTACCGATGTTAGCGGTAGCGATGAATGTAACACCACTTGCTACCTTAACGATTGGTGAACCTTCAGCCTCATCTAATCGTAGGTAACGCTGTCCGGCATCTAACACAGTCATTAAGATGTTCCAAGCTTCTGGATGAGCACGAGATAACTCATCTAATAAGATGATTGAGTTAGGAGTTTTAATCGCCTTAACGAATGCTGATTCACTAAAGAATGTACCCTTAACTTTATCGAAGTGAGTATTACCGATTAAGGTTGCTCTCGGGTCCTGCGTAGCACCCAAGTTGAAGTAGAAATCAGGTCGGTTAAGTGATTTAACTAATGATTGAGCTGCCAATGTTTTACCACAACCGGTCGGTCCAACCATCATAATGTTCTTACCACGAACTGCTGAACGAAGTAAGTATTTCCACTTTAACTCATCCATAAATAAACCTTTCGGTTTGAATTCATAACCCTTCTCGTGGATGAAAGTTTTAAGAGCCTCATGTGTTTCGAATGCTTCATGCACCGATTCAGCACTAATTTCTGGAGTTTGATGAGCCAGTTTTTTGAACTCATCCATCTCAACTAATTTGTAGGTCAACTTACCGGTCTTACCGATATAACCCTGAATAGCTTTGTTATCAGCTAAGGCGTTCTTCATACGCCCTTTAGTAATTCCGGCAACCTTTGTTAAGGTTGTATCATCCGTAGTCAACATAGCGAATGTACGACCGACTTGAATTACTTTGTAGATTTCGTTGGTAAAACCAACATTTAAATCTTTCTTACTTTTGTTTACTTTGGTAGTAGCCATAATGGTATAATTTAATGTTTAAAGTTTAAAATTGAACAATGGGATAGTGTTACCCTCAATGTTTACACAATATACGAAGAAAATCGCAAATTGCCAAATATTTGTTTAATTATTTTCAAAATATTTTTAGTTGGGTGATTATCAATGAGTTATGTGTCTCAAAAAACCCTAATTTATAACTGATTGATTAGTAATGAATTGTGAAATGGGGGATTTTCACCCCCAAATCACGGGCTTTCCGAGCCATTATTTTTGTAGGAATAGTTCGTTCATTGTTTTGGCAACCTCAAACATATTCTCCACATTAACCGATTTAGCATCCTTACCATAACATTGTTCGAAGATTTTCCAAGATGAAGTTTGTTTGATTCTTTCATCTGAATAATCACTAATGAAGTAAGATAAGGTATTGATACCGGCTTCTTGCATTTTCTTAATCTGCTTTCTAGTGTGTTTAGCTGCTGCCTCACCACGATAGTAGATATCATCACCACCATTGTTAATAGAGTAGCAAGGTTCACCATCGGAGAAGTTTAAGAAGTATGAATCCGATTCATTGTTTGATGGAATCAATTGCTTCTGAATTGCTTCGAAACACAAACCTTCCGGCGTAGTATTGTTAGCTCGTAAGATACTCATATACTTACAAAATTGTTTGAAGTTAGATTTACGAGAATCATATACAACAGCGATGTAAGGTAAAGAACGAGAACCATTATCAGTAGAACGAATCGATACCTGAACATTGATGTTACGAGCCATTTCACAAGCCTTAACAATCGCCACAGTCGAAGTGATTGCTTTTCTTAACTTATCACCACTCATTGAGCCAGAATAATCAATAGAGATGTGTAAGTTAGCTTTCTTATATTGGTCAACATCACGAGTGTAAAATACATTCTCATTATCGTATCCTAATGAAGCAATCATTCTACCATCAATCTTACCCTTTGTAAGACGAGAGTAAATAGTTTCACGACTCTCATTACGAACCTGCAATTTCTTACCTAACAATGTACCCAATGTAACACCTTTACGAACCTCATTTTCAGCCCAACGATGAGCTTCTTTAGTTTTCCAATCAATAGAACTGAATGGGAATTCCTGGTCGTTAATTAATGAATCAGTAAGATTCTTAACCACAATACAATCCACACCCTTACCGATACGATTACCATATTGGTCCTCATAATCGTTACCAACACGAACTAATTCAGTATCAGAAGCGGCAATGTTATCCAATTTCTCAATCTCACCTTTTTGAAGTTTTTTCTTTTTAAGATTATCGTTTAAGAAATCCTTCTGCTTTTTGAACTTTTTAGCCAATTGTTGTTGAGCTGATTTGCTCATAGTATCTTTACCTTTGGCATCACCGGCAGTTGGAGCTGAATCTGAATTAGAATCGGAATCAGTTTGTTCACCTTCGATACCTTCCGAACTGGCATTCATACCACCTTGCTCATCAGATTTCTCATCACCGGCTTGTCCACCACCCTGTCCTTCAGTTGATTCCTCATCTTGCTCACCATTGGATTCACCATCGGATGATTGTTCTTTGTTCAAATCACCTTCACCACTCATAGGTACATATTTAAGAATCTCAGCTACCACATCGATTGCCAACATAAAAGCATCTTCGGTATTCTTTAATCGTTTGATATCGTTTAAGTTAATCATACGATAGATAGCTCGTAACGCTTTCAGCTTACTCAAATCAGTTTTCTCATTGTGTAAGTTAATGATACGGAACATATAAGATTCGAAATCCTCATTAGTGTATTCATCTGAAGCGATACCTTTGGTAATCATCTTATCATTGAAGTAGTGGTCGTACATAGATGTGTAATACTCTCTATAACCTGGCGCTGAAGTGAAGATATGATAGTCAATTCTACGGTCCTCAATCCAATTGGTCAAACCACCAATCAAATCCTTAACCTCTCTAGTCAATTTACCTTTAGAACCAATCTTACCGGTAGGTACATACATTTCGTAAAACCCTTTGTGGTATTTGAATGTAGATATGTTACCAATAATAGTGTTAAGGATTTTATCATCAGTCCATTCTATTGGTTGATTATCACGCTTAGCCATCTCATTGGCATATCGGGCTTTTTGATAAGTGTAATTTACACTATCATATACTCTACCCATCTCTTCTAACAATTTGAAGTCAGAAAGTAAGATGTGAGAACCTTCGTGCAATGCTAAACCAACGGAAACATCAAAGTTATCATCCACATCGGCGGAAAGAATAACTCTCTCACCATCAGTTTTGGAATCTGATTTACTGGCAAAAGTAACAGGAATGTTTTTTTGTGTTACGATACTAACGAAGTTAGCGATAGCTCTTCGAGTAGCAGATAACTTATAAAGGTCATTTGTTTTCTTAAATGCCTTTAGAGTATCAGAATCTAAATCTGAATACTGGTCTAAATAATCGTATGATGTATTGTAATCATCATACCAAAAGGAACTAGCGGATTTCTTTGAATCACTACCCTTAAATTTGTTGAAAAAACTCATAGCTCGGAAATTTATGTGTTTGTTAAATAGTTAATCACTCAATTGTTTCACAATATACGAAGAAAATCGCAAATTGCCAAACATTTATTGAATTATTTTTAAAAAAAGTTGTAAATCATTGAAAATCAATTAATTAGACATAAAAAAAGACCTACATTTGTAAGTCTTTGATTATCAATTAGTTATGAAATATCTCTAAAATTGGAAATCTTCATCACTTTTTAATCCTTTTGGGACCTGTGTTTGTGGTTTGTTACCAACAACTGTAATTTTAGTTTGTGGTTGCTGATTATTTTGTTGCTCTTTCAACAAATCTCTAATTTCTTCTAATAAAGATTTAATCATTGTAAATTGTTCCAATTCCATACTATTCGGTTTCGTTATTTAAATATTCATCAAATTGCTTTCCAGCTTTGGGATTAACTTCATATAAATGCTCCAATGCTAATTCATATCTACCATTTATATTTTGTGCGCTGAATAATTCAGTTCTCAAAGAATCCATTTCGTTGTTTATGTTTACATCATCTGCTAAAGGTGCTACCTTTTCAATGAATTGTGTTTTTTCTTTTAATTCTTTTATTTCACTATTCTGCATATAAATTACACCTAAAAGTGCAATCGCAGTTCCCAACCTTAATATTGGATTGATGAATTTTTTCATATGATTGATTTTTTATTTATAAATATATCCCAATCCAACATTACTTCATTTACAAATTTATTCCAATAGTAATAAGTTGGATGAGATGTTTCCCTAAATGTACCTTTTTGCATTTTATCTTTTGCAGTATATATTGAAATTCGATGTGTATTATCATTAACCATATATGCCATATCAGGGCTAACATCCTCTACATATAAAGCTATATAATCACTATCTCCCTCTTTGTATTCATTGTTTTTATATATCCATTCAAAAAATCCACCATGCGATATATTTTCATCTGAATAAAACCACATATTATCCAAATCTAACATTTGAAATAAATCGTAAATGTATTCATCCGATTTTACATATCCAAAAGGTTCTTTTTTTGGTAGCTTCTTATCTATAAAAAAAGATTTAAAATAGGTATCCGAGTTTGTATAATCTATATCAAAGAATGGGAATATAGGTGATGAAAATAAATCCATCATTTTAAATATTTTATATGGAATGTTATGTACTTTACAAAAGTTTTGCAACAATATTAAATGGATTAATGAATTTATGGTACAATTTTCGTTCGAATATAAATGTTTAGAATAAGCTTTACCCATATCCATTATAACATCGCAATCCGTATATGTTTTGCTATTTATTTGAGCCATTCCACCCATTTGTAAGAAGCCGGATTTATTATCTTTAAAAAGATAATTATTTGTTATTGGCCATTCTACATTCTCTTTTATCTTTTTAAATTTGCGTACTTCATCGGATAAATACAAATGCTGTCTTTCAAAATCGGTAGCTTGTAGTATTACTGAAAAATTGTTATTACCTTCTCTCAACAATCTAGAAGCAATTGACATTATAGATAACACAGACCCTGCTACCGAATTACTCATTAATCCGGCATTGTAAACTTTATTACCAAAATTTCTATGAATAGCTTCCGGATATGAACCATTGTAGAAAAATTTATCAGCCGGTGGAGTATATCCATCTAAAACTCTTTCAGGTAATAACTTCCTAAAACTTGTGTGCGAACACCCAGCGCAAATTATATCTCTTTTAATATCCGGCATTAAAATTCTCCTTCAGTATGTGCTTTGTTATCATCCCATTCTCCAAATAAATCATCACCTTTGTAATCAGGATGATTTTTTTGCATATAATCGATACCCTCAACCCATCTCCAAGAAACAATACCAATAAAAATTAAAATTACACCAAATGCAATTATATATTCCATATTACTTATCTTTTAATCTTCCAGCTCCCTTATACGCTCTTTTGTATCGGGGTTCATTTAAACTACTTACCTTAACACCTTCTATTTTATTAGATGCATGTACAAAGTATGTATTACCTATGTATAACCCACAATGCCAACCTGATGGGGATTGTGTACTTCTGAAGAATACCAAATCACCTAATTGTAAACTATCCTTCTTAATTCTTTCGGTTTGATTCCATTGTTTATATGCTACATTTGCTAAATGTTTACCATATACATCCATATACAAACGCTTTGTGAATTGTGAACAATCGATACCTCTTTCAGTACTACCACCTAATTTATATGGCTTTCTCATCCAATGAGCCATAAAGTTATTTAATGTAGTATCGGATGTAATTACATCATTGAATCCATTTTCTGCTGTTTGTGCATTTACAAAATGTGCCCATAGCATACACACCCACAATATTATTACTCTTTTCATACTATCTATTTTAATCCCACCATCCTCTCATATCAGAACCATTGTACCAATTATCCCATGCCGATTCTATTTCATTTTTTGGAAGAGTTTTTGTATATTTTTTAAAATCTAAATACGATTGTCCTTTAAATATATTCCAAAGTTCTCTCCACTCTCTATCATCAATTGTAGATGCTAATTTGAATACTTTTCTATTATGTTCTCTTTCTTCTTTAGTATCACTATCAATTAATTTATAAGTACCCTCTTCAGTTTGTTCAAATTCCATAGGTTTCAAATACAATTCACCCAATTCCTTTTCAGCTTGAGCAACATAGTTATCATTCAAACGATTATCTAATAATTGGATTGCTCTACGAATTTTAGCAACTTTCTTATCTCTAGTTTCAGATACTTCAATTCCTTTTACTGATAATTCCTTTTCCATAATTACCAATGAACGATGTAGCATCTCCAATGTATAGCGATAATCCCACCATTGATGTGAATATAACTCTTTACGGAATTTCCAAATATTTCCAATAAATGTTGGTATTCCTCTTACTATAAATGCCCATACTTTCCATAATTTGGTTTCATACCAAACTAATCTTTTTACACTCTCAAAGAATGTTTCTTTAAATTCTACTTTCATAATTAATGTTTTGAACGTCCTCTACCCAGTTTCTCTAACTCATCGTATGACCCGCTCTTTTTTGTTTTGTTAATAATATTTCCTTTACCATCCATTAAAGGTGCTCTCCAAAATTCGAATATCACCCAACCTAATACGATGCCATATATTGCACCTCCAATTAACCATCCCATAACTTATTTTTTTACTTTTAAAATATCAAATGTTGCATTATAGTATATCCTCAATTGGTCAGTTCTATAATGTCTAACTATACCATCATCACATAAAACTACACACCAAATATCATTTTCAAATGTACCACCATTAACTACATATATAGCATACCCCTCTTTATCATTTTCTACTACTACTGGTATTGGTTTTCTAAATTCTAGCATTACATTAAAAATTCAATTTCTCTCGTCAAAAAATTATAATCAAATGTGATTGGTTGATTATATACTTCATATCTTAAATTACAACTACATCCGTTAAATGTATATATATCACCCCATTCATCTTTGTAAGGTATTACTCCGTAACCATATGCTTCGTGAATGTGACCTGCAAAGTGTAAATGTGGTTTTACTTCCTGTAATCTATGATACAAATCTTCACATCCTACATTTTGATTTGTATTTGCAGTTTTATCATTGTAACCATAAATAGGTCCGTGAGTAATTACAATATCAGTATCTTCTGGTATCTGATTCCACATTTGTGCTGAATCATATCCTCTATCCACATTGAATGCCCATCCATATCCAAATGTTGCAGAATAAGGTGAACCCCACATTTTTATACCATCCAATATCACATAATTATTTTCTAAATAGAATACATTTGATGCCAAATCGATAGCCAACATATCATTTAACCATTCTGGTTTACCTTCTACTGGGACATGTGTATTACCTTCAGTTTCCCATACTGAACGCTTACCATCAAAATAATCAATCTTACTTTGCATTAACTTTTCAGAATCAAAAGACATATCGTGATTACCGGCAATAAAAATTTTATGAGTATAGTTATCAATTGAATTAAACCAATCAATAAATCCTCCAACTTCACGCTTTCTACCCAATGAAGAAATATCCCCACTATGAATAAGGATATCACCACCTGGCAATTTACCATTAAGTTGTTTGTGTTTATTATGTGTATCGCTAATGTGCGTTATTCTCTTCTTCATAACTAATTTCTTTGTTACCTACTATTTGGTAGGCTTCTAATAACAATTCCAATGCTGAATCTAATTTATTTTGAATATCAGGTTCATTTTCTGATAATGGATGATTTAGTATGTGGTCATCAATAGTACAACATACAATATGAATTCTATCCATTAATTCCAAATAATGCCCCTGATTAATCGAATTCTTTTTTGGTTTCTTTGATGACATCTGATACTGATTTGTTTGGATTTTCTTTAGCGTGTCTAACTAATCTGATTATAAACTCTGCTAATTGTTTTTTCTTGTCTATCTTCTTAATCAACTCTATAAGAGTATCCAAATCTTCATAGAACTTACCCATTCTTTTCTAATTTTGATTTATGTAATGATATATATTTTTTATAATCAACCTGAACCAATGAAGTTTCATCGACTGGGTCTATAACTAATATTTCAATACTACCATCCAATCTAACACCTATACCACTAAACCCAAATCCTTCACATATGATTGGCTTATAGTGTCCTTTAGGTATTGTTTCTGCTATTTCCTCTATATCGAAATCCCAAGGGAATTCCTGGTCATATAGTTCAGCCCATTGTTTACTAAATTCTGCCATAGTGTTTGTATTTACAAATTTATTGCTGTGATGGGAGGATTCGAACCGTCCACGATGCGATTCAGTTAATAACATCCGCCGGCCGGCTTGGTGGTCTACCCCATATTACTAACCTATTTCGTGCTCATCACCCCCGAGACAGGAGGGCTTGTCTGCCAGATTTGCACAGCGTACAAATCATTTTTCAACACATCACAATATGCGGAAAGACAGGGATTCGAACCCCAGAACCTGTTACAGTTGCCGGTTTTCAAGACCGGTGCATTCAACCACTCTGCCATCTTTCCTTTATTCTAATAGATATTATCTTCTTTCGAAATACCAAAATCTATTTTTTCTTGTCTCCTTTTAGCTTCTTCTGCTTCCCTTACCATTCGTATCCAAGTTATAGATACATCGATAGGAGCAAGAACCCAAGCCATAACTAACACCATAATTGAATCCAATTCAGGTGATGTACCATAATCTACACCTCTTTTTTTATATTTCTTATTCAACTGATAGAAACAATAGATAATGCAGATAATGTAATAAATAACTAATGCGTTCATAACTTTTAATTTTTATAAAGATAAGATAATTTTTTGATATTACCAAATCTTTTTGTGGACCAGCCTGGGCTCGAACCAGGGACCTACTGATTATGAGTCAGGCGCTCTAACCGACTGAGCTACAAGTCCAATGCGGTGCCGGTGGTGGGGTTGGTTACCCACACGCAGTCCTTTTCGGTTACTGCACCACTTCGAATCAGGCACGTCTAATGGTTGTACTTCCCATCTTTCCGCCACACCGGCATATGTGGAGAAGATGGGACTCGAACCCACATCCTTTTGCTTGCAAAGCAAACGCTCAACCAATTGAGCTACTACCCCAAAATAA
>JACCDI011766163.1_pt1 | contig 30125 bp, 29 predicted proteins | sample 7442791 | NCBI WGS metagenome assembly JACCDI01 (sample SAMN15323434, study PRJNA562643) | freshwater metagenome | isolation source: river surface water | place: USA:Blue River Watershed | collected 2017-08-15
GTATTCGGCACGCTACCGCACGGTGTACTGGGATGGCGACCTCGATGCGCAACGCATCGCCGTCACCGATGGTGGCCTGTCCTTGCAGCCTGTCTGGTCCGCATCCGGCCTGCTCGATCTGCAGGCGGGTGACAACAGCGACACACGCGTGCTGCTGATGCCATCGACCAGCAGCCCCAGCGGGCTCAAGGATTTTCGATGGAGCGAGATGGACGCCGACGAACAGGCGGGTTTCGCCCGGCTGTGCCCGGGCACAGCCACGCGCCGGCTGTCCCAATGCGTGACCATGGCCGCGGCCCAGCAAGCCGAGGCTGGCGGTCGGCGCCTGGTCGATTATCTGCGTGGCCAGCGCGGCCACGAAGACCAGCCCGACCATGCGCTGCGCCTGTTCAGGCGGCGCGAGCATCTGCTGGGCGCGGCAATCAATGCGTCGCCACTGCATGTCGGCCAGCCGCCATTTCGCTACGCCGATGACAATTACGGCGAATTCCGCGATCGGGTCGCCGCAGGCCGGCGGCCCATGGTCTACCTGCCCGCCAATGATGGCATGCTGCATGCGTTCGATGCGCAGAGCGGACAAGAGCGTTGGGCTTTTGTGCCGTCGGCCGTGCTGCCGGAGCTGTGGCGCATCGCCGATAACCACTGGTCGAATGATTTTCGCTATCTGCATGACGGCTCGCCGGTCGCCGCAGACATCTGCCCGAACGCACCGGCTGCCAGCTGTGCCGCGTCGGCATGGCGCACGATACTCGTCGGCGGACTTGGCGCCGGCGGTCGTGCGTACTACGCACTTGATATCACGCAGCCTGACAGGCCTGCGCTGCTTTGGCAATTCGATGTCAGCCGCGACGCCAATCTCGGGCTGGCGGTGGGCCAGCCCATCATCACCAAGCGCCGTGACGGGCGTTGGGTCGTCGTGATCACGTCCGGCCATGCGAACATCAACCCGGGCAGCGGACGCGGCATGGTGTTCGTGCTGGATGCATCGACGGGCAGCGTGCTGTCACGGATCGACACCGGCGCCGGCAGCACATCGGCGCCGGCCGGGCTCACGCAACTGAATGCGTGGATAGACAGCGCACTCGACAACACCGCTGCACGCTTGTACGGTGGGGACTTGTTGGGCAACGTGTGGCGCTTTGACCTGGATGGCGATGCATCGACGACGCAAACGGGCATCAATGCAGGCACTAACGCAGGTGCCGGCACAGGCAGCAACGCCGGCGCAGTGACCCTACTGGCCACCCTGGACCATGGCGGCCGCGCACAGCCGGTCACCACCCGTCCCGAATTGACGCTGCAGCGCATGGGCAACCGCCAGATATCGCTGGTCACCATCGGCACCGGCAAGCTGCTCGGCAGCGCCGACATGGCGGATACCTCGGTGCAATCGATCTATACCTTCCGCGATGATCTCGGGCCGCAGGGCCTGGGCCGGCTTCAGGATTCGCCCCGCATGGTCCGGCAGCAGCTGTCGGTCTCGGGCAACGAGCAGCGCTCGGTCAGCAACATCACGGTCGACTGGACGCAGAGGGATGGCTGGTACCTGAACCTGGACGCAACGCCCGGCTCTGGCGAGCGTGTGACCATCGACCCTGAGCAGCAGCTGGGCGTGCTGCGCGTGATCGGCAATGTGCCTGACAACACGCCCTGCCAGCCGCGCGCGCAGGCCTGGATCTACCAATTCGATATCTTCAGCGGTTCCTACGTGCCCGTGGATGGCGGTCTGCGCTTCGCGCGCCGGCTGCAGAATTCCGGACTGGTCAGCGGTGCAAAGACGCTCTGGCTGGACGGGCGCAGCACCGCCTTGCTGACTGACGAAACCGGCAATCTCTCCGCGTTGCCCGGCGACTTGCCGGCGGCCAGTGCCAGCAGCCTGCGGCGTGTGTCATGGCGCGAACTCGACTGAACTGGCGCGGTCTGTGCTGCGCGGCGCTGGCCTTGCTGCTGTCCTTGTTGTCCTTTGCATCCGTGCTGCAAGCCGGGCACCGCTGGTCTGCGGGCAATGGCGTGCCACACAGCGCAGCGGCTGCGGTGCTGAACGTGCAGCTGCTTGATGCCGAGGCGCAAGCAAATCTGCCTGAGCCGGCCACGACGTTTGCGGCAGCGGTTCCGGCTGAAGCACTCGCGTTGCATGACACCGCCGCGACTCATGCCGGGCCCGCCGTTGCAGACCAGCCTGCGCTTGCCTATGTGCCGGCCGCGCAATTAAGCGAACGTCCTGCGCTGCTGCAGGACATCGACCCCCTGATCGACCTGGCATCGGCAGGCGTTGCCGTACCTTCCCTGCCTTCACCGACCGATGTCACCGGCCTGCTGCTGATCAACGAGCACGGATATGTTGATCTTCTGCAATTTGAATCGGACGAACTTTCGCATTATCTTCAAACCTTACTGGCACAACGCTTTGCCGACGCGCGTTTCATTCCGGGAAAAATCGATGGCCAGCCGGTGCGTAGTGCACTGCGCATCGCTTTGCGCTTGCAGTGACAACCCGACCAGGAGGCGGACATGGCGCGGACGGAGCATGACAGCTTTGGCGACATCGCCGTCCCAGACGATCGCCTGTGGGGAGCGCAGACCCAGCGCTCGTTGCAATACTTCGCTATTTCGACCGAGCGCATGCCGCAAGCATTGCTGGCGGCGCTGGCGCAAGTCAAGCGCGCCTGCGCCGTCGTCAATCAGTCACTCGGACGACTGCCGGCTGACAAGGCTCGTGCCATCGTGCAGGCTGCCGATGAAGTGATCGACGGCCGCTGGTGGGATCAATTTCCACTGTCGGTCTGGCAGACCGGATCGGGCACGCAGACCAACATGAACATGAACGAGGTACTGGCCAATCGCGGCTCCGAGCTGATGGGCGGCGGTCGCGGCGCACAGCGATTGTTGCATCCAAACGATGACGTGAATCTCGGGCAGTCGTCGAACGATGTGTTTCCTACGGCCATGCATGTGGCTGCAGCATTGGCCGTCGAACAGTCCCTGCTGCCCGCGCTGCGACAGGTGCGCGGCACGCTGCAGGCGCAGGCAGCGCGGTATGCGTCGCTGGTCAAGCTGGGTCGCACGCACCTGCAGGATGCGACCCCGCTGACTCTCGGACAAGAGCTATCCGGCCATGATGCGCAGCTGGCCCTGGCCGAGCAGGCGATCTGCGCCAGTCAGCCTGCGCTGCTGCAACTGGCTATTGGCGGCACGGCCGTGGGTACGGGGCTCAACACGCCGGCCGGGTTCGGCCCGCGTGTAGCGGCCGAGTTGGCTGCGCGCTGCGGCCTGTCGTTCAGCAGCGCACCGAACAAGTTCGCCGCACTGGCCGGCCATGAGGCGGCACTCGCTGCGCACGGCGCGCTGAAAGTCCTCGCCTGCGCATTGACCAAGCTGGCCAATGATTTGCGCTGGCTGTCATCCGGCCCGCGTGCCGGCCTGGGCGAATTGTCGTTGCCCGAGAATGAGCCCGGCAGTTCCATCATGCCCGGCAAGGTCAACCCCACGCAGCCGGAAGCCATGCTGATGCTGTGCTGCCAGGTGATGGGCAACGATGTCACGCTGACCATCGCTGCGGCGTCCGGGAATTTCCAACTCAATGTCGCCAAGCCCGTGATCGCACACGCGCACCTGCAAAGCTTGCGGTTACTGGCCGATGGCCTGTGCAGCCTTGATGCGCACTGCCTGCAGCGCATGGAAGCCAATCAGGCGCGGATTGCCGACAATGTCGCGCGCTCGCTGATGCTGGTCACCGCGCTGGTGCCGCATGTCGGCTATGACCAGGCGGCGGCTATCGCCAGGCTCGCGCACCAGCAGCAATCGAGCTTGCGTGACGCAGCGCTGGTATCGGGCATCAGCGCCGACGATTTCGACCGCTGGGTCCGTCCCGACGCGATGACCCGGCCCGATGAGCCGTGACCCGGACGGCGCCCGCGTGCCGGCTATCGCGGTGTGCCGCGCCGGAACAGGTTCACGATGGCCAGCAGGATGACCGCGCCCAGCAGCGACACCACCAGCGAGACCAGGCTGAAGTCATTCTGGTTGATGGTGCCGGTGCCGAACAGTGGCGCCAGCAGCCAGCCGCCGAGCAACGCACCGATGATGCCGACGACCACGTTCAGGAACATCCCTTGCTGGGCATTGGTTCGCATGATCATGCTGGCAATCCAGCCGAGGATGCCACCGATGACGATCCAGATGATGAAATTCATTTGCGCTCTCCCGGAAAAGGCATGAACATCATTGACAGACTGAGAATTAGGCAGGTGTCGGGTCGACTGGTTCACCGCCAGCTGACCGTGCCGGCTTGAAATGGCGCGACCCGGCCCCATCTCCAGCCCGGACAAAGATGCGAACCCCTGCGCTCATCCATGATCACCCGCAGGCATCAAGAGGAATCAGCGAACACCAACAACGACCTAGGCTCACCAACAACCATTTCGGGGAGAAACCATGCACGAGCGTCTGAGGCTGGGAATACTGCTGCTATCAAGCATGCTGCTCAGCGGCTGCGGCTATAACACCCTGCAATCCAACGATGAGCAGATCAAGGCCAGCTGGTCCGAGGTCATCAACCAGTACCAGCGGCGCGCCGACCTGGTGCCCAACCTGGTGAACACGGTGAAAGGCTATGCGTCGCACGAAAGCCAGGTACTGACCCAGGTTACCGAGGCACGCGCGAAGGTCGGTTCGCTGCAAGTCACGCCGGAGGTGCTGAACGATCCGCAAGCCTTTGCGCGTTTCCAGTCCGCGCAGGGCCAGTTGTCGGGCGCGCTGTCGCGCCTGCTGGCGGTGTCGGAGAACTATCCGCAGTTGAAGGCCGATGCCGGCTTCCGCGACTTGCAGGCGCAGCTTGAAGGCACCGAGAACCGCATCACTGTCGCGCGCAACCGTTACATCAAGGCCGTGCAGGACTACAACGTCACCGTGCGCTCGTTCCCGACCAACCTGACAGCAATGGTGTTCGGTTTTGCCGTCAAGCCCAATTTCACGGTGGACAACGAGCGAGCGATCTCGACGGCGCCGGCAGTGGACTTCGGCAAGCCTGCAGCACCGGGCAAATAAGACGATGCCCATGCCGCTCCCGTTTCTACGGCACACGGTGGTGACTTGACATGCAGTCACTGCGCCGTCTGCCGACTGCACTGCGTCGCCGCTTGCAAGCCTGCCTGCAAGCGTGGCTGTGGCTGCTGTTGTGCGTGATGCTCGGCAGCGCGACAGCGCAAGATCTGCAGCCGGTACCGCCCCTCAGCGCGCGCGTGGTCGACCAGGCCGGTCTGCTCGATGCAGGCCAGAAGCAGGCACTGGAGGAAAAGCTGCGCGCGTTCGAGCAGCGCAAGGGCAGCCAGGTCGCGGTGCTGGTGGTACGTCACACGCAGCCGGAAAGCATCGAGCAATTTGCGATCCGCGTCGCCGAGCAGTGGAAACTGGGCCGCAAGAAAGTCGACGACGGCGCGATCCTGGTCATTGCCAAAGATCAGCGCAGCCTGCGCATCGAGGTCGGCTACGGCCTCGAGGGCGCGCTGAACGATGCCGTCTCCCGCCGCATCATCGACGAGATCATCGTCCCCCGTTTCAAGGCCGGCGACTTCAGTGGCGGCGTCAGCGCCGGCGTCGATGCGATGCTGCGCGTAATCGATGGCGAGCCCTTGCCCGCGCCGCCAGCACCGTCGTTCGCGCAGGAGAATCCGCTGGGGCTGCTGCCATTGCTGTTCTTTGCTGCGCTCATGGTCGGCGGCATCCTGCGGGCGTTGTTTGGTCGTGCGAAGGGAGCCTTTGCTGCCGGTGGCTTGCTGGGCATCGCCGCCTGGCTGCTGTCAGGCACGCTGCTGCTGGCGATGCTGGCAGCGCTGTTCGGCTTTGTCCTGACGCTGGTCGGCGGTCGCATGGGCAGCGGCTGGCAAGGCGGACGTGGTCATTACGGTGGCTACGGTGCCCCGGGCTGGGGCCATGGACCGCCGGGTGGCTGGGGCGGCGGCAGTGGCGGTGGTGGTTTCAGCGGCGGCGGCGGTGGTTTTGGTGGCGGCGGCGCGTCCGGAAGGTGGTGAGCATGGCATCTCTCTGGTTGCGGCTGTACCGTCATTTCCTTGCGGCGTACTGGGGGGCGCGCCGCCATCTGTCACCCGCCGTGCTCAAGCGCATCGCCGACGCGGTGGCTGCGGCCGAGCAAGGACATCTTGGCGAAATCTGCGTCGTGGTCGAGGCCTCGCTGACGCCGCTGCAGTTGTGGCAGCGCATGGATGCACGTGAACGCGCGCTCGAGGTCTTTGCACAAGTGCGGGTCTGGGACACCGAGCACAACAGTGGCGTGCTGGTCTATGTGCTGTTGGGCGACCATGCCGTCGAGATCATCAGCGACCGCGGGCTGCGCGCGATTGCACCAGCGGACTGGGATGCGATCGTCGCCTGTTTTCAGGCGGGCTATGCATCTGCCGACAGCGGCGCCGGTGGCGAGCAAGCCATCGCCAGGCTGGGTGCGCTGCTGCGGCGCCATTTGCCGGCATCCGGTCCCAACCCGGATGAATTGCCGGACCCGGTGCGCCTGCTCTAGCAATGACAGCCGGGACGGCCCTGGCGCAGGACAGCCGGTACGCCCCTGAAGTCCGCCTTGCATACCGACAATGGCAGCGTTTGCCGGATGGATGCACAATAGGGGCTTCCTACCATTCTCGGACCGGCAAATGGAACAGTCAGTGGCAGCAGCAATGACACAAGCAATGACACGAGCGGGGGCGGCGCGCCAGCGCGCGATGGCGCTGGCCATCGCATCGATGGTGGCGTTCGTGGCATCAGGAACGGCAGCGGTGGCAGCGCCGCTGAAAGTTGATCCGGGCAAGAGTGCGGTGTCGGCCACCTTCCAGCAAATGGGCGTGGGGGTGGATGCCAGCTTCCGCAAGTTCAATGCCCTGGTCGATTATGATGCGGCCAAACCCGAGAAGTCGAAGGCCAGCGTCGAGATCGAGATCCCCAGTTTCGATCTGGGTGATCCCGACTACAACAAGGAAGTGCTGAAGAAGGAATGGTTCAACGCCGCCCAGTTCCCGAAAGCCAGTTTCGTGTCCTCGTCCATACGCGCGTCGGCGCCCGGCAAACTGGATGTCAGTGGCAAGCTCACCATCAAGGGCAAGACTGCCGATGTCGCGTTCCCGGTCACCGTGAAGAAAGTCGGTGCGGCGACCCAGCTCGAAGGCAAGCTGCCGATCAAGCGCCTGGCGTTCGGCATCGGCGAAGGTGAATGGAAGGACACCAGCATCGTCGCGGACGAGGTCATCATCACCTTCCGCGTCGTCGGCCAGTAAGCGCTATTCATCCCGGTTCATTGACCCGGCCATCCGCAAGCAAAGGAAGACAGCATGACCCTGAAGTCCACGTTGCACCTGACAAAGCACCTGTTCATGGCCCTGTGGCTGGTCACGGCCGCTGGCGCCGCATCCGCGCAGACCTACAACATCGAGCCCGGCCATACCTATCCGAGCTTCGAGGCTGACCATATGGGTCTGTCGTTCTGGCGCGGCAAGTTCACCAAGACCGGCGGCAAGGTCGTGCTCGACCGTGGATCGAAGACCGGCGGCAGCATCGAGATCCAGATCGACGCCTCCACCATTGATTTCGGCCACCAGAAGATGAACGAGAAGGCGCGCGGCGAAGAAATGTTCAACGTCGCCAAATTCCCGACCATTGTCTACAAGAGCAATGCGCTCCGGTTTGACGGTGACAAGCTGGTCGGCGTCGACGGCGAGATGACGATGCTGGGCGTGACCAAGCCGATGTCACTGAAAGTGACGCACTTCAAGTGCATCATGCACCCGATGCTCAAGCGCGAAGTGTGCGGCGCCGATGCGCATGGCAGCTTCGATCGCAGCGATTACGGCATGAACATTGGCTTGCCGCGTTTTTCGCCCGACATCAAGCTCGCGATTCAGGTCGAGGCCGTCAAGGCCGACTGACACGGCGACACGCCGCTGCGTGCAGGAACGAGGGCGCCCCCCTACCGGGTGGGGCGCCCTGCGTCGCGTGCAGCGCAACTCAGTGCAGCTGGTCTCCAGGTTGCGCGCCCTGGCCGGCATTGGCCTGGCTGGCGACGATGCTGGACTCATACGCTTGCATCTGCAGCGCCAGCTGCTGCAGGTCCAGCGTTGAATTGCGCACGGCCGGAAACAGCTGCTGCTCTTCAAGCTCGATGTGCGCATAGATTGCGTCGCGTAGCTGCAGCATCAGGTCGTCATAGGCCTGCTCACCCGGATTCAGCGATTGCAGCTGCGTGATCAGCTGCTCGGCCGCCTGATGGTCTTCGACACACTTGTCGATCAGTGCCGCGTCGACCTCCTTGGCTTTCGGATAGAACACGGACTCTTCCAGCGAGGTGTGCATCTGCAGCGCCTCGCAGATGCGCGGGCCGGCATTCTGTTTCACCTGATCATCCTGTGTACCGAGGTAGTGCTGGAACAGGTCTCTCACATAATCATGGTCTTGCATCAGCGCGCGGGTCGGATCCTCGGGCGCAAAACTGCCTTGTGCGCGTGCGCCTGCGCTCTGTTGCGTTCGCTGCGATTCCTGCTGTTGCTGTGCCATCTCTGCCTCCATGTGACGGTGTTGCGCAGGCCTCCGGCAGGACTGCGCCGACTCAGGCAAAATTCGACGTCGGTCCGCGCGGAAGATTCCGTGTCGATGCGATTCAGCGCGGCCCTCATCTCTCGTTGTCTGTCGTCATCCATCGTTATCAATCCGACAGTAAGGAACGACCATGCATTTTCTCGGCCTCTCCGGAAGTCTTCGCAAGCAGTCCTTCAATACCGCTGCGCTGCAGGCTTGCCAGCAGCTGTTACCAGCAGGCGTGACGATGTCGCTGCTCGACATCACAGCCGTGCCGCTGTACAACGACGATGTGTACCAGCAGGGCTTTCCGGACCCGGTGCAGCAGCTACGCGAGCAGATCCGTGTTGCAGATGCGCTGGTGATCGCGACGCCCGAATACAATTACTCGGTGCCCGGCGTACTGAAGAATGCGATCGACTGGATATCACGCCCCCCATCACAGCCATTCGACGGCAAGCCCATCGCGCTCATCGGTGCGACCCCGGGCGGGCTCGGTACGTCGCGCGCGCAGTACCACCTGCGGCAAATGTTCATCTACCTGAACGGTGAGTTGCTGAACCGTCCCGAGGTCTTCATCTCGGGCGCACCGAACAAGTTCGACGCACAAGGCAAGCTGACCGATGCGGCGACCGCCGACAACCTGGGCAAGATGCTGGCTGCGCTGGCCGAGCGCGCCCGCCGTCTGAAGGCCTGAGAGCAGATGGCCGCCCCCGTCCACAAGCTGCCGCCGGTGCTGAGCCGCTGGCGCGCACTGATCGTCACGCTGCTGGCTGCCTCACTTCCCGCCGCCGCGCAGATCATCGATACCGGTACCGGCGAGGCGCTTGGCGAGCAGGCGCTGGCAGATCGACTGCGTGCCAGCGATGTGGTGCTGCTCGGCGAGCTGCATGACAACGCGACGCATCATGCGGCGCGCGGCCAGTTGATCGCCCGCTTTGCGAGCAAGGGCACCACCGTCATCGCCGAGCACCTGCCGATGGATGCGCGTGTGGCATCGCGTCGCGAGGGCGGCGAACTGCGCCCCATGCTTGAGGCTGCCGGTTTCGATGCGCCGGGCTGGGGCTGGCCCCTGCACGAGCCACTGTTCAGCGCCATCGTCGACGGCGGCATCGCGCTCGTCGGCGGCAACCTGCCGAAAGGGATGTCGCGCCAGCTGGCCACGCGCGGCGAGGAGGCGCTGCCCGGGCCGGTCGCCGATGCGGTGCGGCGCGCGGTTCTGGAGCCGGCTGCGCTGAGCCTGCTGGATCAGGACCTGATTGACGGCCATTGCGGCAAGCTGCCCGAGCGCTACCTGCCGATGATGCGGCTGGTGCAGCGCGCGACTGATGCGGCGCTTGCGTCGGCATTGATGCGGCACCGGCCGTCGGTGCTGGTGGCCGGCAACGGCCATGTGCGCAAGGATGTCGGCGTGCCGCAGGTGTTGCGCGCGGTCGAGCCACAGCTGCGCGTGACCAGTATTGCCTTTCTCGAGCGCGGCAACGAAACTCCGGAACTGATAAAGTCGCTGTCGGGTCGCTACGACATCGTCTGGTTCACCGAAGGCGCACGACGCAGCGATCCCTGCGAAAGCTTCCAATTACAATAATTTCACGAGACCCCCATGTTCAAGTCCTTCTTCCTGGCCCGTCGCTGGCTGTTCTGGTCGTGGCCGGGTGCCGCGCTGATTTTCTTCGGTACCTGGTACCAGGTGCAGATCGATGTACAGATCAACGACTGGTTCGGTGGCTTCTATGACATCGTGCAGAAGGCACTGGGCAAGCCGGGCGAAGTCACCCTCGAGGAATTCTTCGGCTTCCTGCTGAGCTTCGGCAAGCTGGCCGGCGTGTATGTGCTGGTGGCGGTCTTTCTGGGCTTCTTCACCAAGCACTGGGTGTTCCGCTGGCGCCAGGCGATGAATGATTTCTACATGTCGCACTGGGAGCGGCTGCGCACCATCGAAGGCGCCAGCCAGCGCGTGCAGGAAGATACCAAGCGCTTCGCGACCATCATGGAATCGCTGGGCTCGAACATGATGGATTCGCTGATGACCCTGGTCGCTTTCCTGCCTATCCTGTGGGAGCTGTCAAAGAAAGTGTCGAACGTGCCGCTGCTGGGCCATATCGACCATGCGCTGGTCTATGTCGCGATCCTGTTCGCGCTGCTGGGCACGGTGGTGCTGGCGCTGGTCGGCATCAAGCTGCCCGGGCTCGAGTACAACAACCAGCGTGTCGAGGCAGCCTATCGCAAGGAACTGGTGCATGCGGAAGACGATCCCGCGCGCGGCAGCCCGCCGGTGGTCGGCGAGCTGTTCTCGCATGTGCGCGCGAACTACTTCCGGCTGTTCTTCCATTACATGTACTTCGATGTCGCAAAGTTCAGCTACCTGCAGTTCGGCGTGCTGGTACCGTACATCGCGCTGGGTCCGACGGTGGTCGCTGGTGCGATCACGCTGGGCGCGATGCAGCAGATCGTGCGTGCTTTTGGTCGCGTCGAGATGTCATTCCAGTTCCTGGTACGCAGCTGGGGCACCATCGTCGAACTGATCTCGGTCTACAAGCGCCTGCGTGCGTTCGAGGCGCAGATCGGCACGGCGCCGATCCCGGCAGCGCCACAGCCGGGTGCGGCCAGCTGAGCGAGCACTCCTGCGCGCATTGCATCTTCTCCGGAGGCCAGCGATGACACTGAACTTCCCTCGTCATGAGGCTGCACGACGCGGAGCGCGCTCCGCGCTCGCGCTGCCTGCCATCATCCTGGCCTGCGCAACCCTGATGTCGCCACCGGTTCTGGCGGTCGATGCGGCGCAGGTGCCGCAACACAAGCAGACCAAGCCGGGGCTGTATGTCGATGCGCGCGAAGCCCATGCGATGAAGCAGCAACTGCGCGACAAGGCCATGCTGATCGATATCCGTACCCGCGGCGAAGTCAGCTACACCGGCGTCGCCAGCGTGATGGATGCCCATGTGCCGTTTCTTGAGCATCCGGCCAATGCGGCCTGGGACGAGAAGGCCGGGCGCTTCCGGCTCGAGTACAACAACGACTTCGATGCCGAAGTCGGGCGCCGCATGGCCGCCAGAGGCCTGGGCAAGAACGACACGGTGATCCTGATCTGTCGCTCAGGCGATCGTTCGTCGAAGGCTGCCAATATGCTGGCCGAGCTTGGCTACACGAAGGTGTACACCGTCATCGACGGCTTCGAGGGTGATGTCGCGAAGGACGGTCCGCAGGCCGGGCAGCGCGTGGTGAATGGCTGGAAGAATGCCGGCCTGCCCTGGACCTACAAGCTCGACAAGGACAAGCTTTACCTGCCGCAGCCCTGATGGGTCTGCGTGGGTGTCGGTCTCAGCGTGCGCGGTGCAGCACGAGCACCAGCAGGGTCAGCGCGCAGAAGCCGGCGCCGGCGATGAAGGTCGACGCCGCGCCGTAGCGGTCCCACAGCAAGCCGGCCAGTGCGCTGGCCACCAGCATCGTGATCCCGCTGACCAGATTGAAGAAGCCGAAGGCTGTGCCGCGCAGATCGGCCGGCGCCGCTTCGGCCACCATGGTCGCCAGCAGCCCTTGTGTCATGCCCATATGGATACCCCACAGCGCTACACCCGCCAGCAGCGACATCCAGTTGCCGGGCAGCGCGAGCAGCAAGTCGGCCGCGATCAGCACGCCCAGCCCCAGTGCCAGCAGCGTCTTGTGACTCATCCGGTCTGACAGCTGGCCGAAAGGATAGGCCGAGGCTGCGTACACGATATTCATCGCGACCATCACCAGCGGCACCAGCGCCATTGCGATGCCGAGCTGTTCCGCGCGCAGGATCAGGAAGGCTTCGGAGAAGCGTGCCAGCATGAAGGCCGCACCCATCAGCACCACCCACCAGTACCCCGGGTCCAGCCGCTTCAGGTTGGCGCGCGTGATCGGGTTGACAGCCGCGGCCCCGGGTTCGCGTGCAGGTTCGCGTACCGCGACGGCCATCAGCAGCGCCGCCAGCAGGCCCGGAATCACCGCGACCCAGAACACCGCGCGGAAATCATCGTGCCACAGCAGCATCAGCGCCACCGCCAGCAGGGGGCCGAGGAAGGCGCCGATGGTGTCGAGCGACTGGCGCAGCCCGAAGGCGGCACCGCGCAAGCCCTGCGGCGCGAGATCGGCCAGCAGTGCATCGCGCGGTGCGCCGCGCACGCCCTTGCCGACGCGGTCGATGACGCGCGCGCCGAGCACCATGCCATTGGTGGTCGCGATCGCGAACAGCGGCTTGGACAGCGCGCCCATCGCATAGCCGATGACGGCGAGCGGCTTGCGGCGGCCGAGGTAGTCGGACAGGGTGCCCGAGAATACCCTGACGATCAGCGCGGTGGATTCGCCGATGCCCTCGATGATGCCGACCATCAGCGCGCTGGCGCCGAGGGTGCCGATCATGAACATCGGCAGCAGGCTGTGGATCATTTCGGATGAGATATCCATCAGCATGCTGACGAAGCCCAGTGCCCAGATCGATGGCGGCAGGCGTCGCCACACTTGTTCGCTGCTGCCTTGATGGTCGTTGTTTGCGCTCATGGCCGCATCATGACGCAAAAAAGGTCTTGACGGGCACCCGCTACCGCGACGAACGGACAGCGTTCAAAAAAAATGCCCGCCTGCGCAGGCAGGCGGGCATCGCATTGCTGGCGGCGCTTGCCGTGCAAGCAGCCGCACCATGACGATGGCTTACTTCTTCACGGCCTCGAGCGCGATATCGATGCGGACCTCATCGCCGACGTGCGGCGCGTACTTGCCCATGTTGAAGTCGGTGCGCTTGACCACGACAAACGCATCGGCGCCGATCGCATCCTTCTTCTGCATCGGGTGCGGCATCGCGAGGAAGGACGTGACGGTCAGGGTCACCGGCTTGGTGATGCCCTTCATGGTCAGGTTGCCGACGATCTCGGCCGGCTTGTCGCCATTGAAGACGACCTTGGTCGACTTGAAGGTCGCAGTCGGGAACTTGGCGGTGTCAAGGAAATCCTCGGCCTGGATGTGCTCGTTGAACAGTGCCGAGCCGGTGTCGACCGATTTCATGTCAATGGTGATGTCGACGCTGCCGGTCTTGGCTTCCTTGTCGAAGACGACCTGGCCGGTCACCTTGTTGAAGCGCGACAGCTGGGTCGAGAAGCCCAGGTGCTTGTACGAGAAGCGCGGATAGGTGTGGTTATTGTCGATCGCGTAGGTCTCCGGTGCGGCCAGCGCAGGGGCGCTGACGGCGGCGGACAACAGCAGGGCGGTGGTGATCTTGTGGATGGTTTGCATGGTAGAGCTCCTTTGGTCTTGTGGTGGTTGTTTCACCCCTTGTGGGGCATCGCGGGGATTGCGGGGTGCTGCGTGGTTCAGGGTGAAGTCATTCGTTTGCTTCGGCTGCGCGTTGCCGGCTCGGCAGCATGCGGGTCAAAATATCGTCCTTGTCGATCAGGTGGTGCTTGAGTGCGGCGGCGACATGCACCACCAGCAGCAGGATCAGCGTCCAGGACAGCGACTCATGCACTTCCTTCAGCACGTCACCGAGCGCCTTGTCCTTGGCCAGCAGGTCGGGGATCGGCAGCACGCCGAACCACACGGTCTGTACGCCCTTGGCCGAGCTCATCAGCCAGCCCGAGATCGGCAACGCGATCATCAGTGCATACAGCGCCAGGTGGCCAAGGTGTGCGCCCATCTGCTGCAATTTGCCCATCTGCCAGGGCAGCGGTGGCGGATGATGCGCGATGCGCCAGCTGATCCTCACCAGCACCAGCACAAAGGCGGTCACGCCAGCCCATTTGTGCCATGACACCATCTGCAATTTTTGCGGTGACAGCGGCATGTCGCTCATGATGAAACCGAGCGCCAGCAGGCCCAGCAGCAGCAGCGCCATCAGCCAGTGCAATGCCTTTGCGGTGCCGGTGTAATGCGCGTCGTAATGAGGCTTGTCGTTCATGATGAATTCCTGTGTTCCAAAGCTTGCGTCGGCGTCGGCAGCCGTCATTGCACTGGCATGAACGCAAACGCATCCATCGCCAGCACATAGTCGCTGATCCCGCTGTGCAGGTGCTCGACGGCTGCATCCTTGCCCGCTGCGCCTAGCGCGACAAACAAAGGCTGCAAGTGTTCATCGCTCGGATGCGCGCGCACGGCATCCGGCGCCTGCCGACGATAGTCCAGCAATGCGTCAAGCTGATGACGCTGGAGCTTGTCGGTCAGCCATTCCGGGAAGCTGCGCACATAGCCGAGGCCCTGGCCACCGTTGTCACGCGCGAGCCGGTAGTCACCGAGGTTATGCGTCACATTGCCCGACCCGATCACCAGGAAACCTTTGGCCGCCAGTGGTGCCAGCGCCCTGCCGAGCCGGTAGGCGCCGGCGACGCCGAGCCGGCTTTGCAGCGACACCGGTATCACCGGCACATCGGCATTCGGGTACATCAGCCGCAGCGGCACCCATGCGCCATGATCGAGGCCCTGCTCAGGCGCGAGCTGCACCGATAGCCCGGCTGCCGCCAGCGTATCGGCAACCTCGCGCGCGCCTTCCGGGCAACCGGTTGCAGGGTAGTTGATTTCGTAGAGTTCTTCAGGGAAGCCGTAGAAATCATGGATCGTCGCCGGGCGCTCTGCGCTGCCGACCACCGGCGTCGCGGTTTCCCAATGCGGACTGACGATCACGACCGCCCGCGGCTGCGGCAGCCGGTCGCCAAGGCGGGCAATCGCCGCGCCGGCCGTGCCGGGATGTAACGCGAAAGTGGGCGCGCCGTGCGGAACGAACAGGGTAGGTAGTTGGGGGGACATGGACGTTTCTCCGGTCGAGGGCTGAACGATAGTCCTGCAATTGGTTTTGAAATAGAGGACAATCGGCAAATCTTTATTGCGTTCAGCGCAACAATTCACAGTCGTTGTAGCAACCGATGGGGAGGGTTATGGACAGGCTGGGGGCGATGCAGGTGTTTGTCCGGGTCGCTGAGTTGGGCAGTTTCGCGGCCGTCGCGCAGCAGCAGGGGGTCGCGCGCTCGGTGGTCACGCGGCAGGTGGCGGCGCTGGAAGAGCATCTGGGCGTGCGCCTGATGGAGCGCAGCACGCGGCGCCTGACGCTGACCTCGGCGGGTTCCGCGTATCTGGAAAAGTGCCGCGTGATCCTGAACCTGGTCGAGTCCGCCGAGACCGGCGTCGCAGAGGACAGGCAGGCACCGCGTGGGCATATCCGGGTCAGTCTGCCGCTGACCTACGGCCTCAAGCGCATGGTGCCACTGCTGCTGGCGTTCGCGCGCGAGCATGCGGGCGTGACGCTGGACATGGATTACACCGACCGGCGCGTGAACCTGATCGAGGAAGGCATCGATCTCGCGATACGCATCACCGGCGAGCTCGGGGCGACCGATGTCGCGCGTCGTCTGGGCACGATGCCGATGTGGACCATCGCTTCGCCCGACTACCTGGCCAAGCACGGCACGCCCCGGCATCCGTCCGAGCTCGTGCAGCATGAATGCCTGGGCTACACCACCGGCACCCGGCAGCAGAGCTGGGTGTATCTGGTGGATGGCAGTCCGCGCAGCTTCCCGATCACGGCCCGCGTCTCGGCCAACAATGGCGAGGCGCTGACGCAGGCAGCGGCGGAGGGGCTCGGCATCTCGATACAACCCGACTTCATCGCCGCGCCCGGCCTGGCCGACGGGCGGGTGCAAAAGATACTGGAAGATTTTCCGTTGCCCGCGCTCGGCATTCATGCGGTCTTGCCGAGCAACCGGCAAGTGCCGCATCGCGTGCGGGTGCTGATCGATTATCTGGCCGATGGCTTGCGGCGGTAGCGACAGGGCCCTTGCCGCGTCATTGCGACAAGTCCGCGCCGCGCGTCTCGGGCAGGTACAACCAGCCCAGTAGCAGCGCGATGCCCAGCAGCAGCGTCGGATACAGCAAGCCCGCCAGTGGCAGGCCGACCTTGTCGGCAATGAACGCCACCATCAGCGGCGACAGGCCCCCCATCCAGCCGGCGGCCAGGTTATGCGGCAGGCCGACCGCGGTGTAGCGGGTGCGTGCGGGGAAGAGCTCTGACAGCAGCGCGGTCTGCGGACCAGTGACCAGCGCCACCGCCAGCACCATGACCAGCAACAGCAGCAGCACGATCGCAGGCGAGCCGGCAAACCGCGACAGCCCCGTATATACCGGCAGCATTGCGATCGTCCCCAGCAGCAGCCCGGCCAGTACCACGGGCCGGCGTCCGATGCGGTCGGACAGGTGGCCGCACGCCAACGTCAACGGGAACAGACACAGCGTGGCCAGCAAGCCGATGCGGCCTGCGACCAGCGCATCCATGCCGGCCACTGTCTTCAGGTAGACCGGTGCATATACCTGCGAGCAAAAGAACAGCACGCCGCCGCCGGACGATACGCAAAAGAACAGCAGCGCCATGCGCGCACGCGTCGTGCGGTCGGCCAGGCATTCACGCAACGGCGCCTTCGCTTCACGCTGCTGGCCATGCAGTGACGTGAAGACCGGCGATTCATGCAGCGCGAGGCGCGCACGCACACTGGCCAGCAACAGCAACGCCGACAGCAGGAAGGGAATGCGCCAGCCCCAGGCGCGAAACTCGGCCTCGCCCAGCCAGACTTGCAGCAGCACGATCTGGAAGGTCGACGCGAGGATGCCCAACCCGCCCATCCATTGCAGCACGCTGGTCACCGCGCCGCGCTGAGCGACGGGCGCATGCTCGGCCAGGTACACATTCGCACCGCCGATCTCGCCGCCCATGGCCAGACCTTGCACCACGCGCAGCGCTACCAGCAAGCCGGTCGCCCACCAGCCCCATTGCGCATGCGTGGGCAGTAAGCCCACCGCGAAGGTGGCCGCGCCCATGATCGCAATGGTGGCGATGAACACGCTGCGCCGACCATGGCGATCGCCCAGCGAGCCAAAGATCACCGCACCGATCGGACGTACCAGCATGCCGATGCCAAAGGTCGCGAGGCTGTACAGCAGGCCGGCGACCGGATCATCCGCGGGGAAAAACAGTGCCGAGAAATGCACGGCCAGCGTTGCGAACGTCAGGAAATCGTACCACTCGATGAAGGTGCCAAAGCAAGCGGCCAGCGCAACCTTGCGGTAGCGCCGGAATTCATCGCCTGTCGCCATTGACGATGGTGTGTCGGCAGCGCCGCGCAGGGACGGGTGGTCGTGTGGATCCGGTGATGAAATTTGCATCGTTTCGAAAACGTCGATAAACGTCGATAAACGCAGGAAAACCGCACCAGTTTTCTCAACCGCCTGCCGCCGGTCACCGGTGCGCCAACGAAAGCCCGCACGGCTGCTGCGTTTTCAGCCTGCCGGTGCATGAATGACACGGCAAAAATGCCGGCATAGAACTCTCTCAACATTCGATAGTACCTTCCCGAGCGGGAACTTTTTCTCCTACGCTGCGGAAACACTTGCTTTAAAGCATGTGCGTCTGTTGCTTGTCGTCGCTCCCTGTACCGGGCGCGACCTGGAGAAAAAAGAATGTTACGAGAGTCCGCCCCGCCGGCCATGTCGCCGGCTCTGTCCCTGCCCCTGACCCTGACTGCGATGGCTGCGCTGATCGCGTCGCTGTGCAGCGCACCGACGCTGGCGCAAACCGCGCCGACCGAATACCGCTGGTCTGCGCTGAACGTGAAGGCGTACGATGCGCACAACCTGATCGGCTACCCCACCGGGATCACTGCACCGACCGAGACCAAAGGCAAGGGCGTCACCCTGGCCATCATCGACTCCGGCGTGCTGCCCCACACTGAATTCTCGGGCCGCCTGCTATCCGGTTATGACTACTTCAATGCCACCGGCAATGGCACCGGTGATCAATACGGCCATGGCACGCATGTGGCTGGCATCGCCGGCGCCGCACTCAATGGCAGCGGCATGGTTGGCATGGCGCCCGACGCGATGATCTTGCCGGTGCGCGTGCTCGATCATCTCGGCAGTGGCTCCGCGAGCTCGATCGACGCCGGCGTGCGCTGGGCGCTCGCGAATCATGTGAAGCCCGTGTCCGGCGTACCGACGCAGAAGACCGTGTTCAACATGAGCCTGGGCAGTTCATCGGCCTTCGGCCTGCCGACATTGCAGGCGATACGCAATGCGGGCACGATCGCCGTCGTCGCTGCGGGCAATGCCGGCGGCAACAACCCGATTTATCCGGCGCGCTATGCCACCGACAGCTCGGTGGCCGGTTGGGTGATTGCCGTGGGCGCCGTCGACAGCAACAACCTTATAACTTCCTTCTCCAATCGTGCCGGCGACACGCGCAACTATTACCTGGTCGCGCCCGGCTACCGGATCGAATCCACTTACTACAGCAATGGCTACACGCTGATGACCGGCACCTCGATGGCCACGCCGGCCGTGAGCGGCGCCGCAGCGGTGGTCTGGGGCGCCTGGCCTTACCTGACGGGCGACAAGGTCGTCAAATCCCTGCTGTGGTCCGCAACCGATCTCGGCGACAAGGGTGTCGATACGACCTATGGTTGGGGCTTGCTGAACGTGGCCGCCGCACTGCGACCCATAGGCGAGACCTGTGTGCCCACCGCCAGCAACAGCTGCGGCACCGGCACCACGACGAGCACCACCACGACCAAGGGCGGCGGCAAGACCCGGACCCTGGCCACGCCGGCCGCGGCCGGCGCGGCGGCGATGACCACCACGGCACAGGTGTATGGCTATGACGCGCTCGGCCGCAGCTTTCAGTTTTCCGCGGCATCCCTGCTGCGTCCGGGCGGGGTCAACATGACGGCCAGCCTTGGAAACTGGATGGCAGCCAGCCAGCCCGTGAAAATCACGCAAGGCAGTGCCGGCACACGCTTTGCGTATCAGGGCGATGCAGCCATCGGCACCGGTGCGTATGCATTCGCGATGCCCGCCGGCAGCGGCCAGCTGATGATGTTCAGCGGTGCCGCCGTGCTGCCCTTCGGTACCTCACACAGCAGCTATCAGGGATCGGCCTTCGCCAGCGATGACGCGCTGAAGATCCCTTACCTGAGCCTGGTCGATGCGCCGACCGGCATTGCCTATGATGCGCCGCTGTCCGAGGACCTTGGTATGCGATTCGGCTATGTCGCTGCCAGCAATGCGTCGCAATTCATCGCGCCCGGCGTGCACGATCTGTCCACTCAACGGGTCGCCGGCGGTGCGGCTGTCGGCGACCTGTCGGCGCGCTTCGGCCGCCTGGAACTGGTGGGCACGGTGGGCATGCTGAACGAAGACGGCGCCTTCCTCGGCGCGCGGGGCTATGAGGCAGGCAGCATGCGCGGCAGCACCCGCTTTGTCAGCGCGTCGGCCGTGGTCGATGTCGCGCCCGGCTGGTCGGCACTGGGCAGCTACTCGCAGGGCAGCAGCCATGGGCTGGGCGGCAGTGGCGATGCGACTTATCGGCTCACGACGCAGTCCTTCTCGCTCGGCGTGCTGAAGCACGGTGTGTTCAGTGACCATGACCGCATGACGCTGGCGGCGGTGCTGCCGTCGCGTGTCAGCAGTGGCGACGTCACCTTGCGCGCTGCCGTTGACGTGAACATGCAAACCGGTGCGCCGATCTACGGCAACGTGCCGGTGGCGCTCACACCGCGCGGCCGTGAACAGCGCTATGAGTGGAACTGGAGCATGCCCACCAAAGATGGCAGCTTCGGCCTGACGCTGATGCATCGTGTCCAGCCGAACCACGACCCGCTGGCACCGTCCGACAACGTGATGGGCGTTCGCTTCGTGAAGGCGCTGCGCTGATCCAGGCAACGGCCGGGTGTTGAATCGCGTACCATCACAAGCCTTGTGACTGGTAACCACCCACTTTTTGCGCTGCTTGATGACGCTGCCGGAGGCGATGCCCCCGGGCAGCGTTCGTCGCGCTTGTATCTCGACTGGCAACGCGAGATCGCGTTCCGGCATGGGGATGACCCTGCAGCATTTTTCTCGGCCCTCGAGCAAGCGCTTGCCGGGGGACTGCACGCTGTCGGTCTGTTCGACTACGAATTCGGGCACCGGCTGCAAGGCTTGCAGCATGGTAGCGGCGACGCTGCCGGCCGCCATCAAACGCCGCTGGCAACCCTGCAGCTGTATGCCCGGTGCGAGCGCCTGAGCCGCGACGAGGTCGACCGCTGGCTGGTGCAGCGCGCACAAGGGGCGCCGCATGCCGTCACCGGCCTGCGCCCGGCGCTCGATGCGGATCGCTTCTCCGGGGCAGTGGATGCCATCCATCGTCACATCGAATCCGGCGATACCTATCAGGTCAACTTCACCTTTCCGCTGCATTTCGACGTGCATGGCGACCCTGTGTCGCTGTACACGTCGCTGCGTGCACGGCAGCCCGTCCCTTATGGCGCGCTGGTTGCGCTGCCCGGCGGTTCGATGGTGCTGTCGATGTCGCCCGAGCTGTTCGTCAGCCACCGCGAAGGCCAGCTGACCTGCCGACCGATGAAGGGCACGGCGGCCATCAGTGGTGATGCTGCGCAGGATGCCGCACGTGCCGCAGCGCTGAAGAGCAGCGCCAAAGAGCGCTCGGAAAACCTGATGATCGTCGACCTGCTGCGCAATGACCTCGGACGCATCGCGGTGACCGGTAGCGTCAAGGTGCCGGACCTGTTCCAGGTCGAGCGCTACGCTACGGTGCTGCAGATGACATCGACCGTGACAGCGACCGCACGCGACGATGTCGGGCTGCAGCAGGTTTTCGATGCGCTTTACCCTTGCGGCTCCATCACCGGCGCGCCGAAGCGCCGCACCATGCAATTGCTGCAGCAACTGGAAGCCTGGCCGCGCCGCCTGTATACCGGTGCGATCGGCTGGTTCGAGCCGGCGATTGTGAGCCGCAAGCTCGGCGATTTCATGTTGTCCGTGCCTATCCGTACCTTGCTGCTGGATGCGCCCGGTGCGAATGACTGCCGGCGCGGCGAGATGGGCGTCGGCGCCGGCATCGTGTACGACAGCGATCCAAAGGCGGAATACGAGGAATGCCTGTTGAAGGCGCGCTTCCTGACCGGCGCCGCACCCGGCTTCGAATTGTTCGAGACCATGCATGCGACGCGTGATGGCTGTCCTCATCTCGAGCGCCATCTGGCACGCTTGTCAGCGTCGGCCGCGCAACTCGGTTTTGCCTGTGATGTGGATGCCATTCGCGCGCAGGTGGCCGAGGCCTGCACGGCGCTGCTGCCGGGCCAGCATTATCGGCTGCGTTTGTCGCTCGATGCCGGCGGCAACACACAGCTGCGTAGCGCCGTCGTGGCACCGCTGCAGGAGCCGGTACGGCTGCTGTTGTCGCCGGTCGTGATGCGTTCCGAAGACAGGCTGCTGGCCCACAAGACGACCCTGCGCCGCGTGTATGACGAAGGCTGGCAGGCAGCGGAACGGTTGGGCGCCTTTGATGCGTTGTTCTTTAACGAGCGTGATGAGTTGACGGAGGGCGGGCGCAGCAATGTACTGGTGAAGCTTCGCGGTCAATGGCTGACGCCGCCGCTGGCCTCGGGCTTGTTGCCCGGCGTGATGCGGGCCGTCGTGCTGGACGACCCGACCCGGGGCGTTCAGGAGAGAGTGATCACGCGTGCCGACTTGCAGCAGGCCGAGGCGATCTGCGTGTGCAATGCGTTGCGGGGCGTGCTGAGCGCGGTGCTGGATTGAGTATCGACATTCATTGCGGCGCGGGTGCGGCTTGCGCAGCGGGCATGGCGGCGGCCTCGGGTGCTGCGCCATCGGCAGGATCGGCGCGCCGTTCGCGCCGTCCGTCCACGCACGCCATGGTCTTGTCCCAGAACGCCGTGCCGCTGCCGCCGTAGCGCGACGGCAGGCGCATCATCTTCTTGTGCGAGCGGGCCAGAGCGCGCTCGAGTGTGTCGTTCATCATGCCCAGCCGTTCGAGTTCCAGATAGGCCTCGCAGTTGGCTTCGATTTCATCGCGCGCCGGATCGGTCGCATGCGCGCACTCATGATAAAAAATGAAGTCGAGCATGTGCGGATCATTTTCCCGGATCGACCGGATCGTGACCCGATCGAACGAGATCACCGGCCAGCCCTGTTCATCGGTCCGAACCACGGCCGCCGCGCCGCCCAGCTCCGGATGCCTGTCGCCGGCATCGCCATGGCCGAGCCAGACTTCCGGCACCACGCGACGCTCGCCGTTGCGCTCGACCACACACTGGACTTGCACGCCGTCGGAACGATCGTACGCATGGGCGGTCAGGCCGGCACAGGCCAGCATCAGCAGCGGGATGATGTGTTTTCGCATAGGTGATTGAAGGCCAGTTTGACACCGGCGCGCCGCAGCGTCGGCAGCGGCGCTTCCGGTCACATGGTGCTTACTTGCAGGCGTTCGGGCCGCCCCAGTTGCCGCGGGTGATCTCGCCATCCAGCTTGATCGGCCGGAACCAGCCGGTTTCATTCGAATTGGCGAACTTGCCGGTACCGCCCTTGCGCGTGTACTTGCCTTCCATCTTGCCGCGCGCCTGGATGAAGCCATACGTCAGTACGTCGCCATCGACATCGGCGACGGCGCACAGGCCTTCGGCTTCGATGGTCTTGTCGGGATACAGCACCGCGCCGCCGGTGCACTGGCCGGAGAGATTGTTGAACTTCGATCCCTGCGCCGCATTCATTTGCGTCGACGAGCGGAACTGCATGTACATGGTCTTGTTGCCGAGTTCCGTGGTGGATTCCCCGGTATCGACGCTGGTGTACTCGCCGCACTGGTCATCGCGCGCAAAGGCAGCGCCGTGGCAGGCTAGCAGCAGCGCCAGCAAGGCGGGAAGTGATCGAAGTCTCATTTTTATCCTCTCATTGATGGTCATTATTTTTGGCTTGGGGATAGCCTGAGGATTAGTTTGCCAGTTTCTCGCAGAACGCGTTCGAGACCTCTTTGTTTGTCGATTTTGTATGGTTTTGTCTGCTTACCAGGGAATCTCCTTGCCCTGATAGTCGATGAAATGCGCGCCGGACTTGACTGGTAAGCCGAGCATCGCCTGCATCATGCCGGCGACGGATTCCTCAGGTTCCAGCAACTGTGGAACGCCTGCTTCGAAGGGGCGGGACAAGTTGGAGCGAACGGTCCCGGGTTGCAGCGCGACGACGCGCAAGCGCGGATTACGGCGCTGCAGCTCGATCGCTGCCGTTTGCAGCAGCATGTTCAATGCGGCCTTCGACGCGCGATAGCCATACCAGCCACCTTTCTTGTTATCCGAAATGCTGCCTACGCGGGCGGACAGCTTCGCGTAGATCGCGTCGCCATTGGCCAGCAATGGCGCCAATTGTTTCAGCAGCAGCGCGGGGCCAATGGCATTGATGGCGAATGAGCGCCGCAACGCCTTGTCATCCAGTCGTGCGAGTGCTTTTTCAGGTCCGATACCGTCGATGGTCAGTGCGCCGGTGGCGTCGACGATCAGGTGAAAGGGGGCACGGCTCGCGAGCTCGGCACCGATGCCTTTCAGGCTTTCAGGGTCTTCGAGGTCGAGGTGGTTTGCAGAGCGTGACAGGCTGATGACCTCTGCGCAGGCAGGGTCGCTTTGCAGATGGCGCACGAACGCCTCACCGATCGCGCCGCTCGCGCCGATGATCAGCGCCTTGTAATCAGTCGGGAAAGCCAGTGGCATCGGTTGCACCTCGGGTCATTTTTCCTTGCGCAGGACTCCAGCCAGCAGTTCGGAGGGCTGCTCTGCGAAGGGATTGACTACTGTGACGCCGCGCCACGTAAAGCCGCTCTGAAAATCCTCGGACAACAGCAGCCTGCAATGGCTCTCTGCGGTAACGGCCAAAATCAACGCATCCCAGATTTGCAGTTGATGGTCGACTGTCAGATCCAACGCGGCCTGAAACGCGAACCAGCTGGAATCGGCTACCTCGAAACTGTCCGCCCAGCCGAGCACGGCCTCGCGTGCCTGTGACGGGGTGCGCTTGGCTTTACTGATCATGACGCGAGTCAGTTCGCCCAGAGTTTGCGCGGGCAATACAACTTCACTGGAACGAAGTTGCTCGATCAATTGCAGCGCTGTACCGCAGCGCTGCTCATCCCCAAAGCCCTCGGCATAGGCGAGGATGTTGGTATCCAGTGCGATCCGCACGGCTCAGCCTTCGTACAACTCGTCGCGGGTCCAGCTGCGAGCACCGCTACGCTTTTGTTGGCGCAGGCGTTTCAGCAGCTGTAGCCGCGCCTGCGCACGTTCGCTACTGCCGGCATTTGCCGGTGCGATCGTCGCTACGGGTTTGCCCCGCGACAGGACGGTGATGACTTCGCCGGTGGCGACATCACGCAGCAGGCTGGAGAAGTGGCGATTGGCATCGGCGGCGGTGACGGCTTTCATGTCTAGCCCATAAAGTAGTGTTTAACACTACATTATCTGGGGTCTGGGGAGGTGTCAAGCGGTGGTGGGGCGGGGGCTTGAAGGTCGGATTCCTGCCAGCAGTTCCGAGGTTTACCCGGCGAATGGTGGGCGACGTACATGAACCCCACCATTCGCCGAAGCTCCTGGCGCGCCTTGCTGGCGTCAGAAGCTGTACATCATCGTCAGCCACAGTTTTTCGGTATCGCGGTAACGCGCAGCCGTGTACTGTGCACCTTCGGTGAAGCGGCCGTACTCGAGGCGTGCCATGAATTGCGGGCTGACCGGATAGGTGACCGACACATCCCACTCACGGCCAAGGCGGGTCGCTGTGCCTGCCCCCGACGTGAACGCCACATCCGAATCGAACCAGTGATACTCGGTCAGCAGCGTCGCCTTGCCCAGTTTGGTGCCAGCGGTGACAAAGGTATCGCGTATGCCCTCTTTCGGTGTGGTGAGAAATTTGTCGACCCAGCCCTGGAACAGGTGGTTGGTGCCGAGCGGCGTCTGGAATGCGGACTGGGCTTTGTTGCTCGACAGGAGTTCGTAGTCGATGCGCGCGAACCACGGACCAACCTGGCCGCCTGCGCCCAAGCGCGCGTAGTGGCTGTCGATAGTGGCCGCACCATTCTTGTACGGATCCTGCTTCGCATATTCGGCGGTGTACAGCAGCTTCCATTCAGGCGACAGCGGACGGGCACCGTCAAGGCGCACGCCCAGCGTGCGCGACGAGGTCGATTGCAGCGTGCTCCGGTCCCAGCCGACCAGGTAGGCGTAACCCACCAGGTTCTCGCTCGGCGAGATGCCGTAACGCGCATTGACGATGTTGATGTCGGTATCCTGCTTCAGCGTCGATATCTGCGTTACCTTGTCGAAGTGGGCAGCGAACAGCGTGGTATCCGGCAGCAGGTTCTTGTTCTCGACCGAAACGCCATCGAACACCTGCATCACCTGCCGGAATTCGACATTGCCGACGAAGCGCACGTTGTCGAGCTTGACTGACTGGCGACCCGCGCGCAGGCGCGTGTTTCGGATGCCGGTCCAATCGACATACAACTGGTTGATGTCAGTGTGATCGGGATCGGCGATGCGCGGATAGTTCGAGCGGCCCGGCTGGACCACGCCCTTGTCGCCATTGTCATAGCTGTCGTCGAACACCGCGACATTGATCAGCTGTGCACCGATGCTGACATCATGGAAGGGCGCCGTCTGCCAGCCAACCAGGCTGCGCAATGTCAGCGCATTCGCCTGCCGGCTCTTGCCATCCTGCGCGACCCACTCGTCGCGCAGCCGGAAACTGCTGATTGATTTGCCGGTGCGGATGGCTTCGGCGAACGTGTATTCGGTAGCGGCAGTGATTTCCTGCGCCAGCGCTGGTAGTGCGAGTGCAATCAGTGCAGATGCACAGAGGGTATTCAGTGGATTCATGGGGCGCTGCCTTTGTGCAGGCTGGCGCTGTCGCTCACGCCCTTGTCCCGTGCGGGTGAGATGTCGCCGAGGCAAGGCGAACGATGGGATGCATTCATCAGGGACTCCGTCATTGGTTGGCAGACCCGGAGTGGCTGCTTTGCACTCTCTCCGTATCTGTGCGCCGCCTTTGGCGCACTTGGTCCACAGCAAGCGGCGTGCCATGCAGACATGCATGATGTCGTGCCGCGCTGTCAAAGCGCGACATTTCCCTATGAAAGAAGCCGCATCAACAGAGTGGACAAGCGGTCAGATGAACGCTGCTGTGCGCACCAGTACTGGGAGGAAGCTATCCGAAACGGCCTGTGGTGTGCACCAATTCTGGGGTAGGCATTCCGTTGGCGCCGTTGCTGCGCGTGCCTGCCTTCGCCGTATCAAGCTCGGGCATCCCCCTGGTATCAGGCGACCTTGGGGGTCGTGTGCGCCCGGTGCTTTTCTTTCCACCACGTTCGGATCAGTCGTCGGAACTGTCCGGGGTTGCGTCCGCCGGATGAGAAAAGTTGCTGCTCGATCATCTCTCCGGTCCAGACGCGATGGTCGCTGCTTCGCTGGTTGGCGATCGCCGTCAGTTCATCAACAAGCGCGCAGAACTGTTCATAAACCTTGTCATCGCATGCACATAGCCCACCAACACCTCATGATCGGTATTCCGACAGACGGCCCTGACGGTCGCCCGGTCGACCTGTACCGACGGAAGCGCGAAATGCGCGGTGTCATCAAGGCCGAGCCTGTCAGCCCATCGCCGAGGCGGCTCGAAGATGGGGTCTTGCGGGACGAAGGGAATATTCAGGAAATGGTTCAGGCGATCCTGATCGATGGGCATGCCGGCATCCGGTATTTGTCGTTATTTGTCCAGCGCACAAGCGGCGTGGCTGCCGCGACTGACTGTGCGAACAGATTTCTCTTTTACGCACGGTAAGGAAGACAGCTTAACCGGAAACGTGGTGAGTACATGCTTGCCGTTATGGCATTTTCGCAGCCAGGCACATGTGGGTCGGGGCAGCGGGAATCGGTGGAGACAATCCGACCGCATGGCTCTGGCTTCGATGTCGGGCCGCAAGGGTCGGCCCGACCAGCGTATTGCCAGGCCGGAAGAAGCGCCGTGACAGCGCGATGCCGAGCGTAGGTGTCGTTGATGTGCCTGAAATAATCAATATCGATCAACAGCTAGGGCATTGAGCCGTTGAAACGAAACGGACGTTTCACTCGTCAACTCACTGCAAAATGAACGTTTCCCTTTTCCATGACTCCTAACGCCGTCTGAACAGCGAGTAATGTGCGTCGATTTTTCATGCAAGCATGTATACCAGTGGATGTACGTTGTGATACCCATGGCTCGCTGGATGAGGATGCGCGCCGTACGGCGCTGAATGCGTACGACGTACTGGATACGCCACCCGAAGCAGAATTCGATCAACTGACGCAACTGGCCCGCGCGATCTGCGGTGCTCCGATTGCCCTGATCAGCTTGCTGGACGAACACCGCTACTGGTTCAAGTCACATATCGGCATCGATGCGACCGAGGTGCCGCGCGGCGGCGGCTTCTGCGTACACGCGCTGGCCTCGCGCGAAATGCTGGTCGTCGAGGATGCCCGCGAGGATGCGCGCATGTGTGGCAGTCCGCTCGTCACGTGTGCGCCGCACATACGTTTTTATGCGGGCGCTCCTTTGATCACGCCCGAGGGTGTGCCGATCGGCACACTGTGCGTACTCGGCCTCGCACCATCGACGATCAATGATTTCCAGCGCGACGCCCTGATGACGCTAGGCCAACATGTGGTGCAACTGTTGGAGCTGCGGCGGCGCAATGCGATGCTGCAGCTGACGATTTGTGAGCGTGAGGTGGCTGAGCGTGAATTGAAGGCAATGAAGCGCCACCTTGAACGGCGCGTCGACGAGCGCAGCCAGGCGCTGGCGCAGGCGAATGCCGAGCTGGAACGGCGGGTGCGCGAAAGCGAACAGGCTGAGGATCGCTACCGGCAAGTGGTCGAGCTGTCTCCTGCGGCCATCTTCATCTTTGTCGGCGAGACCTGCGAATTCGCAAACCATGCGGCACTGCAGATGTTGTGCGCCAGGTCGCCTGCCGATGTCGTCGGCCAGCCCTTCACGAAAATTGTGCATCCCGACTGCCACGAGGCCGTGCTGTCGCGGATCGAAGCGCTGAATTCGACCTGGCACAGCCTGCCGCGCGTCGAGGAAAAATTCCTCACAGTCGATGGATCCGTGCTCGATGTGGAGGTGGCTGCGGCGCCCTTCGTCCATAACGGTCGTCCCGGACGGATCGTCGTCGTGCACGACATCACGCCGCTGAGGCGCCAACAGGCGGCGCTGGAGTACCAGATCGATCACGATATGCTGACCAAGCTGGCCAGCCGCAGCCAGCTGGTGAACAGACTGGATGCCGCGATCGCGCATGCGGAGCGCAGCGGCGACGAAGTCCATGTGATTTTTTTCGATCTCGACAACTTCAAGCTGATCAACGACAGCCTCGGGCATCCGGTCGGAGACCAGGTACTGTGCGAAGTTGCGGCCCGCATGTCACAGACAATGCGACACGAAGACACGCTGGCGCGGCTTGGTGGCGACGAGTTCGTGCTGCTGGTCGAGGGGCAGTCCCCTGAAAGCGTGGCACAAACCGTGCTGCCCCGTATGCAGGCAGCGATCGCCCGTCCGATGATGGTCGATGCGCAGGAAATTTTCGTGGCGGCCAGTATCGGCATCAGCAGTTTCCCGCATGACGGCAGGGACAGCCAGCACCTGCTGAAATGTGCCGACCTCGCGATGTACCGCGCGAAGGAGACGGGGCGGAACCGTTTCCAGTTCTTCACGCCGGAGATGAACGCAAAGGTAGACGAGCGCCTGCGCCTGCAGAACCGATTGCAGCGCGCGCTCGAGCGTGATGAGCTGCGCCTGCTGTACCAGCCGAAGGTGAACCTCGATACCGGCCGCATCTGTGGCGCCGAGGCGCTGCTGCGCTGGCATCCGCCGGGCGAGGCGCCGGTGTCGCCGGACAAGTTCATCGGACTGGCCGAGGACACGGGGCTAATCGTCGATATCGGTCACTGGGTGATGAGGACGGCATGCGAGCAGCACAAGGCATGGGAGGCTCTCGGTCTTGGCAAGCTCGACCTGGCGATCAACTGCTCCCCGCGGCAGTTACAGGATGAGGATTTCGTGCCGGCGATCGAGCGCATCATCGAATCGACCGGTGTGGACGCCCGCTGCCTCGAGATCGAGGTGACCGAGGGCGCGCTGGTCAAGAATCCCGACGAGGCGATCCGCATTCTGGAACGACTCCGTCGATTGGGAATCAAGCTCGCGGTCGACGATTTCGGTACCGGCTATTCCAGCCTCAGCTATCTGAAGCGCTTCCCGCTGGACCGACTGAAGATCGACCAGTCTTTCGTGCGCGACCTGCCGCACGACCCGGATGATGTGGCGATCGTGCGTGCCGTCATGTCGATGGGGGAGAGCCTTGGACTGAAGATCACGGCCGAGGGCGTCGAGACCACCGAGCAGATGGATTTTCTGCGCGGGCTGGGCAATCACGAGGCGCAGGGGTTCTTGTTCAGTCATCCGCTGTCGGCGGGGGAGTTTGAGCGGTTGGTCGCGCTTGAGGGGGCGACTTAGATTGTTACTGGGAGCGAGCGGTGCTGGTCGAAAGCCCCGGGTTTTGCAGCCTGGCTCCTCATCATTAAGGGGGGACAACGGTATTCATTAAACTTGTTTTTGCGAAGAACGAGCTTAATGGAGGTAACACCGATGTCCCCAAATCATTCTATCTTGGGTTTGCCCGATCTGGTCGTCGA
>JACCDI010611347.1_pt1 | contig 30089 bp, 31 predicted proteins | sample 7442791 | NCBI WGS metagenome assembly JACCDI01 (sample SAMN15323434, study PRJNA562643) | freshwater metagenome | isolation source: river surface water | place: USA:Blue River Watershed | collected 2017-08-15
ACCGATGGGTAATGAAATGCATTATTCAAATATTGATTTTTTTTTCAAAGGTATGAATGCTATTTGGTGGTTAACTTAGCCTATCGCTTTCACGACCGCAGGGAGTAACCCCAATTTACCAAGCGGCTCTAAGCTTGAGTAAGGCTGAGGAAAAAAAGTAAGCAGCAAGCCTTTGGCAGGCTTTACTTTATATTAAGCCACCCCGACATAGGATCACGACCGAAGGGAGTGTGAGAATGAGAGTGAGTGCGGATGTTCTTCCGGAAAGTTTTGAGAAGTTTCGTGTGAGCGTCATATAGCAGAGCTCCCTGGGGACGAACGATGTATGATTACATTCTGTAGAGGAAAGCTTCTCGCCTTAATAATTATTTTATTTTAAAACACCCTGTCAGGGTGAAGAATTAAATTAATTCTACATCTTTTAAAAAGCGCAGATTTTGTGCTATGGCATAAAATTTGAAAATTACCTCAGCATGTGTGTTGTTAAACGATTTTTTATGATGGGCTTAATTGGTTTGTCGTCATTGGACATCAAGGCCCAGCTCCAGATATTTGTGATTGATTCGTCATACCAAACTAAAGATTATGGTCAGGTTGGAGCCTCTTATACGAAAAGAAATGGCGAGAAAAAACTGACTGAGTCTGCTGGTGGAACAATGTCGGATGGCGCAATCGACTACTATTGCAGCAACTGTAAAATAGCAACAGACGGAACATTTACATTTAACCGGACTGAGGTATATGCTTCAGGTTCGGATATTGTTATTTGGGCCTTTAAAAATGGCGATAAATATACCGACACTTTGCGTATTCATGTGCCCAGAACAATAGCAGTAAGTGCATTGAAACGCAATGTTGAAGTCGCCCCAGCGCAGGGATTGTTACTCAATTATCAAATTCTCTTTGATAATGGTCAGTCCGTTAATACTCTATCGCATCCACATTTATTAAAGACCATTAATTACCGATATTTTCCTGCTGATTTCGGAGTTGAAAAAGGCAAATTGTTTTTTAGCGGAACCAATTATTATGATTCTATTTTAATTGATTATTTTGTAGAGGGCTTGCCTCATGTAGGCGGACAGATTACAGTATATCCACGATATGTTTATGCTCTAAACATTGAACGGACTGGCGGTAAGGGTTATAAAGGTGATAGAGGTAGTTCTGGGAATTCGGGACGGGGAAGTACGCCAAACGGACAAAACGGTCAGGGTGGTGGTAACGGTCGCAGAGGGAATGATGGTCAGGATGTGGTGTTGAGATTGCATACTTTGCCTTCTGGTATTGTAAAAGCAGAAATAGAAAGCGGACGATTAGTTTCGGAAGTTTATTATATCGATTTTAAAGATGGAGGTAGTATGGTGTTTGATTTAAGTGGAGGTGAAGGCGGAGATGGAGGTGATGGGGGCGATGGCGGAAGTGGAAATAGCGCCACCGAGAGATACAGTGCTGGCTATGGTGGAAACGGTGGAGATGGCGGTTATGGCGGTCATGGTGGCAGAGGTGGCAACTTAACGGTGTATACCGATTCAATGTCTTATCAATATATTGACAATGTTGTTTTGATTAACAGAGGAGGAAGAGGTGGAAATGGTGGAGTTGGAGGCAGCGGTGGAAAAGGAGGGTCGGACAACAATGCTAAGTTAATAGATATTTTAATCACAGGTCGTCGGGGTAACAGGGGCAATTCAGGTAATCCTGGTAACGACGGTCAGAACGGTTATCCTATGACTGTTCATATTAAACCATAATTATAATTGCACGATCCATAAATATAAAGGCATTCCAATTGTAATATTAACAGGGAAAGTAATAGCAAGTGCCATGGGTAGGAACAAGCCTGGATTGGCTTTAGGGACAGAGATTTTCATAGCAGCAGGCACAGCGATATAAGAAGCACTTGCGGCAAGTACAGCAAAGATAAAGCGGTTAGAAATGTCGTTGGTGACAGAAGCGCTTAATAGGGCAATGAGGGTCCCGTTAATAAGAGGCATCAATAGAGCAAAGACCGAAGGGAACCAGCCAAATGAAAAGAAGTCTTTGAGCTTGCGACCACTGGTGATACCCATATCTAATAAAAAGATTGCCAAGAATCCTTTAAACAAATCGTTGGTAAAAGGTTTGATACCTTCAGCAGCTTTGGCATTGGCCAGGTAGCCTATGATCAAACTTCCTAAAATTAATAACACACTTCCGTTGGTAAATGAGTGTCTAATAGCGCTGCTTTTATTGATCTGTGTGGCTTCGTCTTTGTTGAAGATTGATATTAGTAGAAGTCCCATGATAATTGCAGGAGATTCCATCAAAGCCATGATGGCGACCATGTGGCCATGCAGGTGCATTTGTTGTGTTTCCAGATATGAAACCGCAGTGACAAAAGTGACAGCAGACACAGACCCATAGGCAGCCGCTATTGCACCGGCATTAAAGACATTTAGTTTTCTTTTAAGGATGAAAAATGTGTAAAGAGGTATGATAGTGGCAATGCCAACGCCAAAGAGCATAGACCAGAAGATTTGTGCATTGAGAGGTTCGTGGGAGAGTTCTTGTCCACCTTTGAAGCCAATAGCAAAGAGGAGATAAAGAGAGATGAACTTAGAAGAATTGGCTGGGATTTCGAGATCGCTTTTTAAGAGAACTGCGATAATACCCAGGACGAAAAAGAGAAGAGCAGGATTGCTAAGGTTTTCTAATAATAGATTAAAATTCATTCTGGGGTACAAAAATCGCTTCAATTTATCATAGATTTATATTTATATTTGCAATAGAAAACATAAAAATAATTTATGAATTATACTTTAAATCAGTTACAAATCTTTCTAAAGATAGTAGAAACAATGAGTGTTACGAAAGCGGCGGAGGAGTTGCATTTAACACAGCCAGCAGTTTCAATACAATTGAGAAATTTGCAGGATCAGTTTGAAATTCCATTAACAGAGGTGGTAGGCAGACGTATTTACATTACAGATTTTGGTAAGGAGATAGCAGTAGCTGCCGAAAAAATCATTAATGAGGTTTATGCCATCAACTATAAAACACAGGCGTTTAAAGGTCAGTTAAGCGGAAGGTTAAAATTGTCTGTAGTTTCAACAGGGAAGTATGTGATGCCATATTTTTTAGCAGACTTTATGAAAGAGCATTCTGGAATAGAACTGTTAATGGATGTTACAAATAAGAACAAAGTGGTAGAGGCCTTGGAGAATAATGAAGTTGATTTTGCATTGGTTTCTATTCTTCCGAAATCGTTGAACATAGAGAAAATTAATTTGCTTAAAAATAAGCTCTATTTGGTAGGTAGTGGACAACAGGAGAAAGATCCAACGGGTCAGACCCTTAAAATATTTAAAGATATGCCTTTAATTTTTAGAGAGAAAGGTTCTGGAACGCGTCAGGCGATGGAAGACTTTTTTAATAAAAAATCTATGACTGTTTTAAAGAAAATGGAGTTGACATCCAATGAAGCAGTTAAACAAGCCTTGTTGGCCGGATTGGGGTATTCGATTATGCCATTGATTGGTATTCGTAATGAATTGCGGAGTAAAGATCTGCACATTGTTCCGGTAAAAGGTTTGCCAATTGTTACAACCTGGAGTCTGATCTGGCTAAAAGGCAAGAAGCATTCGCCATTAGCTTTGGCCTATTTGGAATTTTTAAAAAAGCAACAACAGGAAATTGCACACAAAGAATTTGGTTGGTGCGAAAAGTATTAAATAAAAAAAGGTGCTCTAATGGCACCTTTTTTTTTGAAGCTATAACCTTTGTTTATTGTTTGCTGAATATTTGAACCTGAGTGCCATGTTTGACGAAGTAGAGACCTGGACTTAGTTGAGCAATATTGATGATGATACCAGTGCTATTGTCATTTTTTACACGCATCAAAACCTTGCCACTTAAATCACAAATTTCCAAAGCCAATTCGCTGCTCTGCGGTAATGTGATAGTAATCTCTTCTTTGGCAGGATTAGGAAAAACCACAAAGTTAGAAATGCCTGATTGTTGTATTCCTGATACATTGAAACTTCTGTAGAAAGTATCGTTGCCACATGGCGGGTTATAAGCCACCATCATAATGGTTTTCGGTCCGGTAAAACTGTAGGTATAAGTTGGATTTCTGTTGGTGCTAGAATTGCCATCTCCGAAGTCGTAATAAACACTTTGTGCATTCACACTGCTATCGATAAAATAGTAAGTTCGGTTGACTATATTGACTTCAAATTTGGCTTTAGGTTGTTGTTGTACATTCACCATTTTACTGGCATAACCTTTACAGCCAAATCCGTTAGTAACGGTTACGGTGTAGGTGGTAGAACTTAATGGTTTGGCAAAGATGGTAGCGGCAGCTCTTCCGGCTGGCGACCATGAGTAAGTGTTTCCGCCACCACCAGTTTGAGCAGTGAGTTGCACCGAGTCGTTGAAACACATATTGGTGTCTGGAGAGTTGATAATAACCAAAGGCGATTGTCTTAAAGTAACATTGGCAGATGCCTGAGCCACACAACCTGCGGTATCAGTTCCTCTTACTGCGTAAACTGCAGAAGCGCTTGGTGCTGCGTAAACGGTATCGGTATTGATATTGCTTAATCCTGTAATTGGGGTCCATGTATAGGTGCTGGCGCCGGAAGCTACCAGTTTGGCACCTTGAGAACCGGAGCAGAAGCTGGCGTTGGCAGGAGTTACAAGCACTGTTGGATTTGGATTAGGTTTAACAAGCAGAGGTAAAATGTTGGTAGAGTCTGATAAGCCAGAATTGCTACAGGTTACCACACATTTATAAAACTGTGTAGCGTTGATATTACCAGTATTGTAGGTGTTGCTGTTGTTGCCAACATTGTTAAACGGACCGCTGTTGCTTGGAGCGCTTTTCCATTGGTAAGAAATGCCTGCAAATCCAGTAGTCTGACCGCTTAAACTGAGGTTGGAATTGCCACCATTGTTACAGATAACCGCAGGCGCGGCAGAGATGCTGCCAGCATTTGGTTTGCCAGTACATTGATTTGGAAACGAGTTCCATTCAAATTCATCGAGATACATGTTATAGCCATTCTGACTGATGCCTTTGATCATGATGTAATAAGTGCCACCTGTAAAAGTAGATGGAACATTGAACGTATACTTGGCCCACCCATTGGCGGCTACAGTATCTGGAACAGACATTTTGGTAAATCTGGCAACGGTACCGAAGTGGGTAGCGCCTGTGAGACTATTGCTATTGTTGATGTATAATGAGATACTATCGCCATTCACAGATCCATTGTCTCTGAATATCCAAAAGCTGATATAGGCAGTATTGTTGCCCCTCACGGAATAATCAATGGCCGGTGTTGCAATAGTTTGGTTGGTGCCTGCCACCTGTTGACGTGAAGAAAAACGTACCATGCCAACACCACCCAGAGGGTTACAAGTTGGAAAAGTTCCGGTGGTTCTTCTGCTCCAAAGTGCTGTAGAAGTGCTCACAGCAGTCCACCCACTTGGTAAGAAAGTTGTATTCTCAAATCCTTCCAAAGAAATGGTTTGTGCCTGTGTCGGACGGATGAATACAATTAGTAGAAAGCTCAGTAGTGTTAGTTTTAAACAGTTAGTAAAATGTTTCTTCATATAAGGTTATAAGAGTTCAAAAATAAATAAATCCTGAAAGGTGTTCAGGATTTATTTTTATATTCGCTCTATTTGGTTGATAAATTGAGACTTATTCTTTTGTGATTTTCTCAGTCAACGTGCCTTGCTCTGTTTTGATGCTTAATATATACATACCTGTTGGCCATTTTTCAGTTTCGATAATGTTTTCACCTTCTTTGATAGTGCCTTCCCATATTAACATTCCGTTTGTTGAATAAATCACGGCTTTGCTGCTTTCGAAAACTGAATAAACGCTTATAAATTGTTTTGCTGGTAAAGGGTATACGAAGATGGATTTGTTTAGGAAATCGGAGTTGATTTTTAAATTGTTGCAGTTATAGTAGCGCGACTGACAAATAACAGTGTCGCAATTGTTGCAGGTATCTGTAATTTTTACACAATAGTTATGGTAGCCGTTTCTTATTATCGGGGCAGTGAAATAGTAGGTATTAGAGACAATCTGACTATCCACTTTCCAGATAAATTTAAGGCATGAACTATTGGCGTTTTGATTCATGGCAATATATCCAGTAGTAGAATTTCTATATCGTATGCCATTACATGAATCGAAAAAATTTATAGTTGAAATTTTGTTTTTCCAGTTGCATTTACTGCCAAAACATGAAATGGTTTTTGTAGAACAAAATGTGGTGTCGCAATTGTTGCAGGTGTCGCTTACTTTCACGCAAATATTATAAGTGCCATTTTGTGTAATGTTTTTATGCATCACATAACTGTTGCCTGCTGCCACACCGTTTACAGTCCAGCTATATTTAAAACAAGAGGTGTTGTACTGAAAAGAAATATAACCATTCACATTGGCACTGCTGTTGTTTTTACACGAATCCCAGGTAAACATATAAGGATTGCGGTTTTTCCAATTGCAGCTGCTGCCAAAGCATGTAATGGTTTTACTTGCACAAAAAGTTGTATCGCAATTGTTGCAGGTGTCAGTCACTTTAACACAAATATTGTAAGTGCCGTTTTGGGTGATGTTTTTATGCATCACATAACTGTTGCCTGCTGCCACACCGTTTACAGTCCAGCTATATTTAAAACAAGAGGTATTATACTGAAAAGAAATATAACCATTCACATTAGCACTGCTGTTGTTTTTGCATGAATCCCAGGTGAACATATAAGGATTGCGATTCTTCCAGTTACAGGTAGTCGCATTGGATTTAGCAGGAAACCCTAGACAAAAAATAATTAATGTTGAAATAGCCAGAAGATTTTGTATTTTTTTTGTCATAGTACTTTACAATAATACCTGTTTAGACGTTTGTTTTATTGAATGGTTGTATGTTGAATTAAAATTATTTTTTGATTTAATTTTAAATAAGTCTTATTTACGGTCGTTTTAAATTTATAAAATAATATTTTTGCTGGATGAGAGTATTTTTATTGACGGTATTTTTATTGATAGCTAAGGCAGGCTTTTCTCAATCCTATCCATTCTTTGCTATAGCAAATGGTGGAATTATTATGTCAGAAAAAAGTGGAGTAGTTAGTTTCACAGATTCAACTGTTACAGTAAGTATAGATGGTTCTACTGAAAAGCCAACTGTGTGGAAAGTGACGTCTAAATCTGGCAATGTATACAAATACAATGCTGGTGAATTTACAATCTCTGAAGAGAAAGGAAAAGCAGATGGCAAAAAATTCAATACCATCATTAATATGACTATGCCAAATGGGCTTGGAGGAACTCTAACCCTGAAATATGTTTGCATGATTAAAAAGTAAAACCTTACAATATTGATTATACCTCCATACTTAAGTCAGGGCGATACCATTGCATTAACAGCAACTGCGCGCAGTATTACTGCCGAACAGATTGCTCCAGCGGTTCATGAGCTTGAAGCTGCTGGGTTCAAAGTATTGATTGATGAGGATTTGTTTAGAGTCTGTCATCAGTTTGGTGGAACAGACACAGAACGTGCAGATTTTTTTAATAAGATGCTCTTGAACCCTAATGTTAAAGCTTTATGGAATGTCAGAGGGGGATATGGTACTGGCAGAATGGTTGACGGAATTGATTTCGAGATTTTAAAACGTCATCCCAAATGGTTAATTGGTTTCAGCGACTACACTGTTATACATTGTCATGTCTCCAAACAAGTTGAAATGGCTACTTTGCATGCTACTATGCCAGTGTTTATGTGGGATAAATCTGGGGAGGAATTATTGCAGGTTAAAAAGGCAATCCAAAGCATGTTGGATGTGTTAACCGGCAAAAGCATCAGTATGGATGTCAGTGCTTGTCCAGCTTTTAACCTTCAGCCTTTTGCTGGCGAAATTATTGGAGGTAATCTTTCGGTGCTTTTAAGTGTCATGGGCACAGTTTCTGAACCCGATCTAGAAGGGAAGATTCTTTTTATTGAGGATCTTGATGAATATTATTATCACATAGACAGAATGATGCAAACCCTTAATCGATCAGGAAAATTGAAGAATCTGAAAGCTCTGCTTGTTGGCAGTTTTATTCAGATGCACGATCATACCATTCCGTTTGGTTACAATGTAGAGGAAATCATTAAGGATCATTGCCTGCAATACGGGTATCCTATAATATTTAATGTAAATTCAGGGCATCATCTCGAAAATATTGCATTGCCTTTTGGAGTGCCTGTGAATTTTCAAAATGGAATCCTTACCTTTGCCACTTCGTGAGAGTTGTCATTAAACAAATAACCAAGTTTTTCATCATCGGTGTATCGGCTGTACTGGTTGATTTTATCATTTACTATATGATGTCCGATCTAATGGGTATCAACACAGACGTTTCGAAAGCTGTTGGTTTCATGGTTGGAACTGTTTACACGTATTTTTTGAACAAGCGCTGGACCTGGAAATACACAGAGCGCAGTAATAAGGGCATGGTACTTAAATTCGGAATCGTTTACGCCGTATCATTTGTTTTCAATATACTTATCAATAAATATGGATTAGAATTGATTCCTGATTTTAACATAGATCTTGGTCTGACATACTCTGATGGTAATGTTCAGAATATCTTTTCTATTAAAGGGGATAAGTTCCTAGCATTCTTTTTTGCAACAGTAATGAGTGCCGTTATTAACTTTATCGGTCAGAAGTTTTTAGTGTTCAAACAAGTTCAGGTAGATCCCAAAGACGAGACTAATATTGAGGTCTTTTAAGTATTTCTGAAAATACTACCGCTTTCCTTAAATCAAAATCAACTGGTGCCATAGTGTCAGTTTCTGTTTCCATTTGATTGTTTTCGGCCATTCTTTTATTTCTCTCTTTAAATGCTGATGGCTTTAAAAGGGCACGTTTTGGTTTTTCTCTGAAATCAGCAAACGCATCCGACTTCATTGGCTTTCTGGGTGCAGGAGGTGTATAGTTAATGCTTCTTTTAGTCTTAGCTTCGGGAGTATGACTGGGAGCAATATGTTTGGTCTTTGTTTGAGGAGCTGGTGTTTTCTCCAGCACAACTTGCTTAGGCGCCTGACCAGATCTTGCTTCTTGTAAAGATCTCTGAAGCTCTTTGAAGATTTCTTCAGATGTTTTAGAACTAACAGGTCTTTTGTTGATTTGCTTTTCCTTCTGCTTAGCCAATTCTTTTTTGTACCACGTTGATAAAACGTAGCCAACAATCATCAATATGAAAAATAATGGTTTAATTTCGCAGTCAATTTTATAAGTCAATATTAGGATTAAATTTTGAAAGCACAAAAGGTTATTTTACTAATGGGTGGAAATCAGGGACGAGTGAATGAAGTTCTCGATAAAGCCATCAATCAGATCAATAAGTCAGTAGGAAAAGTGATAACTCGTTCAATGCTTTATAGAACGAAGGCATGGGGACCAGTGGCACAGCCAGATTTTCTTAATGTAGCGGTTGTGTTGGAGACCCTTTTAACACCTCAGTTGTTGCTAAAGAAATTGCTTGAATTAGAGTTAAAAGCGGGGCGCCGCAGAGACGTAAAATACGGTCCAAGAACTTTGGATATTGATATTTTATTTTACGGGAATTCAGTCATCGACCAGCCTCAGCTACAGATTCCACACCCTGAAATTGCTAACCGACGATTTGTATTGGTGCCCTTGTCAGAAATACTCCCAAATCTGAAACACCCGGTGCTGAATAAAACAATAAAGAGCTTACTGGAAGATTGCCCTGATACACTGGAGGTAAACATATGGCCGTAAAAACTATTATCGAATTGCCTTTGTTTTGTTTGCCACCATTAGAGTGGTTTAGGCAATTGGAAGAAAATGCTATTCTTAGAATTAGTAATTATAGTTTATTCCCTGATGATGCACGGTTTAGGCGAATAGATTTTGCTGGTCAGCAAGGCAAACAACTCTTTACTATACCATTGGTTCAGGACAGTAGGAAAGGAGATTACAAATCAGTAAAGATCTCATATCAAACTAATTGGCATCATCAACTAATCAATGCGCTTCAGACAGCCTATGGTAAAAGTCCGTTTTACGAGTACTACGACTACCGTATTGAATCGGTGTTTAAAAAAGCACCATCTAATTTATATGATTTAAATATGGAATTGCTTCATTTTATGCTGAAAGCATTGAAAATTGATATCGAAATAGAGGAGATCGATGGACAGGCATTTCTTGAACCTGAATTTAAGATCGGCAATTTACTATATTATCAGGTTTTTCAGGATAGAAACGGCTTTATAGAAGGACTTTCGGCTATTGATTTTTTGTTTAACGAAGGTTGGGAAAACTTTCTACTGAGAGAAAAATAGTTAATTGTCAGATTAACAAAGCAATAACATTTTTTTTCCTTGCCTTTAGGGGGTACCCCAACTTAAATTGTATTAAGCAGTATGAAAGAACAATTGCAAGCCAATTTATTTACCAAGTATCTCGCAGGTCTTTGCTCTTCAGAAGAAGAAGCTTTCCTGAAAGAATGGTTGAAAAGTAATCCGGCCAATCAGTTATTTTTAGGATTTGTTCAACAGAACATTCCTCAATCTCTTCGTTTCTCTAAGTAAAATGTCAGACCCGAATTTAAAACAGTTGCCAGGGTTCCTGCTAGAGAATCTTAATGAAGACAAGCCATTGTCTGACAGTGAGAAAGTTGTGCTCGAAACAATCTGGTCGAAGAGTTCTGACTTTCAATACGAAGCTGCTGAAACAGATGCTCAATGGTTGAAATTTAAAGCCCAAATTAGTCAGCCTCAAACATCTGGCAAACGAAAACAGTTTGCTATGTTTAGATGGGCAGCTGCGGCAGTGGTTCTGATTGTTGCAGGTATTGGAATCAGTCAGTATCTTGGAGGTGAAGACAAAGGTTTTACCGCCATTTATCACTCTGGTAATTCCATACAAAAAGTGCATTTGCCTGATGGTTCAGATATTATTCTCAATGCTCAGACGGAACTGATCGTCAATACCATGAATGCCAGTAAACGCGAGTTGGTTCTTAAATATGGAGAAGCATTCTTTAAAGTGTCTCATAACAATACGCCGTTTTCTGTTAAAACAGTGAAAGGAACTATCACTGTTCTTGGTACTGAGTTTAATATAAAAGCCAGTCCAAAAGAATTGTTTTCCGTTTTCTTAAAGCAAGGTAAAATTGACATGACCTTCTCTGGTAAAACTGTTACATTAAAACCAGGGCAATGTCTGCAGGAAAATTCTAAACATCAGCTTCAGTTGATGCAACTATCAGACAACAGAAACTATGCATGGTTAGACAATAAATTGGTGTTCGATAGTACTGCACTGTCTGAAGTTATCTCTGTTCTCGAATCTACCTATAAGGTTAAATTTGTTTACGATCAACAAATGAAAGATGAGAAGATTAATATCACTATAGAAAATCTTAACGCAGAACAAGTAGCTGAACTTTTGTCGAAAACTCTCAATAGCAAAGTAAGTGTGGAGTAAGAATTGAAATTGTTGAAAGTCTCATAAAGACTGAGGTTTCGATGAATTAAGATTTTTTCTACTTTTTTATAGAACTTTCAGATTTTTAACGTCTGTCTAAAATTTAAGTGTAGCAACCTAAATCTCCTCAATATTCCTTAAATTAGTTTAATTTAGCACACTAAATGCTGAGGAAAGCTATTTTGGTTGTTGTCTTAATAACGACCGCGATTTCGGTCACGGCCCAGTCAGGTATTCTCAGTCAGAAAATTACTTTAAAAATCAAAAAGCAATCATTTTCTGAGATATTAAAACAGATAGAAACTGTTTCGAAAGTCCCTATTAGTTACAATCAGAAAATTCTGCCAAGCGGAAAATACAGTTTATCGGTTGCTCAGGAAGAACTGAGCGTAGTTTTAGTAAACCTTCTCACCCCTCACAAACTTAATTATACCGTCTTGTATGGGCGTTTTGTCGTCATTGGTGTTGAAGAGAAAAAACCAATTCGCTATACAGTTTCTGGCTACGTTTACGATGATAGCAGTGGCGAAAAACTGATTGGTGTTTCTGTGTTCAATCTATATACTCTTAAAGGAACAAACACTAATCAAGATGGATTCTTCTCATTAACATTGCCTGCTGACAGCGTGAAACTTGTGTTTTCTCACATGCCTTTCAGTACTCAGATAATTGCTTTGAATTTAAAATCAAATACCAGTTTAAATGTTGTTTTAAAGGATAATACCGACTTTCCTAATTTTACAGTAAGTTCTAAACCCGACAATCAAATTAACTACAAGCCCGATGAGATAAATCTGAACGCCAGAACCATGAAACAATTTCCTGTTTTGTTTGGTGAAACAGATGTGATGAAGGGACTTCAGCTTTTGCCAGGAGTAAGTTCAGGAAATGATGGTACAATTGGACTGAACATCAGGGGAGGCGGGGCCGATCAAAATTTAATATTGCTGGATGATGTCCCGGTATACAATCCTTCACATATCTTTGGTTTTTTTAGTGTGTTTAATTCAGACATAGTAAAAGATGTCAAGCTTATTAAAGGAGGAACATCTTCCAGATATTCTGGTCGTTTGAGTAGTGTTGTTGATGTTCGCTCATTAGACGGGAATTCGAAAAAACTGAAGGTTCAGGCTTCAGCTGGAGTCTTGTCTTCTAAACTGACTTTGGATGGTCCGCTCGGAAAGAAAAAGAAAACCACTTTCATACTTTCTGGCAGACGCTCTTATATCGATTTGTTTAATGCCGACATCATAACACCATTTTTTAGTTCTCAACTCACGCCACTTAAAACGGGGTATTATTTTTATGATGCAAATGGTAAGATTAATCACCGTTTTAGCGACAAACATCAATTGTCTTTTTCTTTTTATACTGGCCGGGATAATCTGTTTATAAAGAACTCTTTCAATTTTAGAAACTCACAGAAAGAAATTTCTGAACGCGACAGGCAAACAATTTTCTGGGGAAACCGGATTTATTCACTTCGCGATCACCATATCATTTCTCCAAAGCTCTCGGCTTGGGTGAATGCCTCATTTACCACTTATGATTTCGGAAATGAATCTTCATATGAATATACAGAAAGTACAGATACACTGCAGATCACTGAGGCCTATAATTATCGCTTTGTGTCACGTATTCAGAATTCAATATTAAGTTATAATATCGATTATAAGTATACTGATTGGTTAACAATTAAGGGAGGAGCTGGAGCAGTGTTTCATAAGTTTAGTCGCGAAATAAATTCTTCAGCTAATCTTGTTAATCGTAAGATTTCTGAAACATCCAGTAATTCGATAAACGAATATAATTCATATCTTGAATTCAACTGGAAAATCAGAAGGAAATTAATGATTAATTCAGGTTTTCATCAGATACTTTATGTGCTTAAAGAAAAAAACTATCAAGGGTTTCAACCACGATTGTCCATCAATTATAAATATAAAAAGAACTGGTTATTCCATGGAGCGTATCAGATTAATCAACAGTTCCTTCATCTGCTCACAGGCACCACCGCAGGTATACCAATTGATTTATGGCTGCCATCTACGAACAATGTTGCTCCAGAGAAAAGCAGAATGATTAGCGGAGGTCTCAGTTATACCAAAGGCGATTATCAATTAAATTTTGAGGCTTTCAATCATAAAATGGTCAATTTGATTGACTATAAGAATCAGGCAAATTATATTGATATCGATAACAACTGGGAGCAAAAGATAACGACTGGTAGTGGTTTAGCATACGGGTATGAACTGTTACTTGAAAAGCGCAATGGTAAAACTAAGGGATGGGTGAGTTATACTTTGAGTTGGAACAACAGACAGTTTAATGATATCAATGGAGGTAGATTGTTTCCGTATAAGTATGACAGGAGGCACAATCTGGCATTTTTTGTCTCACACGAGTTTAACAAGAAAATAGATGCGAGTATGAGCTGGGTTTACACTTCAGGAGCCAATTACACAGTGCCTGAGCAGGTGTATTATTTGCATTCCGGACTATCTCCCAATAACATCATCTATATTTATGGTGATCGTAATAATTATCAATTCCCTAATTATCACAGAATGGATTTTGGGGTTAATTTTAAGAAAGTTAATAAACGTTTTTCCAGACATCTGAGTATAGGGGCATATAATGTATACAACCGTTTGAATCCATTTTATATAACGCCTTCATACAATGATAAAGGAGATAGGATATTTGAGGCCGTTAGCTTGTTTCCTTTTATTCCAAGTGTCAATTATAAAATCACATTTTGAAATCAATAAGTATCTATATCGTAATTATTATTTCCCTTTTGTCCTGTAAGAGGGAGATTGTTATTAATATTGATGATAAACCTTCAGTTCTGGTCGTAGATGCAGCACTTTATCCTGATAGTTTTCTTTGTGTAAATCTCTCGCGAACTCAGAATATTACAGACAATTCCGGAAAGAAGTACATTGATGATGCCACTATCGAAGTTTTTGATGAAGATACTTCAATTGTAGATGTATTGTCACACTCAGTTAATGGGGTTTATAAATCAGCAGTGACCAAACCGGAAGTAGGTAAATTGTATATATTTAAAATAGCCAGAAATTCTGAAACCTACTGGGTTAGCGAAAGGATTCCTGATACCATGGAATGTGTTATTCAGGACACCTCACGTATCATCTTTCAGGGGAAGGATAATTTCTTTCAGATTCAGTTACGATTAAATGACCCATTGTCAAAAAAGAATTTTTATGGGCTAAAAATCAAAAGATTTTATCAGCAAATTAATGGAAGTGATACACTGAATCTCGTTGAATGGTCGCGTATAGAAACAATTGATCTTATACTGACAGAAGACCCACTTACAAAGTTTTCAAATAAACATCTGGTGTTTAAAGATGTTTACTTCAATGGTTCATTGCAGTATCTCAAATTTGGAGTGGCTAATTTGTTCACTACAGTGGGTCAGGTAACAACGGGACTGGAAGTATATGTTTCTTCGTATTCTGAAAATGCTTATAATTACTACAGTTCAGTCAACGAACATCTTTTCTATCAAAGTGATCCTTTTTCACAACCTGCTATTATCAGAGGGAATGTACCTGGGGCTTTTGGAGGCATAGTAGGGCAGTTTCAACAACGTTTTATAATCCGTTTTAATTAGTATATTTGTGTATGCAAAATAACTTGCATATCAGTCAGCCTTGCCCATTTATGCCCAAAGCTTCACGTAAATGTGGTGGGGGTTTTTATTGTGGCAAGTGCGATAAAGTCGTAGTCGACTTCAGAGATAAAACTTTTGAAGAGATTATGGCCGCCAGTAAAAATACTTGTGGCATCTTTTATGCCGACCAATTGGGCGCACAGCCTAAAATGCGCACTCACAAAGCTATTGCTTTTGCAGTGCTTACAGTTTTTTCTTTCCTTGGTATTCAAGCTAGTCCCTTAAGCGGCAATATCTTTCAAAAAGACAAAGTGCAAACTGTTTCAAATCCCGATCCCGAAACCAGTAAGGATAAAAAAGTAAAAAAGCCTAAGCGCAAGCGATTCCGATATGGTTTGTTTAGACGTCGTCGCTTACAAGGTTGTCTCAATTTCTAAATAGGCTATTCGCTAGGATTTGCCTGCCATTTATAAGCCAACGGAATGTATACTGTTAAGAAGTATATAATCAACAGTGCAAAATTACCTGCATGAATTAATCCCCAGTTAGAGCCAATCCAGTCGTGGATAGGTGCTTCCGGACGAACAATAACGTAATAATGGTTAATACATTCTCTGATTTCTCCAGTATTATCATAAATCAGTTTCATAATAACAGGGATGAATCCTGAAAGAGCAAAAGCTGACCAGTTGAGCCAGACACCAGAATGCAACTTGTTCTTTTTTGTACTGATCATTTGTATCGCTTTGATAATACATAGTAATGTGAATCCAAGGTAGAAATAAACAATATCGTTTTCATTACTTAGTATATTAGCAATGATAGCAAATGATATAAATACCACTCCGCTTCCCAACACAGATACAATCCATGGTTTAAATCTTGTAAATCTGAAGCTTAGTAATAATACACTTAATCCTAGTGTAATATAACCATATACCTCCCACATTGAAATAGTAAAGAAGGTTTCATTTTGGAGAGATAAAAGGCGCAAAGGTGCATTGTTAAGTATTCTGAATTCTGCAGAGTTCTCCTGTGGTAATACTTCTTCGTTGTAATAGCAATCATACAATGAACTTTCTATTTTGAAATTATCTGCAAAACATAACTCCGTTAGTGAGTTGGCATCCAGCGTGTGCCGGATTTTATATTTGTTAGCAATTCTAATATAGTCTGTCAATAACTGTTTAATTGAGTCTTTATGGTGTCCCAATAACCATCGTTTTGCTGTCGCATGAATAGGAAGCGCTTTTCTGTTGTCTATGCTGTAATATTCGATACTGGTGCAATAGTAAAGATAGCTGTATTGTTTAACATAGTTCTCTTCTACAGGCACAGGTAATGGAGCAACTTCTATTGCCTGTGCAGCTGTGTTTTCTCTAATGCTTCCCTCATAATCGCCATTATAGATTTCGCCCGGACCGCAATAGTTAGGATCTATTTCTTTATAACGTTTAGTGCGCGAAATCGTTGAGTCGCAACAATTCTGGCGTTCAAAAAATTCGAGTTCATAGGGTAGGAAACAGGCGGCTTGTCTTATAACATCAATGTCTTTTGGGTCATATATATTCTTTGAAACTTGTCTTGATTTTATAAGTTTGCCATATTCATAACTATGATAGATGGTGATAGAAAAGAAGAAGATAAATACAATCAACAGAGACTCTCTTCTCAGATAATTTTTACTAACCGGATAAAAACTCTTGAATGGGTTGTTTCTAAGATAATGAAACAGCCAGATGACAAATGCTATAAAAAGCACTAGACCAGCCGTCAGGTGTAAGCCTATTTTACTAATAAATTCAAAGTCGGAATCGTGGTTGTATAAATAACGGATGTCATTAAAAGATCCGTAACCCAGCAAGAAATATATGAGGTGAAAAATGATGGCAAAGCTCAGCATTTGAAACACTCTTGTATTCCAAATCAATGGTTTTGAAAGAATGGTTTTTTTAAGTGAAAAGTTGAACATAGTTTACTGGATAAAGAATCTTCTTGATGAATGTGTGATGTTTCTGATGTATCTAACTGGTAGATCATGACTGCTAATACTGGCAAAGATATCTTTACCACTGGCGCTGCTGCTGAAGTGCAATACATAAACACCTCCGTTAAAGTTAATGCTTTCGAGGCCGCAATGATTAAATGCCGTAACGACTTCTTCTCTGCTGGCATCAGTTTCAAGTTCATAGATAAGATTTTTGGGTTCTTCTTGAGATGCTTGTGTTGTTTTGAACTGGTATTGTGCTACACCTTGTTTGAGGAAGATAACCATATCCGAAATTTTCTCTACTTCGTAAAGTTGTTGAGAGCTTAAAACAATTCCAAAAGGTTTGCTAAACGAACCGCTCATGTGTTTTAGGTCTTGTAATATTGTCTGTTGAGAAATGATGTCCAGGTTAGAGAGGGGCTCGTCCAGTAACATGAGTTCCGGTTGTCTTAAAAGCGCCTTCGCCAGTTCAAATCTTGTGCGGTAGCCTGAAGAAATTCTGTTCCATCCAAGGTTTTTATATGGTCGCAGTCCAAGTCTCGATATGATAAGTTCAGCTCTTAGCACATTTTCTTCGTTGTATATGCCATACATTGATAATGTGAAATGCAGATTGTCCATCAGTGAACCATACCATTTGGGTACACGCTGCGGGATATAGACTAAACGTGACCGGAGTTCATAAAGTGAATTTGTCTCTTTTTCTGCTTTAAAGATGAGCGTGCCTTCGTCTTCTTTCAAGTCGCGCGACAGCAATCTAAGCAAAGTTGTTTTTCCATTGCCATTCTCGCCAACCAGTCCAACCACCTCGCCGTACTTTAATTGAAAACTCAGGGGCGAGATTTTAAAATTGCCATTGGCATAGGCTTTTGAGACATTTTTAACCTCCATTAGACTTTCTGCCGAAGAGATATTGCTGATGGAGATGGAGGCCATATCTTTTAAAAGCTCGGATGTTTTCTGGTCTGCGGCGATAGCACTGTCATTGTCGTTGTGTATTTCAATGAGGTCAAGGCAACGCTTAAAAAAGCTGGGTTGGTTAGTGTCGAGCGTGCAGTCAATCATTCGGCGTTTACCTAGCGAGAAATCACCATTTTTAAAATAATTACTGACCTCTTCAATTTTTTCTCTGAATTCAGACATATGAGCAATTAACAGAAAATTTCGTAAAGTATTGTTTTAGTTTATCACAATTCTGTCAAATTACGATTTTACAGGATAAGATTAAAGTGGATTAAAAAATGTGTTTGAAGGGGCTAAATTTTTTTAATTGTTAAAATAAACTCATTTTTGCAGGAAATATGAGTTTATTGGTAACTGGTACAGTAGCTTTTGATGCTATTGAAACCCCATTCGGAAAAACAGACAAAATCATCGGAGGCGCAGCTACATATGTAAGTTTAGCGGCTTCATACTTTGCAAAAGAAGTTGGTTTAATTGCGGTAGTAGGCGACGACTTCCCACAGACTTACATCGACTTCCTTGGTGAAAAAGGTATTAATACTGACGGATTACAGATTAAGCAAGGTGAAAAATCGTTTTTCTGGAGCGGACGTTATTTCAATGATATGAATAGTCGCGAGACATTAATTACCGAACTGAATGTTCTGGCAGATTTCGATCCGATTGTACCTGCAGGTATGGATGCTCCGGATTATCTTATGCTTGGAAATCTGGCTCCAGTTGTTCAAAGTACTTTAATTAAACGTTTAAGCAAACGTCCAAAACTAATAGCCATGGATACTATGAATTTCTGGATGGATGTGGCTTTGGATGATTTAAAAGAAACTCTAAAGATGGTGGATGTTTTAACCATCAACGACGAAGAAGCCAGACAATTGTCAGGTGAATATAGTTTGAAAAAAGCTTCAAGAGTCATTCGTGCTATGGGACCAAAATACCTCATCATCAAAAAAGGTGAGCACGGTGCTTTGTTGTTCTACGAAGAGCAGGTGTTTTTTGCGCCAGCGATGTTGCTAGAAGATGTTTTCGATCCTACTGGTGCTGGAGATACTTTTGCAGGAGGCTTTATTGGCTGGTTGGCGATGACAGATAATATCAGTTTCGAGAATATGAAGCGTGCTATTATTTATGGTTCAGCAATGGCCAGTTTCTGTGTTGAGAAATTTGGTACAGAGAACATCATTAATATCGACGAGAATTTATTGAAAGAGCGGGTTCAGGCGTTCCGTGAACTTAGCTATGTAGATATGTTATCTTAATTTAATTATGCTGACGGCCCATCAGGTATTACACGGGTATACTCAGGGTATTTTTCCTATGGCTGATCCCGACGAGGATGATGCTATTTTCTGGTATGAGCCAGAAATGCGTGGCGTTATTCTTCCGGAAGAGTTTCATGTGCCTAAGAATTTGCGGAGATTGTATAATAAGAAACCTTTCCAGCTTCACATCAATAGAGATTTTAGGAAATGTATAGAGATGTGCTCTATGCGTGAAGAGACCTGGATCTCTGAGGAGATTATTGATGTGTATTGCGGCCTCAATAAAATGGGTTATGGATTGAGCTTTGAAGTATGGCAGGATAACGAAATGGTGGGAGGTTTATATGGCATAGCTATGGGAAAAATTTTCTTCGGCGAAAGTATGTTCCATACTGTTACCAATGCCAGTAAAATCGCCCTGGTGTTCTTGATGGAGTGGGTGAGGGATAAAGATATTCAGGTAGTAGACTGCCAGTTTATCAACGACCATCTGCTTCAATTCGGTGCCAAAGAAATTCCTCAGGAAGAATTTATCCTCTTGCTGAATAAAGCCTTAGGGGTCTAAATCTGCCCTTAAGAGAAATCAAAAAAAAATGTAACTTTGCCTCAATTAATGAAACAAATCAAAAAACTTCTTGTCGCCAATAGAGGAGAAATCGCCATCAGAGTGATGCGTACCTGTCGTGAAATGGGTATACGTACTGTGGCTGTATATAGTGATGCCGACCGTAATGCTTTGCACGTGCGCTACGCTGACGAAGCCTATCGCTTAGGTCCGCCGCCCTCAAGAGAATCTTACCTCTTGGCCGATAAAATTATTGAGATCTGTAAAGAACATCAGGTAGATGCTGTGCATCCGGGTTACGGTTTCTTGTCTGAACGCTCAGAATTTGCCACCAAGCTGGAAGAGGCCGGTATCATCTTCGTGGGACCAAGTGCGGCGAGTATGGACCTTATGGGTAGTAAAATTGCCAGTAAACAAGCTGTTGCCGATTTCGGTGTACCTCTGGTGCCAGGTTTGAAAGAAGCCATTACAGATATTGAGGCTGCCAAAAAAGTAGCCACTGAAATAGGTTTTCCGGTATTAATAAAAGCCAGTGCAGGTGGTGGAGGTAAAGGGATGAGAATAGTCAATAACGTTGACGAATTCGAATCTCAGATGCATATGGCTCAAAGTGAAGCTTTAAGTTCTTTTGGCGATGGCAGTGTCTTCATCGAGAAGTATGTGGCAGCGCCAAGACATATAGAAATTCAGTTGATGGCAGACAACCACGGTAATGTATGTTACCTGTTTGAGCGCGATTGCAGTATTCAGCGTCGTCACCAGAAATTGGTAGAAGAGGCACCGAGTAAGGTGTTGACACCTGAACTGAGAAAGCAAATGGGTGAAGCTGCTGTGAATGTTGCAAAAGCAGCTAATTACAGCGGGGCAGGTACTGTAGAGTTTCTATTGGATGAGAACCTCAACTTTTATTTCCTGGAGATGAATACCCGTTTACAGGTAGAGCATCCGGTATCAGAACTTATTACAGGATTGGATTTGGTGAAAGAACAAATTCGTGTGGCTGAAGGTCACTCGCTGAGTTTCAAACAAGACGATTTAAAAATTAACGGACATGCATTGGAACTCAGAATATGTGCCGAAGATCCAAGCAATAATTTCCTGCCTGACATCGGTACATTGAGTACGTATAAGGTGCCGCAGGGACCGGGTATTCGTGTGGATGATTGCATGGAAGAGGGTATGGAAATTCCCATCCATTACGATAACATGATTGCCAAACTAATTGTTTGGGCGGATACACGTGATAATGCTATTGAGAAAATGAAACGTGCTATTTCTGAGTACCGTATTTCTGGTGTTGCCAATACCTTGCAGTTCGGCTATTGGGTAATGGAGAACGAACACTTCATCAATGGTAATTTCGATACCAAGTTTATCGATAATTATTTCAAGCCAGAATATCTTCAGATGTCTTACGACAACAGTTTAGAAGAAGCATTGGGATTAGTAGCTTCCTATGTGTTTTCTAATCAGAAAGCTGATTCGACGACTGCTGTTACAGCCACAGGCGCTGATACCGAATGGTACCGCAAGCGCAGAACAATGCGATAGTTCCTGATGTTTGCTGTTAAGCAAATCAAAAAAAATGACTAATTTTGCAACTTTATGTCGAAAGTCAGAGTCAGATTTGCTCCCAGTCCTACCGGACCATTGCACATAGGTGGTGTGCGTACAGCCTTATTTAACTATTTATTCGCTCGTCAGCAAGGCGGCGATATGATTCTTAGAATCGAGGATACCGACCAGCAACGTTTTGTGCCTGGAGCAGAACAGTATATTATTGATTCGCTGACCTGGGCAGGTATCAAATTCGATGAAGGTACCCATGTCGGCGGTCCCTGCGAACCTTACAGACAAAGCGACCGCAAAGGCATGTACCGTCAGTATGCCGATCAGTTATTAGCTGCTGGTCATGCTTACTACGCTTTCGATACTTCCGAAGAACTGGATGCCATGAGAGAGAAGCTGAAAGCTGGCGGAATGGCTGCACAGTACGATGCAGTGAGCAGAATGAGTATGAAAAACTCTCTAACCCTTTCTGAAGACGAAGTTAATCGTCGCCTGGAAGCTGGAGATCCATATGTGATTCGTATCAAATTACCCCGTAAAGAAGAAGTAAGATTCCACGATTTAATTCGTGGTTGGGTAGTAGTGCAAACCTCTGCCATGGACGATAAAGTATTATTCAAATCTGACGGCATGCCTACTTACCACTTAGCCAATGTGGTGGATGATTATACCATGAAAATTACCCATGTGATCAGAGGTGAGGAATGGTTGCCTTCTGCGCCTTTGCACGTGATGTTGTATAAATATTTTGGTTGGGAAGAAGTGATGCCTAAGTTTGCGCACTTGCCATTGATCTTAAAGCCGGACGGTAATGGCAAACTGAGTAAAAGAGATGGCGACAGATTAGGATTCCCTGTATTTCCAATGGAATGGAAAGATCCTGCCACTGGCGAGATCAGTAGTGGATACAGAGAGAAAGGCTATGAACCGGAAGCAGTTATCAATATGTTGGCATTGCTGGGCTGGCACACTTCAGATAACAGAGAGATTTTTTCAATGGATGAATTGATACAGTTGTTCAGTATTGAGAAAATTAGTAAGAACGGCGCCAAGTTTGATCCTGAAAAAGCTAAATGGTTCAACCATCAGCATTTGATGATTAAGGACAATAAAGAGATTGCAGAGGCTATTCTTGCTGATGTAAAAGCAAAAGGTTTTGAAACAACTGTTGATTACTTGACGCAGGTTGTTGCTTTGGTAAAAGAAAAGGTCAATTTCAAAAATGAGATTGCTGATAAATGTGCATTTTTCTTCGAAGCCCCAAAGGTATACGACGAGCAGGTTATTGCCAAGAAATGGAATGCTCAGGTTGCTGATTACTTAGGCAGTTTTGCTGATGAAGTAGGATCAATGGAGATGTTATCAGTTCAGGAGATAGAGCACAAATTCAAAGAAGGAGCACAGGCAAAAGGGATCAATCCAGGTAGTTTAATGCAACCTTTAAGAGTTTGTTTAAGTGGCGAAGCTGGTGGTCCGCCTTTGTTTGATATGCTGAAACTTATTGGAGTCAGCGAGAGTTCGGCGCGAATTAAATCTGCGATCTCTGCTATTTCTGGTAAAGCGCAATAATGATGAATAAACTATCTATATCGCTTTTATTTGTCTTACTGGTAAGTCTGGGATCTTGTCAGTTTGCGACATTTACTGAGCGTCCTGGTGTTATTGTGAAATCTTATCCGGAGGCCATGTATGGCACCTATCAGCATATAGAAAAAGATAATGGGGTGAGTGATACACATACCTTAGTCATTGGTCCTTCTGGAGCCAGTGTCAATGATGGAATAATAAGAGGGATAGTCAATCTTTCTGATTCCAGTAGCTCACTCAGTCATTTAGGGGATTTTTACTACCTGAACGTCAAACAGGCAGATAGTACTGGTCGTTATACTTATTTTGTATATCCATTTGAGTACGATTCTAAAACCATTTACATTTATAAAATTCTTCTGAGTAAGAAGAGCATAAAACGTATGAAGAAGGCAGGTTTGCATATTAGTACCCGTCAGAATGGCGAGTATGTAATGGAGAATATGGCCTTCAAGAAATATGTAGAGAAGCACATGAAGCGCAGCGATGCGATAAAATTTAAAAAAGTTCAAAAATGAGTTCAATAAACAGACCCATCAGAGTTTTAATTGCTAAAGTCGGCCTTGATGGGCACGATCGTGGCGCAAAGGTTATTGCAACAGCATTAAGAGATGCTGGCATGGAAGTTATTTATACAGGTTTGCGTCAGACACCAGAGATGGTGGTGAATGCAGCTTTGCAGGAAGATGTTGATGTAATTGGTGTAAGCATCTTATCAGGTGCACACAACACAGTTTTCCCTAAAATTATTGATACTATGAAGCAAAAGCAATTAGAAGATGTATTGTTAATTGGTGGAGGAATTATTCCTGACGACGATATGAAGACATTGAATGATCAAGGCGTTGCTCGTTTGTTTCCTCCAGGAACAGCAACTTCAGATATTGTAAGTTATATCACCGAATGGGTGAGTGAGAAAAGAGCTTAATAAAAAAGCCGTCATTGTGGAGATGACGGCTTTTTTATTAATTCGCTAATGCAGCTCTGAACCAAAGTTCTGGTACTTCGCCTTGTTTGGCAATCTCGTAATCACTTTCTCTGCAGCCTACAAATTTGGGGGCTGTCTTTTTCTTTTTACTGACAGTAGGTACCTGCATCCACCATCTGCCTGTTAGTTCACTATACAGAAACAACATGTCTTCGCCACTGTTTGCATGGCATTTATAAACCGTAAAGTTGCGGTTGTTGAGTTGTGGATGATCGTTAAATCTGTTATCAATACCATCCAGGATATACCAGATCATTTGCGCAATTTGCATATTGTCTGTAATGCTGCTGTCGCTTAATGTAAAGTGATTAAGGATGAATACAGAAATTTTATTGGAAACACCGGCATAACGGCAGATACCACAAGCTTCCTGGTTGAGTAAGCCACTCGGAAGTGGTTTGTTGGATGAGCCAAAGTCGGCGTGTTTGATACTGTTTAAGCTGAATTCAAAAATGTCCGCCTGTCTTAGTACTGGTTCAACACCAGGGATATTAGTGCGCAGTTCACCTAATCGAATTTGTTCACTGAATAATTCAGACACCATCTGTATGCTGGCATGAGTGTTTAAGAAGTTTTGAATGCCTATGAATGAACAATGGAACAACTTGTTTTTTTGTTTAAGTTTCCAAACGATATCATCGGGGTTATATGCAATCTCCGGAGATACTAATGCGTAGTCGATGTCAGTGTATGGGACACTCTTTAGTAATGCGTCACTGTAATTATCATTCTCACCAATTATGACAGGGATAATATTTTCTGCTTTTAGTGCAATCAGGCACTCTCTTAGACCAGCATTAGCATTTTTAGAACTGCCATCGTGATTTAAGTTTCCAAAGTCGGCAACAGTGATGCCGTTAAAGTTAAAACTGTAACTGTACAGTGCTTTTCGAACCTTGTCTGCGTTTGGGCCCATGCCAATGATGGCTACATCAATACCAGAATAGTCTGGGAACTTGCCGGTATTGACTTTCAGTTCTCCGCCCATAGTGCCTACTGATTTGGCAAAAGGCTTGTGTAATGCTTTGCTGACTGGTGTAAAAAATGCCTCTAACATGATGTTTCAATATTGGGATAAAAAACCGACTTTTGCCTTATCAATCTTTCAACATGCTGGTAGTAACAGGAGCAAATGGTTTTTTAGGGGCACATGTGGTGATGAGTCTGCTGCAGAAGGGCGCAGAAGTAAAGGCCTTGCGCCGTTCTAATTCGGATATGTCCGAATATCATGACATCGCTCGTGCCCGTTTGAAGGATCTTTCGCTGCTCGAAAAAGTACAATGGATTGAAGCCGATATCACCGATATCTTGTCTTTAGATGCCGCTTTTGAAGGTGTTAGCCATGTGTTTCATTGTGCTGCTGTTGTAGCCTTCAAAGGAAAAAACACTACAATGATGAAGGTGAATGCTGAAGGTACTGCCAATGTGGTGAATGCCTGTTTGAAAGCAAATGTCAAGAAACTGATCTATGCCAGCAGTACAGCAGCTTTAGGGAGAACTGATAATAATAAAACCATTTCTGAAGAAACTCAGTGGGCTGATGATGATAACAATACCGAATATGCCGTGTCTAAACATCTAGCCGAGCTTGAGGTGTGGCGAGGAATGGAAGAAGGACTGAATGTGTTTATCGTCAATCCCGGTATTATTCTGGGTGTCGGTAAATGGAGCAAGGGTTCCTGCCGTTTGTTTTATAATATCAAAAATGGCTTCAAGTTGTTTACCAAAGGGATCAATGGTTTTGTCGGAGTCACCGATGTGGCAGAGGCTATGACTGGACTGGGGATGACAGAAATAAAAAACAAACGTTTCCTGATGGTATCAGAAAATCTGAGCTATCAGCAATTGTTTGAGATGATGGCATCTGCTTTAAAAGTTAAGGCACCATCTATAGAAATTAAACCTTCTTATCTGCTTTGGTTGAAGTGGCCTATTAAGATTTTTGCGTGGTTGAATCCAAAATCTACCATTAGTTACGAGACACTAAAGACCTCACTCAAGCAACACTACTATGACAGTAGTGCCATACAGAAGGAAGGCTTTCAGTTTACCCCTGTTAAGGAGGTAGTGGAAGAGACAGTCAGATATCAATAACGTTTACCTTTTTCAGTCTAAAGGTATTCAATATCATGAGCGAGATTTTACGAACACTATTGATGCTGGTTTTTTTGCAGACGTTTTCTGTGGTGTGCCAGAAGTCGTATATGCAATGGCAGAATGGCGATAAGCATGTGCTTGGTGTTATACAGGTTGTTATGCCCATAGAGACGCTCGAAAAGAAACCCCCGCAGTATTATAAAAAGTATCTGCAAGCAAGGAACAGCATCAATGATACTTTTTTCTTTCGAAACATGTCTGACCAGCCACTGGTTATAAGGAAAATTCATGTTCAGGATAGTACTTTGTATACCTATACCAGAACCACTGCTCCAGGAAGAATAGGTTATGTGGTGTACCATGCCAATATAAATGCGCATACCAATGGGATAGTAAATGTGGTGGTGCGATTTAATGTCATGACCAATTTCAGTCCATGGGTGATGTGCGAAACCAATTACATACTAGTTGGAAATTATAATGTTAGTTGTGTCGAAAATAAGGAAGCTTACAACATTGTTTACACAGAAAAAATTGACTCATTTGTAAGTAGACAACTGGTTTGCGATCTTAAAAACGCTCCAAGAAGTTTAGGCTTGGTGCATGCCAGAACTGGAACTAAAATGCATACATGGAATTACTGGGATGCAGTAGGCCGAATGCCAGATACTATTTTTACAAAATCTGCATATGTTTATGTCAGAGATGATTATAATTGTTCGCGCTATCAATTAAATATTATAGTTAAGCAGAATGGTGTCTGGCAAAAGGCTATTTACAGACCAGCGGGGAACCAATACCAGGTTTTAGTTGATGAGTTTTCAGACAGTCTCTTTTTGTTCAATGATACTGTTTATACAAAACTGGATGTTCGATATCAGAAATCCGCCGAAACCATTCATTACTATGCCGTAAATGTCATTCGATACTCTGATAATTTTCTGGCGTATCATTGGAATATGGAAGGCTTTCAATTCGTGTCAGATCAATATGCCATCATTTTTAAAGCTGATCTGGACAGGGCAATCAGTTTGGATGAAGAGCGAGAGCGCCTCAAAGCCTCTTATCCATTACTGGATTTTGAAATTCTGAACGATCAGTTGCTGGTAGTAAGCTTGCCAAAGAAGCGCTATTGGGTAGATAGCCATTACATAAACAAATTGTTAAAAGACAACTCAGTTGACTATATAAGTCAGATGCTGCATTCGCCTCAATACGGGTATACTTTTCTTAGAAATACAATCACAATTAAGGGCATCATCATGGAGCGTGCTGTGGCCTCAGACTCTGTGTTGTCGGCCTGTGGCTATGAATTAAGTAAGAAGTATCCTGAAATTGGTTGGGTAGAACTGAAATACAAAAATAGGCTCATCAACCGCGATTTTTGTCAGCAATTCAATAGTCTTGGCGAGCAAAAATTATTTGAAGACCGAGTGCCTAATTTCTTTTCATACAGAAGACCAAGGTCGTATGAATACGATTACATCAAGGAATAAAAAAAGCTAAAGTCAGCAGAAACACATACATTCTGCCAACTTTAGCTCAGAGAAGTTGTCTGCACTCTCAAAACAAACAACTATTTATCGATTATGAATTTCACCACTTAGCGTCGGGATAGGCACGTTGCAGGTACTGCATATCGGCCAGTATATAACCAAGGTGTTCGGTGTGAATACCTTGTCTGCTGCCACTTTGCATATAAGCATCAGCAGGTACTTTTATTTTTGCTTCGGCAAGTATATCCATGATATATGTTTTCCATTTGCCTTTAAGTGCCGAAGTATTCGGAGCAATACCGATGGCACTTAAGTTCTCATCAAGTTCATCCATTTCAAATAACTCACCGGTATACATCCAAAGTTCATCTATGGCTGTTTGCATTCTGTTATTACTTTCTTCAGTGCCATCGCCTAAACGACGGGTCCAGTCAGATGCATGTTTTAAATGGTACTTAATTTCTTTGATAGACTTGGCGGCGATTGCTGCTAAGGTTTCATCTTTGCTGTTCATGAGTTCGCTGTAGTAGTAAAACTCAAAAGCAGAATTGAATAATTGTCTGGCAATGGTATAGGCAAAATCGCCATTGGGTTGCTCAACAATCAGATGGTTGAAGTATTTTCTTTCGTCGCGTCGGTAGGCCAGGTCGTCTTCGCTGCGACCAATGTTCTCGATAGTGGAGGCATAGCGAAATATAGCTTCGGCGCGACCAATCATATCGAGTGCCATGTTGGTAATTGCCAGATCTTCTTCAAGGATAGGCGCTTTGCTGCACCATTCACCCAAACGGTGGCCAAGAATAAGAGCGTTATCGCCCAAACGCAAAGTGTATGTAAATAAGGCTTCCTGATGTGTCATATTTAAATATTTAAAGCGCCTTCTGGCATGGTGTAAAATGTAGGATGTCTGTATGCCTTGTCATTCGATGGATCGAAAAACATATCAGCCTCGTCTGGATTAGAAGCTACGATTGCCTCTGTTGGGACAATCCAGATACTGGTACCTTCGTTTCTTCTGAAGTAGGTGTCTCTGGCGTTTTGCATGGCGATCACTTTATCCGGACCGTGAACGCTGCCAGCATGTTTATAAGGTGTGCCAGGCTGAGATTGAATAAAGACTTCCCAGATTGGCCATTGTGAATCTTGTATATTTTCCATTGGTTTATTGATTGACTAATTGTTTGTTTTTATTGGCGTAAGCAGTTGCTGCTTTTCTCACCCATTCGCCTTCCTGGTGAGCTTTGATGTGGTTGCTCATACGTTGTTTGTTGCATGGTCCGTTGCCATTGATGACAGCATTGAATTCTTCCCAGTTGATCTCGCCATGGTCGTAGCACTTCTTGCTTTCGTTCCATCTTAAATCTTTATCAGGAATGGTTAAACCAATTACCTCAGCTTGTTGTACTGTTTTATCAATGAATTTCTGACGCAGAATGTCGTTGCTCTGACGTTTGATTTTCCATTTCATGGCATTGCCTGTATGTGGAGAGTCAGTGTCATGCGGACCGAACATCATCAGTGCTGGCCACCACCATCTGTTCATAGCATCCTGAGCCATTTCGCGCTGTGCTGCTGTTCCATTCATCATATTGGCCATAATTTCATAACCTTGTCTTTGGTGGAAACTCTCTTCTTTACAGATACGAATCATAGCTCTGGAATACGGACCATAACTTGTTCTTTGCAGAGAAACCTGGTTAACAATTGCAGCTCCATCCACCAGCCAGCCTATAGCGCCGATGTCGGCCCAGGTGAGGGTAGGATAGTTAAAGATGCTGCTGTATTTGGCTTTGCCATCATGTAGTTGTTGAATGAGTTCGTCGCGACTAATGCCTAAGGTTTCTGCAGCGGAGTATAGGTAGAGACCATGACCACCTTCGTCCTGGATTTTGGCAAGTAAGATTTTCTTTGCTCTTAAACTCGGTGCGCGCGAGATCCAGTTTCCTTCCGGTTGCATACCTATAACTTCAGAATGGGCATGTTGGGAAATCTGTCTAATCAGATGCTTTCTATAATCATCCGGCATCCAGTCTTTCGGTTCAATGTTGATGTCTTTGTCAATTTTATCTTCAAATTGCTGCATCATTTTTTGTTGTTCCATAACGATGCTACAATGCTAAAACCGAATTTCAAAAAAAAACATGATGACGGTCAAGGTAAAGAGGGTGATTGTGGTCAGTTTTGGGGGTGAGTTGAGCTTTTTACCGTGGACCACGGGTCCGACGGTTATACGATTTATCAACCCTCGGACCGTGGGTCTTTTTGTCGGCACCGCTGCGGCCGACCTACGTTATGGAACCATCCTTCTCTAATCAAATTTTCTGCAACATCGCCGGTGTAAAAAATTCCAGTCATTTCTTATCATGTCTCCCGCTCTCATTCTCGCTCTCATCAATTATCTCTTTTGCGCAAAAAAATCCT